>LSQX01387190.1_pt1 | contig 20431 bp, 22 predicted proteins | sample 654561 | NCBI WGS metagenome assembly LSQX01 (sample SAMN04489861, study PRJNA283612) | anaerobic digester metagenome | isolation source: 4 biogas reactors fed with cattle manure at either 37C or 55C with and... | place: Denmark: Kongens Lyngby | collected 2014 | reverse complement strand
ACTGGAACCCCAGTCCCTTCAAGAGCTTCCACGCAGTCCATAACTGCTGTTAGCTGAGGAACTCCTACTCCTGAAACTACTCTTGTGGTACAAATCGATCCTGGTCCAATACCCACTTTAACAGCATCTGCCCCAGCTTCAGCTAAATCCTTAGCCCCAGCACTGGTGGCTACATTTCCTGCAATAACTTGTAATTCCGGATATTTATCTTTAATTTTTCTTACCCCTTGCATTACACCCTCGGAGTGACCATGAGCTGTGTCTAGAGTGATGACATCTACTCCAGCCTTAACTAAAGCATCCACTCTAACCATCATGTCTGGAGTAACACCCACTGCTGCTCCACAAAGTAGACGGCCACGGCTATCTTTTGCTGCATTAGGAAATAATCTAGTTTTCTCAATATCTTTAATGGTAATTAGGCCTTTAAGATTTCCTTCTTTATCCACTAAAGGAAGTTTTTCAATTTTATGTTTCTTTAGTAGCTGTTTCGCTTCTTCCACGGTGGTTCCTTCTAGAGCTGTTACTAGCCCCTCATGAGTCATCACGCTGGAAACCAGTTTGGTGAAGTCAGTTTCAAATAGTAAATCTCTATTGGTAATGATTCCAACTAATTTACCATGGGTGGTAATGGGAACACCACTAATACGATAAGTTTTCATCAATTTGTTTGCTTCCTCAATGGTCGCATCAACCCCTAAATAGAAGGGATCAACAATAACGCCATTTTCTTGTCTTTTCACTATATCTACATTAGCGGCTTGTTCTTCAATAGACATGTTCTTATGAATCATGCCCACTCCACCTTCTCTTGCCATAGCTATGGCCATAGCAGATTCGGTCACTGTATCCATACTAGCGCTTAATAGTGGAATATTAAGAGTTAATGTTTTAGTTAATTGCGTTTTAACACAGACATCTTTAGGAAGTACCTCTGACTTGTTAGGCACCAATAATACATCGTCAAAAGTATAAGCTGTTTTAATAATTTTCCCCATTAGGTCCTCCTTATAAATAGAAAAAGCATACCCGAATCACATGCGTGACAAGGATATGCTAAAAAAGCACCCTGCCACTCATAGGCGGAAATTTCAATGGTTTCCGGTAGATACACCCCTCCATATTAGGGGCCTATACGAGTAGTTATATTTTTTGATTAAAGATAATTATAGACATCATTAGACCATCTGTCAAACGATTTTCTTCGTTTTTCAAACTTATTTGCATCTAAAGTTTCAATAAGAAGTACTTTGAGCAGGAACTCTTGCTTTATAAACGTACTCTTCTACGTTTATTCACTTAACTCTAGTTTTTATATTTTCTCCGAATAATATTTGCTTAGGATTAGAAAACTGATGATATGAATCAATAATATAATTACCCCTACAATTAAAGGAATGGCATAATCTAAAATTAAAAATGCTAGGGACATCAATGCTAAAGTAAATAATGTGATTCTAAACGTCATAAATCCTGCATTGCCTCTTATCGCTATATTGCGCTCATCATGAAGCCCTATGATTTGTTCTTCAATTATCTTAGGTTTCCTTTTAATTTGATATAATTTAATGCTACTGATTCCGATCCATGCTCCACCTAAACCACTTATTCCACCTATCCAATTACTAAATTCATCAATATTAGCTAGAAAAGCTCCGGCTACTAAAATTATGATGCCTAAAGCTAGCATCACTGTATATGCTATTTGTTCTTTTTTTAAGTTTACCATCTTATATTTCTCCCTTCATAACTGATTAGCAGGATTTTTTGTCCATGACAAAACTCTAATTATTAAATTCTTCGTTTGTAAAAAAAATAAGCAATTGCCTCTATAAGTAAAGTTACAATAAAAAGCATTCCTGGAAACAACGCTTCTTGTCTACTCCCATTTAAAACATAAAATAGAATAATCCCTACTATAACTATTTTTAAAAAATATGAACTTATCATAGTAGCTTTTAATCTCAAATAGGTTAACCTTTCGTCTTTATCTAACATTTTTTCAAATGCTTTCTCTTCAGGTTTTGTCAAAGCAAGATAGATTTCAAAAACTACAAAAATGACAATTGCTGTAAGTATCCCTGCTATGGAGTTTGATCGGTCATCACCACCTACAAAAGCAGCCCAAATCATGGATCCGAGGAAATACCCTAAGAAGCCAATCATCCCTCGCTGAACCATCCTTTTATTATGTTTATTTTCCATTATTCTTAGTCCTCCTCATAAATAAAAATATCTTCAATCGTGACATTAAAATACTTTGCAATCTTAAATGCTAATAGAATGGAGGGATTATACCGTCCATTTTCCAGTGAACTAACGGTTTGCCTAGATACTTGAAGTATAGCAGCCAATTCTTCTTGGTTAATACCTTTTTCTTTTCTCATTTTTTCTAAATTATTTTTCATTCTCTCACCTCTTACGACAAGCTAGCTTTACATTAAATATATATTAATCACCGTCTTTTGTCAAGCAAGCTTTACATCGGTTTTCTTAATCCATAGCTTTCCGCAATTTCTCCATACAAAAAAAGCTCATTCCAAACTCTTATAAAAGATAATCTGGCATGAGCCTATTTTAGTATAGTATTTGATTAATAACTTCGAACTGAGCTAAAATTAGCCCTATGAACAAGAATGGAACAAAATAAATTTCCTTCTTCTTTAAAAAGAGAGCCGCTATAATCCCTAAACCAGATGCATAGAACAAGGTGAAAAACACATCTCGTCCAAATGCCATGGAGATGAATAGTAGAATCCAAAGATCACCTTCTCCAAAGTAAAATTGCAATCTCTTACTTTTACGGTACATGGGAATCAATATCATGAAAACCCCTGCAATATAGCTTCTTTCTCCGTAAAATAGAAAAAGGGCTATGGGAGCCATTAGATAAAGAGGGATATCATACACTAACCCTTCATGGGTATCGGTCACCACACTAGTCAGAAATACTGAAAAGAAAATCACATTGGCTAGAGACATGTTTAAATAAGCCATTGAACCTAGTAATAGGATTAAGAGGATAAGAGTTACTAGGATCTTCTTTTTGCCCTCTTTAGGTAACATCCATAATCCTACTACAGTTCCAATACATGGAAACATATAATTTATAGCCATACTCTTTTCAGCCAGCCTTACTGGGTGGTAGAGGTGTTCCATTTTCAGCAAATAATCTTAAGTCTCCTATGGTCATATTTTCCATGGCGTTGGCTTTTGCTACAATCTCAGAAAAGCCTTTAATTAATATAGTGGATTTTATAGAGGTAAGAGTGCTTGTATCGGCAATTTTAGTTTTTGCATCCAGATTATAAATATCAACATAGCTTAGAACTTCTCTCGCATGAGCTCTTTGTTCTAGCTGGGTAGCTTTATCCACCATGCCTTGATACTTTGGTGCAGCCATGGCCATTAATATTCCTGAAATTCCTATAACAATCAAAAGCTCCACTAGAGTAAATCCTTTTCTCTTTTTTTTTCGTTTCATGTTTTTTCTCCTTTGCCTATTAGTACTCTCATTATGGCAAAAGAAGATTAGATTTATTCAGTTATGATCTAAATTTTAGTAGGACAGAGACTTCAATCGTAAAAGAGCAGTTTGTTCATCTAACATAATAATATAATAAAGCTTTGTAATGTCATCCTTTAACTTCTCTTGCTTAACATCTCCACCTTTTAAGTGGTTATAAGCAAAATAGTATAAAGCTTCTACAATTCCTGTTGATCCACCACTGCCGAGTTCTGCGCCCATACGAGCCGTATCAGAAAGCTGTCCACTCTTAACTTCTTTCATGACTTCAACGAAATCTCCTTTAACATAAAACTCAGGCATTTTATCTTTGTAAGCTCGTCTAAGCTCTTCGTAATCATGAACAACAAAAAGCTGCTTATCTTTTTCAATTCTAAATATTGAATCTAGAACGTCCCCTGGAGAAATCCCTGTCGCTTCAGACAAAGCTTTAAGAACCTTTCCAGAATAATCATTAGGCGTTTTTCGATTTGCTTTTGACAGGGTTTGCTGAGAAATCCCCGTCATTTTCCAAACATCATATCGGGTTAAACCAAATTTTTGTAGAAATACATCCATTGCATACATCTTATTTTCTCCTCTTTATCCATTATAATTTATCATCATTAGTAAGTTTACTCAATTATTCGTTATTACTAACGTTTTAATTAGTACTCACTTATAGTTTAGCATAAACTTGGATATAGTCAATCATAATCATTAATTTATTATTTATCATTGTTTTTACAGGATTGAAGTATTATACTTACATCATTCAGCTTTATAGTTTTTACATTCTATATTAATATGCCTATTGAAGGAGGAACCCATGAGAAAAAATAAAATTTCGAACCTACTATTTGTTTGTGCCATCGTATTATTCGTCGGTGCAATTGGTGCTGGAATATTTTTAGGGAATCGTTTTGGTGTGTTTTTTATGCCAGAGATGAGTTCAGGAATGGACTTTATTGGAGAAACTCGTTTTAATTGGTCCGTGGCTTTCCCCATCTGGGGTTCTGGTATTTTTTTAAGCTTAGTGTTGCTATTCATGAGTGAGCTTTTAAATATTCTAGACAGGACTCACGAGACTGTTCTAACTAAAACAAAAACCGAGGATCAGACTGTAGGCTTATAAAGTTCATAACGAAGCAAAAGACCGAGGATATCAATCATTTAGAGTTGATATCCTCGGTCTTAGTTTATTATAGTTTCGAAGATTGCGAGCCTCTATATTATTATTTTCTTACTAGCATACAAATAAACCTTGTTATATACTAAACTCAACTAATAATGACATATATGAAATCCGGCATTCTAACCTATCAGATTTAAAGCCTTTTTAGTTATGTGACATGAATAAATCAAATAAAGGAGTGATTCATTATAAGTACTTTAATATCACCACTAAACGTATTTTTATCTATTGTTTTGGCCACAATGTTAATCACATCGGTTTTACAGAACAAGGTAAATAAGAAAACTTATTTGCTTATTAATAGTATTGCCATTCTACCAGCAATACCTGCAATTTGGTTGATGTCTACTACTGTTTTCTCATCAACAGATAGATTTTACCATTTCTATTTGCCTTTGATCTTTACAGTAATCGTAGTTTTGTTGCTTCTTTTTAGAATAATTCAGTTCAAAAAAGATTAATCTAAATAACTACAGAATCAACTTAAATATGACACTCTTGATGAATGCTAACCTTCAATATTTCAATATACTTTTCATTCAGAATCCTAAAAACATGACCATTAGTTATAGCCTAAAAGACCGTAAATGCTGAATTAACAGTATCTACGGTCTTTTTCTTTTGACTATCTATTTTGCTAAAATCCTATTAATACATCCCGCCCATATCCGCAGGAGGCATTGCTGGAAGGTCTTCCTTAATGTCTACAACAGCGGCTTCTGTGGTTAAGAAAGTGGCTGCAACAGATGCTGCATTTTGAATAGCAGAACGTGTAACCTTTGTTGGGTCAACTATTCCTACCTTCACCATATCGACTAATTCATTGGTTAGGATATCATATCCAATACCCTTCTCACTGTTCTTAACTTTTTCAATAACAACAGATCCTTCAACTCCACCATTTAAGACGATTTGTCTAAGTGGTTCTTCAAGAGCCTTCTTCACGATGTTAATTCCAACCATGACGTCAGCATCATCGCTGTGAAGCTCTTCAATGCTTCTGATGGCATTAATGTATGCTGTTCCACCCCCAGCAACAATACCCTCTTCTACTGCTGCTTTAGTGGCAGCTAGAGCATCTTCCATTCTTAACTTCTTATCTTTAAGCTCTGTTTCTGAAGCTGCGCCTACTTTAATAACCGCTACTCCACCAGCTAATTTAGCCAATCTCTCTGAAAGCTTTTCTTTATCAAATTCAGATGTGGTCTCTTCAATCTGAGCCTTGAGAACACTAACTCTATTTTTGATTTCAGTTTTGTCCCCTTTACCACTAACGATAACGGTTTGGTCTTTATTGATTCGCACTGAATCTGCTGTTCCTAACATATCTAAGGTTGTATCCTTAAGTTCTCGGCCCAGCTCCTCTGAGATCACTTGTCCACCGGTTAAGATGGCGATGTCTTGAAGCATTTCTTTTCTTCTATCTCCAAATCCAGGTGCCTTAACGGCTACGCAGACAAAAGTCCCTCTAAGCTTATTCACCACAAGTGTTGCAATAGCTTCACTCTCAATATCATCAGCAATTAAGACTAATTTCTTTCCAGTTTGAACAATTTGTTCTAAAATTGGAAGAATGTCTTGAATCGTATTAATCTTCTTATCTGTAATCAGAATATATGGATCTTCAAGAACAGATTCCATTTTCTCTGTGTTTGTCGCCATGTAAGCTGAAACATATCCTCGATCAAACTGCATTCCCTCTACTACTTCTAGCTCTGTACCAAAAGTTCTAGATTCTTCAACCGTAATAACGCCTTCTGTTCCTACTTTTTCCATGGCGTCAGCAATGAGTGTTCCTACTTCCTCGTCTCCTGCGGAAATGGCTGCAACTCTTGCAATGTCTTCTTTTCCTCTAATGGAAATACTTTGATTTTGGATGTCCTCTACAACTTTATCCACAGCCATTCTAATTCCATTACGGATAAACATAGGATTTGCTCCTGCAGTTACGTTCTTAAGACCTTCTTTAATCATGGATTGGGCTAAAACTGTAGCTGTGGTGGTACCATCTCCAGCCACATCATTAGTCTTAGTCGCAACTTCTTTAACTAATTGAGCGCCCATATTTTCAAAGGCATCTTCAAGTTCAATTTCTCTTGCGATGGTTACACCATCATTAGTGATTAGAGGTGATCCAAACTTCTTATCTAAAACCACATTTCTACCCTTGGGGCCTAAAGTTACCTTAACGGTGTCCGCTAAGATATCCACCCCTTTTTGCATGGCTCTTCTTGCTTCTTCACCGTAAATTATTGTTTTTGCCATAATTTTTTATTCCTCCTACTCTACAATTGCTAAGATATCTTGTTGACGTACGACGATAACTTCTTCGCCATCGTACTTAACTTCTGTGCCACTATACTTAGAAAACAAAACTTTGTCTCCCACTTTAACTTCCATCTCTACCTTATTTCCATCCACAAAGCCTCCTGGCCCTACGGCGATTACTTCTGCTTCTTGGGGAAGTTCTTTACTGGCTCCAGTAACTATAATTCCTGATTTAGTTGTTTCTTGGGCTTCTAGTCTCTTTAAGACTACCCGATCACTTAAAGGTTTAATCATTTCTTATTCCTCCTAAATTTTGGTTTGTTAGCACTCTATGGGTTCGAGTGCTAAATACTCTAATTTCTATTATAGTTTATTTCCCATTGAATTCAAATAGTATTGTACACTCTTTTCCTTAAATAAACCCCAATTTGAGTCTTTATTTCAAATTAGCTCCTTTTTACACGGAATAAATCATTTTTTCAACTCTTTTCTAACCCCTTACATTCTCCTGAAATCATGATATGATAAACAGAGCAAACTTAATTAAACCAAGCAAAAGAGGTGAAGCGACTTAATTTAGAATCCTCTAAACTTAAGTCTTATAAAATGAAAAATTTAAAAACATTTCTCATGGCTCTGATCAACTCTATTATGATTTTAACAGGTTCAGTGATTCTAGGGATTTTCACTCGACCCCTTTACTATTTGTTTATTCCTAGAATTCTAAAACAAAATCCTGAGTATACTCGGGAAATGATTAAAGCTAACTATGATATTCTCATTGACTATTATAATCCTTTTTATCAAGGGAAATTAGTCTTAGATGGTTTTCCCATGAGCAAAGAGGGAGAGTTTCACTTCTTAGAGGTAAAGCAAATCTTTAATCTGATTTTTATACTTTTCGCAGTAACTTTCGTATTAGCCATAGTCATTTATATTTATAATAGAAGAACTTCTTTAGGTGGCTATCTTAAAACTAGCGCCTTGATGACCTTTATTATTCCTTTTATTCTAAGCATTCCGTTTCTAGTAGATTTTTCCAGATCTTTTGTCCTGTTCCATGAAATTGCCTTCTCCAATGATTATTGGATTTTCGACCCTTCCATTGATCCCGTGATTACCATACTCCCTGAGTGGTTTTTCATGTATGCCGCATTTTTGATTCTTGTCTTCATGGTGGTCTTTGCTGGTCTATCTTACGTCCTTGGCCGATACTTAGAAAAAAGAAACCGAAACTATTACCGTCCCATCTTTAAAAGTAAAATGAGGTAATGTAATGATTGCAAGTTTAGATATCCCTAAAGAAGCCGTGAAAATGGCTTTGACAAACCGAGAAGATGAAAAAATTCTAATCAAAGAGATTGAAGCTCAAGGTGGAAAAGCTGCTGCTGTGGACATCGGCGGAAACATTTCCACCAGTTCACCTAAAATTTTAGAGAGAGCATTAGTGGCTTCTAAGCGGGTGGGCTTAATTACAGATAACTATGCTGAAGAAGGTGCTGTCATTGGTGCCACTAGAGATGCTCTAAAGCAAATCCTAGAACGATCTAGTAATCTCAATGTAGGTGGTAAAATTGGTCTTGTTCGCATGAATGAAGATTTAGCGGTATGTATCTATGTGTCCATAGGGCTCCTTCATCTAAATGAGTTTGCCATTGGCATTGGTCATCGTACTTTAAAAGTCTAAGTATATTCATCATATAAATTATTTTAAACTATGGGAGAATCCATTAGGGTTCTCTTTTTTTACGGGTAAAATTCGTCGTCATCATTAGGGCCTTTCCTGGTTTGGAGTCTTTTATAAAATTTCAGCTAATCTTTTGTTTCTTAACTAATCCTGTGATAAAATACAGATAGACGGAGGTGGAAAAATGAATAACTAATCTTGCAAAAATACGGGAATATGAACATAAAAACGGTGATTTATACCGTCTATTTGTTTTGCCCAAGCAAGGAAGTTATGTTTTTCTACTCTAAAAATAGAAGTGAAGTCTAGAATTATGCTTATTTTAGTGTATTTCTTAATCAAACTGTTTTTTCGAGCTGCAAGAATTAATTTTCTTGTGGCTTTTCTATTTGTTTGAAATAACTCTTTCTTTAATAAATCATAAGGAGAATGATAACGATAATGGAAACTTATACCATAATTGACAATAAATAATCTTCGTTAAGTCCAAGTTCATTAAACTTACTAGAAATTAAGTTAATGTTCCTACACTTTGCGTTGAGCTGAAAGTGCAAAGGAGGATACCATGTCTTTAATAAATATAACAAATCTTAATTTTTCCTATCCAGGGAGTTATGATCCTATTTTTGAAAATGTGAGTTTCCAAATAGATACGGATTGGAAACTAGGTTTTATCGGCCGAAATGGTCGAGGGAAGACCACATTCTTAAGCCTACTCATGGGAGATTATCCCTATTTAGGCCAGATAAGTCACACGACTAAGTTTGAATATTTCCCCTACCAAGTGTCTCATCCCCATAAAAACACCATAGATGTGATGAAGGACATTTGTCAGGACACCATGGACTGGGAGATTGTTAGAGAAATTTATTGGTTAGATTTGAAAGAAGAAGTGCTTCATCGTCCATTTAAAACCCTCTCCAATGGTGAACAGACTAAAGTTTTACTGGCTGCTCTTTTTCTTACTTCTCACCGATTTTTGCTCATCGATGAGCCCACCAGTCACCTTGATTTAGAAGCTCGAAAAACTGTTCGTGACTATCTAAAACAAAAGAAGGGGTTTATTCTAGTTTCACATGACCGAAGTCTTCTAGACGAATGCATTGATCATGTACTATCTATTAATAAGACAAATATTGAGATTCAAAAAGGTAACTTTACCTCTTGGTGGGAGAATAAAACCATGCAAGACAATTACGAATTAGCGAAAGACAAAAAACTGCGTAGCGAAATTGGACGATTAGCCCATTCCGCTAACCAACTAGCCGGTTGGTCTGACAAGATCGAAAAAACTAAATATCAACCTGATAGTTCTGGATCTAAAGTGGACAAAGGCTATGTGGGACACAAATCTGCTAAAGTCATGAAACGAGCTAAGCATATCGAAGCTAGACAACAAGATGCCATAAAAGAAAAATCAAAGCTCCTTCATAATATTGACCGAAATGATGACCTGAAAATTTGGCCCATAGATTTCTATAAGGATCCCCTCATAACCCTAAATAAGCTATCTTTATTCTATGATCATCATGAAATTTTCCATGAAGTTAGTTTTAGAGTCGAGAAAGGAGATCGAATTGCTTTAATGGGAAAGAATGGTTGTGGCAAATCCAGCTTATTAAAATTAATCCATGGGGATAAGATTACGTGTACCGGGGATCTATCCGTAGGTAGTGGTTTAAAAATCTCTTACATTCCCCAAGACACTTCATTTCTAAAGGGAAACCTCAATGATTTTGTCTATGATCATAAAGTTGATGGTACACTTTTTAAAACCATTCTGAGTAAACTTGATTTTGGCCAAGAACAGTTTGAAAAAGATATGGATGATTTTAGTAGTGGTCAAAAAAAGAAAGTGCTTATCGCTAAAAGTCTCTGTGAAAAAGCCCATCTTTACATCTGGGACGAACCCATCAACTACATTGACATCTTGTCCCGAATGCAGCTTGAAAAAGTGATTTTAGAATATAAGCCTACCCTTTTATTTGTAGAACATGACAGTTCATTTTGCCAAAATATTGGAACGAAATCTATTATGCTATAAAAATCATATAAGCACTTCTCTTTCAATAATTATCTAGTAACATGAAGTTAACTAGGTTCAAATGAGAGAAGTGCTTTTATTTCCTAAAAATAAGTCTTATCTTTTCACTTCTAAGATTAGACCTAGCAATAAGCAATGAAGATAACACTTTAACGTGATTGCGTTCATTAATATCATTTTGTGGTAATAATGTTCGTTATTCTCCATATATATATCATTGTACAGATAATACCAGCATCATTTCTGAAATATAATCGTGATTTCAACGATAATTCTTTAAATTGACGAATAAATAGTTGTTTTCGCCCTATGGCCAAAATAACTTATTTTTATCATACATGTCATGTATCCCTTTACAATCTTAACTAGATTGCGAATCTATCTTCATGCAACTTCATATTTTGTTACATTGTTAATATTGTTGCCATGTTCTTATTAAAGATGCTTATTTTAATCCTGTTAATTATTAATTTTACTTGAAAACAAGGCTTTTTATGGATATAATGATTTCATTCATATACGGTTTATGAATTGTAGTATTAGGAGGATGGTAGTATGGTAGCAAAAAAAGTTCTAGCCCTGGTGATTATGACCACGGTTCTTGTCATCACAGGATGCCAAGCAAAAGATGAAAATGTCACAACAATTGGAATCAATCAACTCATTGCCCATGAAGCATTAGATGCTTCTAGAGAAGGTTTCTTAGAAGTTCTCAAGGAGAATGGTTATACAGAAGGTGAGAATCTAGAAATCGATTATAAAAACGCCCAGGGCGAAGGGCCCACAGCTCTAGCTATTGCGCAAGAATTTTCTGAAGAGAAAAAAGATCTGGTCTTTGCCATTGGTACGGGAAGCGCGCAAGCTTCATACAATGCCAATAAAGAGATCCCTATTTTGATTACTGCGGTAACTGATCCCGTGGATGCTGGAATCGTTGAGTCTTTTGAGAAACCTGAAACAAATGTGACAGGAACTTCTGATGGTGTTCCCATCGAACCTCAATTAGAACTTATGAAAAAGATTTTTCCAGACCTAAAAACCATTGGTGTTATTTACACCACCGCTGAACCAAATTCAGAATATCAAGTTAGAAAATTACGTGAAGCCACAGCTAAGCTGGGCTTAACCTTAAAAGAAGTGGGTATAGATACCCTAAATGACGTAGGATCTGTCCTACCGTCCATGCTCGAAGAAATTGAAGTCCTTTATACCCCAACGGATAATAAAGTAGCTTCAGCTTACGCATTAATTGTTAAGTTAGCTAATGACAAAAATATCCCTGTCTTTTGTGCTGAAGATGCTGGGGTCACTGTGGGAGGTTTAATCTCTGCTGGCCTTGATTATCACACTTTAGGACGTGAAACTGGAGAAATGGCTGTGCAAGTTCTTAAAGGAACCCCTCCAAAAGATTTAGCCGTTAAAACCCAACAAAAACCTGTAATTGTGGTCAATGCAGAAGTAGCGAAAGCCTTTGGCATCACCATCCCTCAGGAGGTTTTAGACGAAGCGAAAGTTCTTGGTGGTAACTAATGAATATTATCGTTAATATCTTGGAACAAGGTATGCTGTTTTCCATGGCTGTCATGGGGATCTACATTACCTATAAAATCATGAACTTTCCTGACCTTTCCATAGATGGAACTTTCCCTTTAGGTGCTGCGGTATGTGGCGTTCTAATTATTAATGGCGTTAACCCCATCATCGCTACCCTGCTGGCTGCTTTTGCGGGCGCCATGGGTGGAATGATTACGGGACTTCTCCACACAAAATTAAAGATCAATGGTCTTATGGCGGGTATCTTAATGATGTTTGGACTCTACTCTGTGAATCTTAGAATTATGGGAAAGACCAACATTGCTCTATTTAATGAAAAAAGTGTATTTACTTTACCTAAAGTAGAAGTATTTGGGGTAGACATCTCTTCCCTTCTTCTATTAATTGGGATTATTATTGTTCTTAAAGTGATTTTTGATTTATTCTTTAACACCAAAGCCGGCTTTTTTCTTAAGGCAGTGGGCGATAATGAAGAAATCTTAACTTCTCTGGGGGCTGACCCCCATAAAACAAAAATTATGGGCCTTATGTTCTCTAACTTTTTAGCAGGACTTTCAGGTGCCCTTACGGCTCAGTACCAAGGATTCTCCGATGTTTCCATGGGTGTGGGTAGTGCTGTTACCGCTTTAGCTGCTGTCATAATCGGGTATGCTATTCTTCAACACCGTTCCGTGAAAATGAGTACCATCGCCATTTTTGGCGCTGTACTTTATCGCAGCATATTAGTGGTGGTCTTAAGATTTGGTTTGGATCCTAATGATTTCAAACTAGCCACAGCCGTCACTGTAATTATTGCCATGGGTCTAAGCCAAGGCGGTTTAGGTCAAACCATGAGAAAGCGAAAAAAAGCACGGAAGCATAAAGGAGGGGAGAATCTTGCTCGAAATCAAGAACCTATCGAAAACCTTTAATCCTGGAACTCCATTGGAAAATAAGGTAATCAGTAACCTTAGTCTCACTGTAGAAAAAAGTGATTTCATCACCCTTTTAGGATCTAATGGGGCGGGTAAATCCACTCTGATTAATCTCATTTGTGGCAACATATTAGAGGATGATGGAGACATTTTCCTAGATGATGATGATTTTGTATCAAAGAAAGCTCATGAACGGGCTTTAGTTCTAGGAAGAGTACATCAAAATCCAAATCTTAGCGTATCACCAAACATGACTCTTCTTGAAAACCTCTCTTTGGCAGATGCCAAAGGTCAAGGATTTAGTTTAAGACGAGCCATTCATAAAAATAGAATCAAGGATTACAAAGAAACTCTTTCTCCTTTAGGCCTAGGTTTAGAGGATCAGCTTCACACAAAAATCGGTCTCCTCTCTGGAGGACAACGACAAGCTGTGGCCCTATATATGGCGGTCATGAAAAAACCTAAACTTCTGCTTCTTGATGAACATACAGCAGCTCTTGATCCTAGAACTTCTGTCATCATCATGGATGTGACGAAAAAGCTCATTGAAGAAAATAAGATTACCACCTTAATGGTGACTCATAACATGAGCCAAGCCCTTGATTATGGTAATCGATTGCTGATGATGCATGAAGGAAAGCTAGTGGAAGACTTAAGGTCTTTTGAAAAAAGTAATCTAAACACCGAAAAACTCATTACTATGTTTAAAGAAAACACCGGGTCTCTTGAAGATAAAATGGTCCTTTAGACAATTAAATTTGTTCCCCATAAAAAAACCCCTATATATATTCAAAAGAGCGAGAAGGATTAAGCATTCCTTCTCGCTCTTTTTATAGTCTCCTGACTTATATTCTCCTCTCTATTCATCCTTAATTTAGCCCAAAACCATTATTTAGATTTGTTTTTTGTTAAATATTTTTATAGCAATTAGAATGAAGAAAATCACCACTATTATGCAGATTACCATGGGGAAGACTAATTCTCTTACATCTGTACTTCCCATTAATAAGGACATACTCTCTTGACTTAAAGCAATCGGATTGAACTTTTTAAGTCCTGGTATAATATTTAGGGTGAAAAGGACTCCTATAAAACCAGCAATAAACAAGAGACTCCCATAGCTAGACTTAAATATGGTTCCTCCTAGAAGAATTGTTGCAATGAATAATAGGCCGAATAACCACAGGAAAAATACTGCCATTAAAAGATTTAAAACCCCATCAGTGTTCCAAAAGTATGCCGTATAGGCATAGGATAGTCCAAAGCAAAGAAGATAACCTATTGTCCATATTAATGTAGCTACTGTAAATTTAGAAAGAATAACGATACGGCGTGGTAGCCCTTTTGTCAGCATATTTATTAATGTTCCTTTATTATATTCATTTGCCATCATACCACTAAAAATAATTGCAATTATAATAAAGCCCATCTGGGATACATTCTTAAAAAACTGTGCCCATGAATCCAGCGCAGTAGGTTCCGCCACGGAAATTTGTATGCCTTCAGTCATCAATAATTCAAGAAGCTGAGGGGTAATTTTTGCCGTAAGAGGTCCAAGCATACCTAAAAATAAGAATACCATTACTATAATTAGTAATTTATAAGTACGCCAACTCTCTAAAATCTCTTTCTTGGTAAAGGCTAAATATGCTCTCATTTAACCACCTCCAAATAAAGATTTTCAAGAGATGGTTCTAATGCCTCTAATCGATGTGGAAAAAGACTGCTCTCTGCCAGTACTCCTATGATGATTGACTCCACTTCATTGCTATTTAGTGTTTCAATGATTAGACCCATGTTCTCTTCTTTACTATTCATTTGAAGCTGTTTAATTTTTTCATTGGATTTAAATTTCTCTAAATCATGTAGCGTTTTAAACTCAATAAGTAGCCTGTGCCCCTTGTACCTTTCCTTAATCTCAGCGATTGACCCTAACATTACTAATTTGCCATTATGTAAAACGGCAATTCTATCACATATCCTCTCTGCATCTGAAAGAATATGGGTGGAAAATAATACTGTGGTCTCTCTTTTCACTTTTTCTAAGATATCTAAAATTTCTTTTCGTCCAGTAGGATCTAGAGCTGAGGTTGGCTCATCACAAATTAGTAGTTTTGGGCTACTGAGCAATGCTTGAGCAATTCCCAAACGCTGTTTCATCCCCCTAGAGAATCCACCGATTCTCTTACTTACATTTTCTAAACCTACTAGAGATAATAGTTCTTCACTTTTATTCCTAATATTATCCTTCGGCATACCTGTTATTTCACCACATAAATTCAAATATTCCTTAGGTGTCATATAGTTATAAAACTCTGGTACATCGGGTAGATACCCAATAAAACGATTAGTTTTTGTCTCTCCATATGTCACCAATTCACCACAAACCTTTATACTTCCACTGGTGGGCTTAAGTAGCCCCAGAATCATATTCATGGTGGTAGTTTTCCCTGCACCATTTTGACCTAGAAAGCCAAACACTGAATGCTCTGGTACTGAAAAGTTTAAGTCATTGATCACTTCATTTTCACCAAAGTTCTTCTGTAAGTTTTCTATGCTTAAAATATCCATTATTCTTTCCTCCCGAAGGCAAAGTAAACAATGGGTCCAATGAGTTGACCAAATACTACAACTACTATCCATATTGTTTTATTTCCAAAGCGATAGTTCGGATGTTTCAGCACATGAATTAAAGCAACTATTTGCAATCCTAATTGAAGAATAAGTAGCGGTATTAAAAAAGGTATAAATTCTCTAAGTTCATCCATATTATTCACTTCCTATATTTAATTCTAATGCTTCAAGAATGTTTTTATACTGGGGTTGATCTTTCAAGAACGAAAAGGCTGGATTTAAACATACTCCTTGGTACATACTTTCTTTGATTAATATTTCACTCCGCGGAGCCCTTGATCCTAAATCAAAATCTTCAAACCATCCTTCTATTTGATCAAAGTAGGAATCTCCATGAAGGGAGAATGGAAAAAACTTCTTAGTACATACATCAGAATATTTTTGCAGCATATGAAGACTTTTATTTCTGTTTTTCAAAGACCCATACAGCTGAGCGGCTGTTAAATAAATCTGAGCCATGGTATTTGGATGTAGTTCCTCCATGTGGTAAATTTCAGCCACAGCCAATGACCGATGCAATACCTCCTCAACTCTTTCATGGTCATTAGCATTTAGCATCAAATAGGCTGGAGTAGCCCCCATTAAAGCAAGAAGATACTGATACATTCCCACTTGGGTTACTTCATTAGCTTTAGAAGTATTATTTAGCATCTGGTATGCTTGGGCCATGACCTCATACCCAGTATTCATTGGCCTTATTTCCTCTCCAAGTAAGTCAATTACATCTTGAGGTTGTTGCAGCATAATGTAACAAACCGCTTCAAAAGAAGAGGCATTTCTACCCAGCCAAACATCATCACTTTCCTCTCTAATTCTTATACATAGTTTTGCTGCCTCATTTAAAATCTCTCGTTTATCTTCTTCATTAGAAGCCAACATATGATGGTTGACTAATAATACTGCCATCTGAAAAAGCAGAGGAAAGCATGAATAATATTTCTTAATTGTGTACTTACACTGTTTCATCACATCATCAAAAGGCTCATGAGCAAATGAACTGGATATTTGATGATATAATTTCTTGATATCTTTTTTTGTCATTTGTGGAACATAACCTATTAACTCATCAATACTAATATTAAAATAAGTTGCTAAGCGGGGCAAAAATAATATATCTGGATAGCTTTGTCCTGTCTCCCATTTTGAAACAGACGCCTTAGAAACGCCAATATACGCCGCCACATCTTCTTGAGTAATCCCCTTCTCTCTTCTTTTCATTCCCAACGTTTTAGCAATATTAATTTCTTTCATGTGACCACCTCTGATTTAATTGTATCCATATTACATGATTTTAACAATGGATTTATAGTTGACTTTGGTTGAATTAATCAACCAGGGAGAAACTTTTTCTCGCCGTTTTTTTCATTTTGTTCCTATTTCCTATTGCTAATTTCCCTCTTTAGAAATAACCATTCTATTTACGGGGAAAATTTTCTTACCAATTTACGAAATGGAATTTAAACACCGAAAAACTCATTACTATGTTTAAAGAAACACCGGGTCTCTTGAAGACAAAATGGTCCTTTAGACAATTAAATTTGACCCATAAAAAAACCCCTATATATTCAAAAGAGCGAGAAGGATTAAACATTCCTTCTCGCTCTTTAAATTGTATTGACTAAAACTTATGTCTTCTATTCTACGTTATTCTACGCATTTAACTTTTTAAAGAAATTTATATCCTGGAAATCTTATCAGAGGAATTGAATACTAGCTAAACTTCAGTATATAATTTAATCATTACAATCATATTCTCTTCTTGAAAGGATAGACATGAAAAAACTAACATTCAAAACAAAATTCTATATTTTCCTAGCACTGTTACTTGTTTTAGCCTTATTTTTAGATATCTTCGATGTTTTGGAACGGAATTCCTATAATTATTCGTTAATGATTCTATTACTAATCATTACGATTTGCGCTATCCAATATAGAGCCGCTAAAAAAGGTTTAGAAACCATGCTCAGTATTAATAGAGACTACAATATCCGGAAAACATGGAATAAAGAGCACCAGTTTGATTGGGAAAAAGTAAGGTTAAATCAAATAAAATGGGCTCCCATTTGTATCGGATTATCATTAATTGAACTTCTTATCTTGATGTTTACAGGTGATGCTTATATCTTAGCGATTTTCATTATAGCGGTCATAAATCTATTCATCTATCTATTTTTTACTCGTCCAGTCAAACATAAAACAGTATAAACCTACTACTTCAAGACGATTTTCTTTTCTCTTGCAAAGTAAAAAAGGTATTGTTGGGCAAAGCCTGCATAAGATCCAAATAGATGCTGACCAAATGCTCTAGTTTTTAAGAGGTTATTCTCTTTGGAATCATAAAAATGGACCATGGCCTTTTTTACCCACACATCTACTGGAAAGGCTTCTGATTTACCCATGGAAAATAACATGACACAGTCAGCTACTTTTGGTCCTACACCAGGATAGGCTAGCAGTGCCTTATGACATTTCTCACTAGACATATTCTCTAATTTATAAAGATCTGGAGCTAGTTTTCCCTTATTCTTTTGGGCATCCACCACCATTTTTGTGGCACCGCGGATATATTTCGCTCGATAACCTACACCAATTTTTCGTAAATCTTCTTCTGTAGCTTTGCTTAACTCTAAAGCTGTGGGAAACGCGTAATAGGCATCATTCTTATCATCCTCATGAGTAATCTTACTTCCATAATCATGGCTGATTTTTTGAATTCCATCTTTGATTTTCGTGATCAGGTTATTAGAAGACAAAATAAAAGAAATTAAGATTTCAAAAGGGTCTTGATTTAAGACACGAATACCATAACCAAAATCAACAGCTTCTTTCAATACAGGGTCTTCTTTTAGCACTTGCTTAATCAATCCATAATCTCGATTAAAGTCGAAATAATGATGAAAATCTTTTAGGAATTCCTTCTCAGTAAGGTTAGAGATGAATACTGTGTCCTCTTCCATGGAGACTTGTAGCACTTTACCATGAACAATCCCTTGGTATGAAGTGTTGTCATCCTCTTTAATTCTATGCCACCTAAAACATTGACCACACTCAAAAATATGCTGAGGATGAAAGTGGGTAACGCCTAATAGTCTAATCCCGTCCTTCTCCTCCACCAGTTCTTTATAGTTTTGATTTTTTATCATAGTTTTAGATCATCTTTATCTTTTTTATCTAAGTAGTTCATCATACCTTGAGCTGCTATTTTACCAGCTCTCATAGCCTTAATCACTGTAGCAGAACCTGTTACAGCGTCTCCACCTGCGAAGATCCCTTCCCGTGACGTTTCCCCTTCTTCTTCATTAATTATAATACAACCATTTTTTGTAATCTCCATACCTTTAGTGGTTCTTGGAATTAGAGGATTAGGGTTGGTCCCCAGACTCATAATCACCGTATCACATGTTAGGGTAAATTCACTGCCTTTAATTTCCATAGGGCTTCTTCGACCAGATTCGTCAGGCTCGCCCTGCTTCATCTTCACACAAATCATACCTTTAACAAAACCATTTTCATCCACTAAAATTTCTTTTGGATTGGTTAAAAGATTCATCACCACTCCCTCTTCTTCTGCGTGGTGAACTTCTTCACCTCTGGCTGGAATCTCTTCTTTTCCTCTTCGATAAACAATACTGGATTTCGCTCCAAGACGGATGGCTGTTCTAGCCGCATCCATGGCTACATTTCCAGCACCCACCACTAAGATATCTATCCCTAGTAATATAGGGGTATCATAATCTTCTTTAAAGGCTTTCATTAAATTAGCCCGAGTTAAATATTCGTTAGCCGACATAACGCCATTGGCATTTTCTCCCTTAAGCCCCATAAACCTGGGAAGTCCTGCTCCTGATCCAATAAAGACTCCTTGGAAGTCTTCATCATTCATTAGGCTTTCAATAGTCACTGTTCTTCCCACAATCACATTTTTCTCGAAAATTACCCCCAAGTCTTTAAGAAGATCAATTTCCTTTTGAACGACTTTTTCTTTTGGTAATCTAAATTCTGGAATCCCATAAACTAAAACTCCACCTAATTCGTGGAGGGCTTCAAACACCGTTACTTGATAACCTGCTTTTTGTAGATCATAAGCACAGCTAAGTCCCGCTGGTCCACTCCCAATTACGGCAATTTTGAGACCATTATCAGGTTTCTTCTCTATATCTTTATAATCATTTAAAAGAGCCCAATCCCCCACAAATCTCTCAAGCTTTCCAATGTTAACCGCGTCTCCTCTGATGCCCACAATACAAGCCCCTTCGCATTGTTCTTCTTGAGGACATACTCGTCCGCAAACCGCAGGCAAGTTGCTCTGAAGCCCTATGGTATCTCTAGCTGCCCTAATATCTCCATCTCTAAGCTCTCGAATGAACTTAGGGATATCAATTCGTACAGGGCATCCAGGAACACATCTGGGGTTTTTACACTGAATACATCGATCAGCTTCCATAATGGCTTCTTCCAAGGTGTAACCATAACTAACTTCATCAAAATTATGAATTCTCTCTAAGCTATCTTGTTCTTGAACCGGTATTCTATTTTTTTTCATGTTGAATCTCCCCTAATGCACATAAGTCCGAATCTTTATGGATATGCTTTTGTTCTGCAATAATCTCTTTTTTCCCTTCACTGGTTT
>LSQX01316214.1_pt1 | contig 20433 bp, 22 predicted proteins | sample 654561 | NCBI WGS metagenome assembly LSQX01 (sample SAMN04489861, study PRJNA283612) | anaerobic digester metagenome | isolation source: 4 biogas reactors fed with cattle manure at either 37C or 55C with and... | place: Denmark: Kongens Lyngby | collected 2014 | reverse complement strand
CCCTTAAGGTTGATATCACCGTAGAGTCCCAGGTAAAGGAAGCCGTGGAGACGATTCTCTCTCAGTGGGGCACTATTGACATCTTGGTCAATAATGCAGGTATTACCAGAGATGGTCTCCTTATGCGCATGCAGGAATCCGAATGGGATACGGTTTTGGATGTTAATCTAAAAGGGGCTTTCTTATTTAGTCGGGCGGTTTTGCGCCCGATGCTGAAGCAGCGCGGGGGCCGAATAATCAGCATAGCATCGGTTGTCGGCTTGATGGGCAATCCCGGACAGACCAACTATGCCGCTTCTAAAGCCGGCTTGATTGGTTTCAGCAAGAGCCTGGCCAGGGAAGTTGCCAGCAGGGGCATCACTGTGAACTGCATTGCCCCGGGGTTTATTGCCTCTGACATGACCGATGCCCTGAATGAGGTTCAGCGGAAAGCTTTACTTGACCAAGTTCCCTTGGGTGAGATCGGGCGTCCCGAGGATGTCGCGGCTGCGGTAGCGTTTCTCGCCAGCGATGATGCCCGCTACATCACCGGTCAGACAATCAACGTTGATGGTGGATTGGTTATGGACTGATGTCTTCAATCATTTGGTCCACCGAGTGGCAGATTAGTCTTAGAGCCGGTGCTATGATAGCCTTGGCAAATAAGGAGGTGACTGGGTAGAATGGATGTATTAGAAAAGGTCAAAGAGATCGTTGTAGAACAGCTTGGAGTGGATCCAGACGAAGTGACCAATGAGGCGTCCTTTGTTGATGATCTCGGTGCCGATTCACTGGACCTAGTGGAACTGGTGATGGCATTGGAAGAAGAATTTGATCTGGAGATCCCCGATGAGGATGCAGAGAAGATCACCAATGTTGGGGATGCAGTGAAGTATATTAAGGAGAATATTGAGTAGGCTGTGGATTGTGAGTCCCGTTCATACGGGACTCATCCCCTCTGGGGGGCGGCCCAATTGAGGTGAGACGTAATATGAGGCGAGTAGTGGTGACCGGAATAGGGGTAGTCACACCTCTAGGCATTGGCAAAGAAGCCTTCTGGGATGGTTTAGCCAATGGCCGTTCCGGTGTCAGGCGTATCACCCGGTTTGACCCTAGTGAACTCGCTTCACAGATCGCCGGGGAGGTACCGGATTTTGAACCGTTAAATTATATGGATAGGAAAGACGCCCGCCGTATGGACCGCTTTACCCAGTTTGCTGTTGCCGCGGCTGCCCTTGCTTTAGCCGATGCAGGTTTGGACCAAGAGGTTCCCTTGGGGGAACGGGCCGGTGTGCTCATCGGTTCCGGTGTAGGCGGGATTGAGACCCTGGAGGAGCAGGCTCTCACCCTTGTTACTAAAGGTGTTAATCGGATTAGTCCATTCTTTGTACCGATGATGATCGCCGATATGGCTGCCGGACAGGTCTCAATCCAGTTTGGAGCTAAGGGACATAATGCTTGTACAGTAACTGCGTGCTGCTCTGGAGCCCACTCTATCGGCGATGCCTTCCGGGTTATTCAACGGGGAGAGGCAGATATCATGATCAGCGGCGGGGCAGAGGCACCCTTAGGCAAGCTGGCCATGGGCGGATTTTGTTCGGCCAAGACCCTGTCAACCCGCAATGATGAGCCGGAACGGGCATCCCGCCCCTTCGATGCCGGCCGGGATGGGTTTGTAATGGGCGAGGGCAGCGGCATTGTGATCTTGGAGGAGTTGGAACACGCCCGGGCTCGGGGTGCCAAGATCTATGGCGAATTGGTAGGATACGGCGCAACTGGTGATGCATACCACATTACAACTCCGGCTCCGGAAGGCGAAGGTGCCGCCCGGGCCATGCTGGCGGCTTTGAATGATGCTGGACTCACCATTGAAGATGTAGACTATATCAATGCCCATGGGACTTCTACCAAGTACAATGATTATTTCGAGACTGTGGCTATCAAACGGGTCTTCGGTCAGCAGGCAGCTTCAGTGCCCATCAGCTCCACAAAGTCCATGACCGGTCATCTCCTAGGTGCAGCCGGCGGAGTAGAGCTGATTGCCAGTCTGCTTGCTATGGAACACAGCTTGATTCCGCCGACCATTAACTATGAAGAGCCGGATCCAGATTGTGATCTGGATTATGTACCCAATACAGCCCGTCCCAAGGAACTCAATGTCGTCATGAGCAATTCCTTTGGATTTGGCGGCCACAATGCAGTCTTGATAGCCAAGAAACTAACCAGTGAATAAAAGGGGTGGGCCATGACGGACACGTTGACTCGGGAAAGGATTGCGGCTTTAAAGGGCCTCGAAGCCCACCTCGGTGTTGCCTTTCCATCGTACAGACTCCTGCATCAAGCCCTCATTCATAAGTCTTATGCCAATGAACAAGGACTTTCCGGGCATCATAATGAACGGTTGGAATTCCTGGGCGATGCAGTCTTGGAGCTGGTGATCAGTGAGCACACCTATCGATGCTTCCCATCGGCTCCTGAGGGAGAATTGGCGCGGCTGCGTTCGGTAGTAGTGAGTGAACACACACTGGCGGAGAAAGCTAGAAGTCTTGAGCTTGGCGACTACCTTCTCGTCAGCAGGGGAGAGGCTCAAGCTGGCGGCCGCAACCTGGATTCACTGCTTAGTGATGCGTTGGAAGCGGTCATCGGCGCCATGTATTTGGAATTGGATTATGGGGCTTGCCGGGATTTTATCTTGCGGCTTTTGGGAGATGATGTGCAGGATATCTGGCAGAGCAGAGACTTTATCGATCCCAAGAGCGCCCTGCAGGAGAGGGTGCAGCAGTACAGCTCCGACGTTCCTGTCTACGATGTTTACCATGAACAGGGTCCCGACCATGATAAGACATTCCATGTGATGGTTAAATGGCGGGGCCAGGTTCTCGGCAGAGGTCAGGGCAAGACAAAGAAAGATGCAGAGCAGGATGCTGCCCGCAGAGCCTTGAATTTCCTAGCAGAAAAAGATGCCGGCCGGTAAGCACTGGGTCAATCCACCTAAGTCATGTTGTGTAGGTTATCCACAGCTCCTGTGATCAGCAGGGGCTTTTCTATTGCCTTCTGTTCTATTTCTGGTAGACAAGCAATATATATGAAAGGGATCTACCGCTGGACAAGGAGGGAACGCCTTGGCTGGAAAAAACCAGGAGCGTGATTTAGAACTAATCCGGCAGGTTAGAAGAGGAAATAGAAAGGCCCGGGAGGAACTGGTGAGCAAATACATTCCCATGGTGAAGCGAATTGCCCGGAATCACTATGCCAGTTTCTTAGAGTTCGAAGATCTAATGCAGGAGGGCATGATCGGACTCTTGAGCGCTATTGAAGAGTACGATCCGGACAAGAATGTGAAGTTTTCTTCCTTTGCATATATCTGTATCCTCCGCAAGATTTATAATGTAATCAAGCAGACCAACGGCAATAAGCACAAGGCTTTGAATGATGCTGTCTCAATCCACGCCTTTGTCAATCAGGAGGAAACCCGCACCATACTGGATTATGTAGCTGTGGATGATGCCTCGGTGGACCCTGAGGAAGTTGTTGCGGAGAGGATAGTGAATCAGAGGCTGAAGACGGTACTGGAGAACCACCTGTCCATTCTGGAATATACGGTGATCTCCATGTTCCTGCAGGGTTACTCCAGTGCTGAAATCGAAGCTGCCATCGGTGTCAATGCCAAGGCAGTAGATAATGCCCGTACCAGAGTGCGGCTTAAGCTTCGGCGGATTCTGACTGAACACGGTTCCCTATTGAGTCCCAAGGTGCCGGTGCGGGTAAGACGCCGAGAAGATCTGTACAGAAAGCTGCCCAAGTTGGAGCTGCGGGCAGAATAGACTTAAGCAAAATCAGCTGTTGAAAAAGGGATAAAACAGCTTCCCATAGAATATTAGAGGGGTCCGGCGACTTAGGCCGGCCTTTTTGTTGAAGAGGAGTTTGTTGCACAGGCCATAGACTCTGGTGAGTGGAGGTGGCCCCTTGTATCTTAAACAACTGGAAATCAACGGGTTTAAATCCTTTGGAGAAAGAACCAAATTGGAGTTTGGCAGGGGCATCACTGCCATTGTTGGTCCTAATGGGAGCGGCAAGAGCAATATCGCCGATGGAGTGCGGTGGGTTTTGGGAGAGCAGAGTGCCCGCTCCCTGCGGGGTGATACCATGCAGGATATCATTTTCGCCGGCAGTTCCGGCAAAGGGCCCCTGGGTATGGCTTCTGTCTCCCTTACCCTCGGTGACTGTCAGGGTCATCTCGGCCTTGAATTTGATGAAGTTACGGTTACCAGGCGGGTATACCGCTCAGGCGAGAGCCAGTATTTGATTAACAAATCGCCCTGCCGCCTGCGGGATATCAGAGATCTTTTCCTGGACACTGGTCTCGGCCGGGAGGGGTACTGGCTCATCGGTCAAGGCCAGATCGATGAAATTTTGTCCAGCCGACCGGAGGAACGGCGCCTCATCATCGAAGAAGCTGCCGGTATAGGGAAATACCGCACCCGGAAGATGGAGGCAGTAAAGAAGCTGGCAGATACCGAAACAAATCTAGTCCGCCTAAATGACATTATTATCGAATTGAGCAGGCAGCTGGAGCCCCTGGAAAAGGCGGCAGCCAAAGCTGAGAAGTACCTGGGCCTTGCTGAGGAATACCAGAAGCTGGGACAAGCACTATGTGCCAAGGAATGGTGGGACCTGGCAAGGGAGAGTGAGGGCCGGCTTAAGGAAGAAGCGCAGCTCCTATCGGATCTTGGGGGACTTGATGAAGAGCAGCGGCAGGTAGAAAAGGCGGCCCTTGCTTTGAAGCTGGAATCCAGGGAACTTGAGAAGCTTGCTGCAAAGCTGCAGGAGTTTAGGGCCCAGACCATTGAGAATATGGGAGAGGTCCGCCGACGCCAAGACACCCTGGGAGAGAGACTTAAGTATTCGGAAACCGACCGGCAGCGGATGGTGGATGAGCTTAGCCAACTGCAGAGAAGGCGGGAACAGGTGCGCAGGGACCTTGCTGACTGCCTTTGGCGGCTCCGTTCCCTTAGAAGGCAGAGGGCCGATGAGCTGAAAGGTCTGACAAACTGGGATGCAGCTCACATCCAACGGGAAGGGGAGCGGGAAAGGCTCCTCAAAGAGATGGCAAAGGCTAAGACAGCCCTGGAAAGCACCCGCCAGATGCGGGCTGAGATCCAATCGGAGATCGAGGTAGGAGACAGCCGCAAGGCCTTGTGGCAGGAACAGTACTCGGTTCTTTCCCGCCGGCTAGAAGAGATACTAAAGCAGCTTGAGGCAATTACCAACGACGCAGCCAAACAGGAGGCAGCCCTTGCAGAGGCCAGAAAGGAGCTCTCTTCTAAGGCAGCCATTCTAGAGGATTCCAATAGGCTTCAGCAAGAAATCACATACCGCCTTAAGGCCCAAGAAGGGGTGGTACGGTCTTGGCGAGAGAAGGTGCAGCTTTTAGGCTCTCGCTATCAAGCTCTAATGGAGATGGAGAGGGACTATGCGGGGTATGGCCGGGGCGTTAAGGCGGTCATGAAGAATAAAGACCGCTTTCCCGGCATCTGCGGTGTGGTCACAGAGCTTATCCAGGTTCCAAAGGAGCTGGAGACTGCCATGGAGGTTGCCTTGGGAGGGAGTCTTCAGAATATCGTTACAGAGACCGACTTGGAAGCAAGGCAGGCGGTAGCGTTCCTAAAGGAAAAAAAAGCCGGCAGGGCAACTTTCCTGCCCCTTACGGGACTGCGGCCCAGCTCCATCGGGGAGCGTGACCTGAGGCGGCTGGAACAGGATGGGGTTATCGGGATCGCTTCCCAGCTGGTTCAGTATGAGACTAAGTACAAGAAAGCCGTCGAGTATCTTCTAGGCAGGGTTGTGGTTACCAGAGACCTTGACAGTGCTGTTTCTTTGAGCCGCAGCTGGCGGGGCTTCAGCCGGATCGTTACCCTCGATGGTGATCTGGTCTCACCGGGAGGAGCCATAACTGGAGGGAGTCTCCCCCAAAGCGAACGGAGCGGCCTCTTGCAAAGGCGTCAAGAGGTATCCCGGCTCGCCGATGCTGTCCGCCAGAGTCGGGAAAGACTTCAGCGGGAGGAGAAGCTGGCCGAGGCTTTGGAAAATGAGCTTAGGGAATCTGAAGCTAGGGCTAAGACAGCGGCGGACGAGGTGCATCGCCTGCAGCTTCAGGCCAAGGAGCTGGAAAAGGCGGTTACCCTGGGCATGAATGAGATTTCCCACTGGGAAAGGGAAGCAGGCCAGGTGCGGATAGAAATGGTGGAACTGGAGCGAAGGCTTGCTGGAGAGGCCGCTGAAAGAGAGAAACGGCTTGCGACTATGGAGCGGCTGGACGGGGAAGCTGCTGTGCAGGAGAGGAAGCTCTCTGCTCTGCAGGCTGAGCTATCCCATCTGGAAAGGGAGCAGGCCAGTGCTCAGGAAAGCTATACGGCAGCTAAAGTCAATCTTGCGGCACTGGAAAGCCAAATCCAGGCCGATGAGAAGACCGCGGGAGGATGCCGCTCGAATCTATTGGAAATTGACCAGCGCACTGAACAGATAGCTGCCGCCCTGGATAGCTTAAAACGGGAACAAGGTGAACTGGCAAGGGAGCTCAATCAGTTAGACGTCAGGTATAAGGAGTTAGAAAAAAGGCTTCACGATATAGAGACAAAGCTTACAGATAACGGCAGGCAGCGGAAGGCAATCGAAAATTCACTGGGTGAAAAGGAAGAAGTCCAAAAGGCGACGCAGCGGCAGCGGGAGACTCTGCAGGGGCAGCTGGCAGATGTCCGGAGGTCTTTGGATAAAATAGCACTGAAGAAGGCCCAGCTTATGGAGACAATGGCAGAGGAGTATGGAATGACACCGGACGCCGTTGATGACGGGCCGGTAATGTCGGGCGATGCTGGCCAAATGCGCAAGAAGCTTCGGCTGCTCAAGGAGCAGATTCAAGCCCTGGGGCCAGTGGATACAGGAGCCATTAAGCAATTTGAGGAAGTAAAGGAGCGCTGCGGGTATCTCGAAAGGCAGCAGCAAGACCTCCTGGAGGCAGAGCGGCAGCTAAGAGAGGTAATTGCCGAGATGGATACCGTCTGCAAGGCGAGATTTAAAGAGACCTTTGGGGCAGTGCAGAAGGAGTTCCAGGCAATCTTTGCTAAGCTTTTTGGCGGCGGCAGTGCTGAGCTGGTTCTGATTGACGCTGATCAGCTGGAAGATGCTGGTGTAGACATCTCGGCAAAGCCGCCGGGGAAAAAACCCCAGAATATCAATTTGCTTTCAGGGGGCGAGCGGGCCCTGACGGCCATTAGTTTGCTCTTTGCCCTCTTGAGGGTCAAGCCAAGTCCTTTCTGTGTTCTCGACGAAATTGATGCTTCTCTTGATGAGGGTAATTTGGAGAGATTTACGCAGCTTCTCAAGGATTTTACCGCGGACACCCAGTTTATAATAATTACCCATCGGCCCACCACCATGGAAGCTGCTGATCGACTCTATGGTGTTACTATGAACAGGGCTCATATCAGTCAATTGGTGTCAGTGCAGCTTGATGAAGCAGCTGCAGTCTTGGAGAACAATCCAACGGTAAGCTAATTGCTCTAGTAGAGAGGAGAGTTGACATGGGAATTTCTGGTTGGCTTCGCCGCCGAGGCAGAAAAGAGGAGAAGGAGACTTCATCCCTTGGGACAGATGCTGTTCAAAAGCAGGAGGAGCCGGAAGAGACACCTGCGGCCTCCAAGGAATCTGGGGATGTTAAGCAGGATAGTCCCCGGGGGTTGTTTGCCCGCCTTAAAGAGGGCTTAAGCCGGACCCGTTCCTCCTTTGTGGCCAGGGTTGACAGCCTCTTGTCTACCCACAAGCGCATTGATGAAGAGCTCTTTGAAGAGCTGGAGGAAGTACTGATCCAGGCCGATGTCGGTGTAGACACTACCCTGCGGCTGGTTGATGCGGTGCGGGAGAAGATTAAGGCTGGAGGCATAACCGACCCGGAAGAGGTTCGACCTATCTTGCGGGAGACAATTTTGGAGATCCTCACGGCAAACACCGCTCCCTTGGAGCTTCCAGAGGATGTGCCGGCGGTGATCATGGTAGTCGGCGTGAATGGAGCCGGCAAGACTACCACCATCGCTAAACTGGCCCACCGCTTTAAGTCCCAGGGAAAAAGGGTAATCCTCGGAGCTGCTGATACCTTCCGGGCTGCTGCCATAGAGCAGTTGGAGATCTGGGCGAACCGGGTAGGAGTTGAGATAGTCAAGCATCAGCCGGGAGCTGACCCAGCAGCAGTAGCCTTCGATACAATCCAGGCCGGCCGTGCCCGGGGCTGTGACGTGGTGATCATCGATACAGCTGGCAGACTCCAGACCAAGACCAACCTGATGAAGGAGCTGGAGAAAATCGGCCGGGTAGTGGAGCGGGAGCTGCAGGGCAGGACTCCGGAAGTGCTTTTGGTTGTCGATGCCACCACAGGTCAGAACGCGCTCTCCCAGGCCAAGCTTTTCAGTGAGGCGGTAAGCGTTACAGGAGTAGTCTTGACTAAACTCGATGGAACTGCAAAAGGCGGGATCATCATCGCCATTGCTGAAGAATTGGGTCTGCCTGTCAAACTCATCGGCATTGGAGAAGCCTATGATGATCTCCGGGATTTTGATCCTGAGGATTTTGTAGCGGCACTATTTGATGCTTAAATAGGCCGCTGGTTTTGGGCATCGGTCTTTAGAGTTCCCCGGCGAAGATGATGTTGACAGACCCAAATAAGCCTAGTATACTACTGCTGTAAACCAATTTTGCTTAACAGGGGCGGCGGGAATGATAGATCAGACCGTACACATGGGATTGCTCTTCGATTTTTATGGTCAGCTGTTGACGGAAAAACAGCGGCTGTTCTTCTCTCTGTATCACCAGGACGACTTGTCCCTGGGGGAAATCGCGCAGCAGTACGGTATTACCCGCCAAGCTGTATATGACATAATCCAGCGTTCACAAAAAACCCTGACCAATTTCGAGGAGAAGCTGGGCTTAATTAAGCGCTATGTTCGCCAGCGGGAGCAGCTGGAAAGGCTTCAAGGAAGGCTTAGAGAGTTGGCCGATGAACTGTCCCTGGCAGCTGTCTCAGAATCTGGTCGAAGGCGGCTGGCAGAAGCCCAGGAGCTGCTGGCAGAACTGATTGAAGAGTTTTAGATCTGGAGCAGCTGCGGCATGGGAGAAGTAATCCGGCGGGGACGCCGTCGGCATAAGGATAGAGGAGGGCCAGTATGGCGGTTTTCAGTTCGCTGGCAGAGAAACTCCAGAATACTCTGGGCAAGCTCCGGGGTAGGGGCAAGCTGACAGAGCAGGATGTGAAAGAGGCTCTGCGGGAAGTGCGGCTGGCACTTCTAGAGGCAGATGTTAATTATAAAGTAGTGAGAGACTTTACAGCCCGGGTCAGGGAGCGGGCAGTGGGACAAGAGGTCATGACCTCCCTGGCACCAGCCCATCAGGTAATCAAGATCGTTCATGAAGAACTAACCCAGCTGATGGGGGGCAGTCAGAGCAAGTTGGAGCTGGCTTCCCAGCCTCCCACAATTATAATGCTGGTGGGACTCCAGGGAGCAGGAAAGACTACAAGCGGCGCCAAGCTGGCTAGACTTCTGCATAAGCAGGGACACCGGCCGCTCCTTGTGGCAGCTGACGTATATAGACCCGCAGCCATCAAACAGCTCCAGGTTCTTGGTGAGCAGCTGCAGCTTCCGGTTTTTACCCTGGGTGATCAGGTAAGTCCCGTGGATATCGCCAAGGCAGCGGTGGAGCACAGCAAGCGCTACGGCAATGATATTTTGATTCTAGATACCGCAGGCCGGCTGCATATCGATGAGGAGCTCATGGGGGAACTTAGAGCTATTGATGAAGCGGTGTCTCCCCATCAGGTGCTTTTGGTAGTTGATGCGATGACCGGCCAGGATGCTGTGAATGTGGCCAGCAGCTTCAACGAAAATCTAGATATTGACGGCATTATCTTGACTAAACTCGATGGCGATGCCCGGGGAGGTGCTGCCCTGTCCATTAAGGCAGTCACCGGCAAGCCCATCAAGTTTGCAGCAACCAGTGAGAAGCTGGATGGCTTGGAGTCCTTCCATCCTGACCGGATGGCTTCTCGGATCTTGGGGATGGGTGATGTGCTCACCCTGATCGAGAGGGCAGAAGCCCAAATCGATGAGGATAAAGCCCGGGAAATGGCTGATAAGCTCCGAAGGGCTGATTTCACCTTCGAAGATTTCCTTGAGCAGCTGGAGCAGGTTAGGAACATGGGTCCCCTGGATCAGCTGCTGGATATGCTGCCGGGCGTTCCGGGAATGAAGGGCCTGCGGGGTCTGCAAGTGGATGAGAGGCAGTTTGGCCAGATTGAGGCCATCATCAAATCCATGACCGTTGAGGAACGGCTCCGGCCCGAGATTATTGACGGCAGCCGGAAGCGGCGGATTGCCAACGGCAGTGGTACCAAGGTGCAAGATGTAAACAGGCTGCTTAAGCAGTTTAATCAAACCCGGCAGATGCTGCGGCAGTTAGGTGCCTTGGACAAGAAGGCCAAGCGCCGCAAGCGGGCCAGACCCTTCAGTTTCTTCCAGTAGAAGTAGAGAATGGTTGCCAAGGACCGCCGGGTTTTGCCGGCGGGATTGGTTAATCATTGGCGGTTGGAGAAGCCTTCAGCCCGCCAGTATAGATGAGAATAGTTAGGAAGGAGGAGGATCTATTCTATGGCTGTAAAAATCCGTCTAAAGAGAATGGGTGCCAAAAAGAGGCCTTTCTATCGTTTGGTGGTAGCTGATTCGCGGGCGGCCCGGGATGGCCGATTCATCGATACCTTGGGATATTATGATCCCTTGCAGGAGCCAGCTAAGATAGTAGTGGACGAAGAGAAGGCCATTGATTGGCTGAAGAAAGGTGCCCAGCCCTCGGATACCGCCAAGTACCTGCTGACCGAAGCGGGCGTCATGGACAAGTTCACGGCATTGCGCAAGGCAGCGCAGTAGGAGGGCTGTAAATGATGAGGGAGCTTGTTGAGTTTATTGCCAAGGCACTAGTCGAGCAACCGGATGAGGTGCAGGTTAGCCAAGTTGAGGGCGAAAGATCCCTGATTGTAGAACTGCGGGTGGCACCGGATGATATGGGCAAGGTAATCGGAAAGCAAGGTCGGATTGCCAAGGCCATTCGTACTGTAGTCAAGGCGGCTGCCACCAAAGAGGGGAAGATGGTGCACGTAGAGATCATCGACTAGACAGATGGAGATCTCTTAGCTTACCTCTAAGGCGGACTTAGCCTGGCCTTAGGGAGGTGATTGCATGGACAAAATCACCATCAAGCGGCCAGTTGTTTGGAAAGCTGTAGTCACTGACCAGCTGAAGGAAGAGCTGCGTCAGGAACTAAGTCGGGCCATCAACCGCTTGGACATGGAGATACAGCAGTTGGAGTTTCAAGGCAAGCGGATATTGCCGGAGCTAGAGAGGCAGAACCTGAAAAGAGCTATGGAGATGCGCCAGCAGATAGAGGAAGAAAAGCAGAAGCGGCGCCAAGCTCGGGAACAGTTGACCGAGCAAATGCTGGATATAGACAAGCTGGAGACTGGCGAAGAGATAGCCCGTGGTACGCTGGATAGCTGGACCGAAGTCTCTGTTGGCGATGATCTCAGTGCGAAGCTCTACGTGGAAATAGTAACCAAGGATGATAAGGTGATAGAACTGCGGGAAGGGCGGCTAGAAGCGTGAAAGGTTCAAGGGCTTGGGTGGTCATTGGCGAGATCACCAGACCCCACGGCGTCAGGGGAGCTGTAAAGGTACTGCCCCATACCGACTATCCTCAGCGGTTTGATTCTTTAGCTGAAGTGTACGTAGGTACAGGCGATACCGAACCAGAGCTAATGGGTTTTTCCCTCCTGAGCAGGCAAAAGGATCAGCTGATCTGCCGGATAGGCGGAGCTGAATCCCGAGATGCCGCCGAAAAGCTCCGGGGAAAACTGCTTTTGGTTCCCAGGGAAGAGGCAGTAGAGCTCCCGCCAGGATATTACTATATTTTTGACCTTGTCGGCCTTGCGGTGCATACCGAGGAGGGTAAGTACTTGGGAAGGCTGAAGGAAGTGCTGCAGCCTGGCGCCAATGATGTATACGTCGTGGAACCGGCAGATGGGGAAGGTGAGATTCTGCTGCCCGCAGTTAAAGATGTGGTTCTGGATGTAGACCTGCGGGAAGGGCGAATGCTGGTGAGGTTACTCCCGGGACTACTGGAAGGACAGTAAGCGGGAGGTGCCAACTGATGCGAATAGATGTCCTCACGTTGTTTCCAGAGATGTTCCAGGGCCCCCTTGATACCAGTATCCTGGGGCGAGCCCGGGCTGCAGGTATAGTTGATATACATCTGTGGAACATTAGGGATTTTGCCCACGGTCGACATCGCCAGGTTGATGACTATCCCTTTGGCGGAGGAGCCGGTATGGTCATGAAACCTGAGCCGGTGTTCAATGCTGTTAGGCATGTACTGGGTGGAGAGACCGCTCCCGTTATCCTCATGAGTCCGCAAGGTGAGGTATTTGGTCATCGATTGGCAGAGGAGCTCTCTCAAGAAGAACGCTTAGTGCTGGTGTGCGGGCATTATGAAGGGGTCGATGAAAGGATCAGGGAAGCTTTAGTGACCCGGCAGATTTCCATCGGTGACTATGTGCTGACCGGAGGCGAACTGCCTGCCATGGTGGTCATCGATGCAGTAGTTAGGTTTTTGCCGGGGGCTTTGGGAGATTCCGGAGCTGTTCACACTGATTCCTTCGCCCAAGGGCTCCTTGAATACCCGCAGTATACACGGCCTAGGGAGTTTGAAGGCATGACAGTTCCAGAGGTCTTGCTGTCCGGTAACCACCAGCGGATTGCTGAGTGGCGCCGGGAGCAGGCACTGCGCCGGACGCTGCTCTTGCGTCCAGATCTCTTGGAGGAACTTGAGCTGAGTGAACAAGATCGCCAGCTTTTGGCAACTATTAAAGAGGAATTAGCGCATGCTGATGGATAGCGCCGATTAGCGGTATGGAAGGGAGGCAGAAAGCATTGGATATTCTTCAGGCAATTGAGCGTGAACAGATCAAGACCGATATTCCCGATTTCCGGCCTGGCGATACCGTAAGGGTTCACGTCAAGGTTGTAGAAGGTGAGCGGGAGCGGGTTCAGGTCTTTGAAGGTGTTGTCATTGCCCGTTCTGGAGGTGGGATCAGGGAGACCTTCACCGTCCGGAAAGTTTCCCAGGGTATTGGTGTAGAGAGGATATTCCCGCTGCATTCGCCCCGGGTTGAGAAGATCGAGGTTATTCGACGTGGTCGGGTGCGAAGGGCCAAGCTGTATTACCTGCGGCAGCGGGTTGGTAAAGCTGCACGGATTAAAGAGCGCCGCACTTGGTAAGCTCGCCGCAGACAAAAAGGGACTCCTGCAGTCCCTTTTTTCCAATTTCACCGGTGAAGGGAGAGCGCGAGAATGGCTGCAGAGAAATCGGCACTGCGGGAATACCTGGAGGCCTTTGTCATCGCCGTCGTCCTGGCTTTATTCATCATTACATTTATCGCCCAATCCTTTATTGTCCAGGGGCGGTCCATGGAGCCAACCTTGTTCGATGGGGAGCGGCTCTTGGTGGATAAACTAACCTACCGCTTTCGGCCGCCCCGTGCCGGCGAGATTATAGTATTTCGTTATCCTGCGGACCCAAGTCGGAAGTTCATCAAGAGGATCATCGGGGTTCCTGGAGATGAAGTCATGATCAGGGATACCATCGTCTATGTGAACGGCAAGCCCCTGAAAGAGGATTATATCAGTGCTCCTACCTATGGTGACTGGGGACCCAGGAAAGTGCCGCGAAACAGCTATTTTGTGCTGGGCGATAACCGCAACAACAGCGATGACAGCCGCTTTCCCGATGTAGGTTTTGTTGGACGAGATCTTATTATGGGTCGAGCGGTTGCCAGGTATTGGCCTTTACCGGCTGTTGGGATCCTTGGGGTTCCAGAAACCTTTTCCAGATGACTGACCTTTGGGTTGGAAGGAATTGAGTAAAGTGTCAGTTGATATCCAGTGGTATCCAGGCCATATGGCCAAGACCAAGAGACAATTGAGGGAGAATCTACCGGTCATTGACGTTGTGCTGGAGGTACGGGATGCAAGGATACCTGCCTCCAGCCATAATGTTGACTTGGCTGAGCTTGTGGCCAGGAAGCCGGTGATTACAATTCTAGCCAAGACAGATTTGGCAGAAGCTGAGGCAACCAAGGCTTGGGTAAAGTTTCTGGAGAAAGATGGGCAGCCGGCAGCCGCGGTGGATCTTAAAAGCGGACGGGGTTTGAAGGAGCTGGAAAGAAAGATCCGCACTCAGCACCAGATTTTAAATCAAAGGCTTCGCGGGCGGGGCCGACAGGGCCGGGGACTTAGAGCGCTGGTGGTAGGAGTTCCCAATGTAGGCAAGTCCACCCTGATTAACCGGCTGGCTAACCGGGCAGCGGCAAAGACCGGAGCGCTCCCGGGGGTGACCCGGGGAAAGCAGTGGATTCGGGTTGGGAACTGGCTGCAGCTCTTGGATGTACCGGGTGTTCTGTGGCCGAAATTTGAAGAACCCCAAACAGGGTTCCACTTGGCAATTACCGGGGCCATTAGTCTGGACGTCTTCGATTATGTCCGGGTGAGTGCCGGGTTGGCGGAGCTTTTGCTGAGGTTTCGCCCCGAAGCCCTGAAGGATAGATATAACCTTGATAGTATACCGGAAGACGGCGTACAGATTCTGGAAGTAATCGGACAGCGCCGAGGCTTTCTCCTGAGCGGCGGCACTGTGGATGTGGAGAAGGCTGCCCTGCTTTTACTTAGAGAATTTCGAGAGGGGCTGCTGGGACGCTTTACCCTGGAGCTTCCTCCGGATTTGTAAGAAATATGTGACCATCCCATTTCCGGCAGGGAAATTAAGGAAATGGCAGAATTTATACAAGGTGTGTATCGTTCGCTTGTATTGGGTGGTATGATGATTAATTTGGAAAGCCTGACTGTCCGGGATATCAAGGAGCTGGTCAGCAGTAGGGACCGTCTTCTACCGGAGGAGATAGATCTACTTAAGAGGGATTCAAGGGTCTCGGTGAGAAGACTCGCTGCATCGTGGGAGAGGATGCAGTCAGCTGAGCAGCAGGAAGCAGCTCAGCGGCGGCGTCTCTACCGATTTCGGCGAGTCCTTTACAGTCATGGTTTTGAGTATATTGCGGGAGTTGATGAAGTAGGCAGGGGACCCCTGGCAGGTCCAGTTGTGGCAGCAGCTGTGATTCTGCCCAAAGGTTTGCCCTCCTTCGGGATGGATGACTCCAAGAGGCTGTCCGAATCCCAGAGGAATGAGCTTTATGATAGGATCAAACAAGAAGCTGTCGCTGTGGGAATCGGTATAGCACACCCCCAAGAGATAGACATCCTCAATATCCACAATGCCAGTCTGATGGCGATGCAACGAGCATTGTCAGCCCTTCAGCAGGCACCGGATTTCTGCCTGGTTGACGGACGCTTTCCTGTTCCGAGCCTGGCATGTCCTCAGCGGACGATAGTCAAGGGTGATGGCCGCTGCGATGCTATAGCCGCGGCTTCAATCATTGCCAAAGTTACTAGGGACCGCTTGTTAGAAGAGCTGGACAACCTCTATCCAATCTACGGCTTCGCCGCCAATAAGGGCTACCCAACTTTCCAACATTTGCAGGCGCTAAAGGAGCATGGTCCAAGCCCTGTGCACCGGTATTCATATACTCCGGTACGTTTGGCTGGGGAGAATGCCGCCGTCACGAGGGGTGAGAAAAATTCGGATTGTACGGGTTGAAGATTTGAGACCGGGCATGCAGCTGGCCCGGACAGTATACAGTGCCGATGGCAGAGTATTGTTGAGTGCTGGAGTTGTTATCAAGGATTCGTATATCGACAGACTGCGGAAGTTAGGCTTCCCGGCGGTTTACGTTGGGGATCCTGTAGAAGCAGAATCCTTTAAGGAGGCAGTGCGGGAATCTACCCGGCGCCGAGCTATTGCTGTGGTAAAGGAAAGTTTTGATGAGGTAAAGCTCGGCTCATCACTGAAAATAGAGCCAATTGCCCAGGTAGTCAACGACATCGTCGATGAGGTTGTGTCCAGCCGGGAAGTTATTTTACCACTAACAGATATCCGCAGTCACGATGACTATACCTTCGGCCACAGTGTCAATGTTTGCATCATATCGGTAATGCTGGGTGTAGCTTTAGAATTAGATGACCTGACCCTGCGGGACCTGGCCATGGGGGCTATTCTGCACGATGTGGGGAAAGTTAAGGTGCCCGAGGAGATTTTGCTTAAACCCGCGCCCTTGACTTCCAAGGAATGGACTGAGATGAGGAAGCACACCCTTTACGGCTTTCAGCTCTTAAGGGGAGGCGATGGGGTTTCCTCCCGGGCGGCCCATGTGGCATATCAGCATCACGAGCGCAGTGACGGCAGCGGGTATCCCCGGGCCTTAGCAGGCAACGGGATCCACCTCTTTGCCAAAATAGTTGCTGTAGCTGATACCTACGACGCCATGACTTCTGATCGGATATACCGAAAGGGAGTTACGCCCTTTGCAGCCCTGAAAGTAATTAAAGAACTAGCGTCGGAGGAGTCAGGACAGCTTGATAAGCATGTTGTTGATACTTTTTTAGCCAATGTTGTTCCATATCCGCCGGGGAGCAAAGTAAGGCTCAATACAGGCGAAGTTGGAATGGTAGTCGGTAAAGGAGCAAATTCCTTTGACTCTGTAATGGTGGAAGTGAAGTACGATGCCTATGGGCGCGCTCTGAGTAAACCCACCATTATTACGGTGCTGAATATGCGAGTAGCCCACATGGTGTAGTGCTTATGGTGGTAAACCTTAGACAGAAAGGGAACTTCTATGAAGAAATGGCCGCCAATTACCTCATTGAGCAGGGCTATGAGATCCTAGCCCGGCAGTACCGCACCAAGAGCGGTGAGATTGATTTGGTGGCCCGAGAAGGCAGCACCATAGTCTTCATCGAAGTTAAGGGCAGGCAAAGCACTCGGTTCGGCTTTCCCCAAGAGGCCGTTGACCGCAGGAAGCTGCGGCGGATCTGGAGCACAGCCCAGCATTATCTTTGGAGCCGGGGTCTGTCTAATCGTTTATGTCGTTTTGATGTAATCGTCGTCCAAACCATCAGCCCAGGTAAGCACCGGATTGAGCATATCATTGGAGCCTTTGACGGCTGGTTTTCATAAACCCCCGTGTATTATCCAATAGTCACCAGTCCTTGTCCGGGAAGGGGAGAAGGAGGGTGACTATTTTTCATGATTGCCAAGGTGCGCGGCGCAACTATCCTAGGTGTCGAGGGCTTTCTCATTGATATCGAAGTAGATATCTCCAGGGGTCTGCCGGGATTTGAAATAGTTGGACTACCTGATGTTGCTGTGCGGGAGAGCCGGCAGCGGGTGCGGGCAGCCATGAATAACTCCGGTTTTGGGTTTCCACTGCAGCGGCTGACTGTAAACTTAGCGCCGGCAGACTTGCGAAAGAGCGGCCCAGCCTTTGATTTGGCCATTGCGTTGGGCATCATGGCAGCCTGCGGCACTTTGGAGGCTGACCTTCTTGAGGGTGTCTTGGTTTTGGGAGAACTGTCTTTGGACGGCAGTGTCAGGGGTGTGGCTGGCGTGCTGCCAATGCTCTTGGCAGCAGCGGAGGCAGGAGTACCCCGGGCTTTGGTTCCAGCAGATAACGAAGAGGAAGCAGCACTGGTAGATCAGATTGAAGTCGGTATTGTGAGGCATCTCGTAGATGCTGCTGCCATGCTGGAAGGGCGGAGCAAGTTCATTACTCCACGCCCCAGGGATTTTGATCTGGAGACTGCGGTTAACAGCGACCTTTCGGAGGTCCGAGGACAGCTGACTGCCAAGAGAGCTCTGGAAATTGCCGCTGCGGGCCGCCATAGTCTGCTTCTCATGGGACCTCCAGGATGCGGGAAAACCCTTTTGGCTCGGTGCCTTCCGGGGATTCTGCCGCCGCTATCGTTTGCTGAAGCCCTTGAGGTGGCTCAAATCTACTCAGTTGCCCAAGGAGGCCGGACGCCCTTGCGGCTAAGCCGCAGCCGTCCCTTTCGCAGCCCCCATCATTCATCTACAGTTGCCGGTCTAATCGGAGGTGGAGCAAATCCAGAGCCGGGAGAGATCACTTTGGCCCACCACGGAGTGCTGTTCCTGGATGAGGTGGGGGAGTTTCGCCGCACAGTCTTGGATGTATTGCGGCAGCCCCTAGAAGACGGCCGAGTTTCCTTAGTTCGCCACGGATACAGCATCACTTATCCAGCCCGCTGCCAGCTGATCTTGGCGGCAAATCCCTGCCCCTGCGGTTTTCTCGGCTCCTCTGTCAAGGACTGCTTGTGTACAGGGGGCGAGCTGGCGTCCTACCGCCGGAGGCTTTCTGGACCTCTACTTGATAGAATCGATCTTCAGGTGTGGATGGATGGTCTCCAAGCCCATGAGTTCTACTCATCGGCAGAACCGTCAGCAGTGGTAAGGGAGCGGGTGATGAAAGCCTGGGAATATTTGAAGGCCGTTGACCAAGGAGAAGCTGCCATAGAAGTATCAAAGGGTGCCCAAGGTGTTTTGGCACGGGCAGTTGAGAAGTTCAAGCTTTCCGCCCGGGCTGTTACCAGAATTCAGCGGGTTGCCAGAACCATCGCCGTCTTGGAAGGTTCACGGGAGATAGACGCCCATCATCTGGCAGAAGCCTTAACTTACCGTCTTTCTCTTTAGTTTATCTAGACACCGAAAACTGGCGGGACAGGCTGGATTTCAAGGGATGTGATTAGGATATGAAGCTGCCCTTTAAGCCATGCTAAGGCACAAACGGCATTCTTCGAAAGGGAGGACAACCCTTGGGACACCAGCAGGACTTAGGCAAGACCAAAATATACAGCTGTCCCATCTGTCAAGCTGATACTCCCCATGTAATTAAGGGGCAAAGGAACGAAACCTGTGCCCTCTTATGCAGCAACTGCGGGACCGGTTCCCTGGTCCAGAGGGATGAGCTGTGTCTATACCAGCTGCATTGGGAGGAAGAGCTCAGGCAGATCCTGGGTACTTTAGAGCAGCGATTGGATGATGAACGGTATCCGGATTAGGACTGCGAATCAGTATGAAGGAAGGGGAGAGGAAGTCGTTGAAAGCTCGGATGTATCTTTGGGGCCTCAGCCTCCTGCCCCATATAGGCAGCATCACCATCAAGCGTCTTGTTGCAGGCATGGGCAGCGAGGAAGCGGCCTTTGATGCCAATGCGGAAGACCTTAAAGCTTACGGGGGCCTCAGCGCCGCCAAAGCTGAGGCGGTGGTTAAAGCAAGGTCTTCACTGGACTTGATTGGAGAATGGGAGCGGCTTACCCAACGGCAAGGCGTAGGTGTGGTTACCTGGCTCGATAGGGACTATCCCCAGCGGCTCTTGGAAATCTACGATCCGCCGCCGGTATTATACTACCGGGGGTCCCTTGGGTGCCTTGATGGACCAACCGTCGCCATTGTCGGGCGGCGGCGGGCCAGCCCCCGGGGGTTAGGATGGGCTAAGCGGCTGGGAAGGGCCCTAGGGGCGGCAGGTATTACCGTTGTCAGCGGTCTAGCCCTGGGAATTGATGCTGCGGCCCATGCTGCGAGCCTGGAAACAGGAAAAACCGCCGCGGTGCTCGGGACTGGTCTAGATATTGTCTATCCCAGAAGTAATGAGCGGCTCTATGAAGATATACCTGCATCGGGAGTCATCATTTCTCCGTTTCCATTAGGAACCAAACCCCAGCCGGGAAATTTCCCCGCCCGGAATCGGATTATCAGCGGACTAAGCAGTGCCGTCATCGTAGTAGAGGCCGGGAAGCGCAGCGGTGCTTTGATTACCGCTATGCTGGCACTAGAACAGAACCGGGATGTCTACGCTGTGCCCGGCGATCCGGCAGATAGCGGCGCAGTCGGTCCAAATAGGTTAATTCAAGAAGGGGCTAAACTCATCATGGGTCCTGAGGACGTTATGGAGGAGATGTGCCTCAGCGGGCAGCTGAGGCTGCCCTTGGAGAAGCCTGGGACGGGAAGGGTCCCTAAGGCTTTCGTCGAGACTCCGGATAGCCGTACCCGAGAGCTCCTAAGAATTCTAACCAGGCCGCTGCATGTCGATGAAATAGCGGTTATGACTGGATTGCCCGTATCGGTGGTTAACAGCTCATTGGTGGAACTAGAGCTTGCGGGATTGGTGGAGCAGCTGGCTGCAGGGTTTTTCCAGCGGGTGAGTTAAAGGGCTATTCTGGAGTTAGCGTAAAGTTTTGGTAGGCGGTGGCAGGAAAAACGCGTGTGGAGATAAAAATAGAGGCCTCTCACCAACAGATTGTCAGAAAGGAGCGAGGCCTCAAGAAGAGCGATGGCGTAGACATCGCCCTTAACCCTAGTGTACTGGATTTTGTAGAGGATATCATGACTTTGGAGCAAGCC
>LSQX01092446.1_pt1 | contig 20433 bp, 21 predicted proteins | sample 654561 | NCBI WGS metagenome assembly LSQX01 (sample SAMN04489861, study PRJNA283612) | anaerobic digester metagenome | isolation source: 4 biogas reactors fed with cattle manure at either 37C or 55C with and... | place: Denmark: Kongens Lyngby | collected 2014 | reverse complement strand
TCTCGACGCTCTCGTTTGAGCGCTTCATCATAATACCAAATCAAATAAACAAAGTCAAGAGAATATTCTCTCTTTTTGAAATATTTTCATCAATATTTTATTACTAGATGAGGCATTTAAACTGAGTGTAGTTTTATTATACACATTTAAAATTGCTTATCAAGTAAAACAACTATATCAACCGAAAAATTTAACTTTTTTTCTTCATGCGTTTCTTAAACCCCTTACCTTATTATATGTCGCTCGATTTAACCAAATTCTAGGTGATTCAAGATACAAAAACAATGAATAATAGAGAGGTAGTCTTTAATTCTTTTATTCAAAAAAGTTGAAGTCAAAAAAGGATGTTTTGAACTTTATAAGAATAAAAATTTAGACTTTAACCAAAAACAATTGTCAGCAAACAATTTAAATGCTGTCGGATTTACTTAAATTAAGGTGCTAAGGATAGGATAAACAGCTATCACAAAGATGACTATCAGAAATTTAAACCAAAGATAAAGGAGTTTTTAACATCTTAAATAGTTTCGTTTAAATCCCAACCTACCCTTTTCTGTTGCTTTATTAATACCATTAATTGCAGATTCTATTTTTAGTTTTTGTGCTAAATCAACAGCTTCCTTGTGCAAAGGAAGATATGAGACACCAACTATTTCAACGAAGTATTCCATCCCTTGTGTTCTATTTTCAGTTTTTTCAACAATTTCAAGTAAATTCTTTATTGCTTCATCTGAAAATTCCTCATCATTGCGATTACCCAGTAACCAACAATAGGTAAAGAAACCAGCATCTACCTTTTTCTTCTCTTTATTATTGATCCACTTTTGAGCAACTATCTGTGCATCTTTGTGACCCGCAAGCGTCACCGCTAATTGATTATTATTCAACCAAAAACTATCAGACATGCTAATCCATTTATTGAATAAATCTTCATCCATCTTATCCAGGTCACTAATCATTGTTGCCAAGGACCTAGCCTCCAGATTATCAAGTTCAAACAATTTCAAAGCAAGCTCATGATGATCTTTATACTTTTTGTACAATTTCTTTAAATCTTTTTGAGGTGTGCCATAAACTTCTGCTTCCACAGCACCATTACTTCTAAAATATGATGCCATTCTTTGATTTGAATGTTCTTTAATGAATTCTAATATTTCATGAATTATTTCTTGCATCTTGAACCAACTTATCTAACCTATTTCTTCTTGTCTCAGGTTTTCGAGCACTAAAAATTTGTTTTGCGATATCTTTCTTTTTTTAGGAGTTAAACTTTCAAAATAATCTAGGGTCTTTTTGTCATCCTTAAAAATCACTTCGAATTCAGGGATATGATGCTCATAATCTTTAACTTTTGATAAGACACCATTTGATTAAATTTCAACTTAGTCTTGAGTATAAATCCGTCACCACCAAAGTCAATCTTTAAATAAGGAAATATTTCATCCCGCTAAATCTTCAATGAAGACTATAATTAAGTTGATCAAATAGTCTACATCCTTTAAAAGGTTATTCCCTTTGCCATGTTTTGACAACAATCGATTTATATTTATGTAATCTGAGTTTTTTGTATAAAAGATTCATATGTTTCTCCCTGATTAACTTAATTATACAATAAAATATTTCGAGGCTTAAAGTGAGGCTTTTAACTCAAAATATTTGATTGGCTATTTTCATTTGTTAATTTCATATTAATATCGAAATTATCTTCAAAATAAGATATACTAAAATTAAGAACTAAGAAAGGATCATAGGATGAGTAAAAAAACACCTCTTTACCAATTTCATTTGGACAATCAAGGACGAATGGTTGAATTTGGTGGCTATCTTTTACCCGTTAACTACAGTCTAGGAATCATCGGTGAACACAAAAAGGTTCGCGAAGAAGCCGGGCTTTTTGATGTTTCACATATGGCTGAAATACATCTCTTGGGTGAAGAAGTTGTACCCTTTTTAAACCATCTCTTAACCAACGATTTTAGTAATATGAAACCGGGTCAAATCAAATATACACTCATGTTGAATCATGAAGGCACAATAATTGATGATCTCTTGGTCTATTTTGACCACCACCATGTAATGCTTGTATGCAATGCAGCAAATCATGAAAAAGATTTGAAATGGATTTTAGAACAAGCACCAGACAACATTGAAGTAAAAGACTACTCCCACGAAACAGGCTTACTAGCTCTTCAAGGCCCTAAATCTCAAGAAGTCATTGAACTATTTGTGGACTTAAAGGATCTACCCGAAAAGTACTATACATTCAAAAACGATGTAGATTTTCAAGGGCATACAGTCTTAATTTCAAGAACAGGATACACAGGCGAAGATGGATTTGAAATTTACTGTCACAGCCACGAAACAGAAGCAATAGCCAAGAAAATATTATCCACCGATTTAGTAACTTTAGCCGGACTAGGATCAAGAGACACCTTAAGACTAGAAGCAGGGCTTCCTTTATATGGTCACGAAATGAGTGAAAAGATAAGCCCATTTGAGGCTAATCTTGGATTCTTTACGAAGATGAAAAAGGATGACTTCATCGGTAAAAAAGCGTTACAAGAACGAACTGTTACACAAACAAGAATCGGTCTCAAATTAATCGATAGAGGAATCGCCAGAGAAGGATCTGAGATCTATGTCGATGATGAAAAAGTTGGAGTTGTTACATCAGGAACTCAGTTACCATATGTCGGATACGCCGGCGCAATGGCACTTATTAACAAAGAATTTAGCGAACTAGCACAAGAAGTAATTGTTGATGTTCGCGGCCGGAAACTAAAAGCAGAAGTTATTAAATTACCATTTTATTCAAGAAAAAAGGAGGAAAAATAAATGGAATTAAAATACAGTAAATCTCATGAATGGATCAAAGAAACCGACGACAATACCGTCATCATAGGTATTACTGAGTTTGCTCAATCAGAACTAGGTGAAATCGTTTTTGTTAACTTATTTGAGGTAGGCGATGAAGTAGAATTAGATGAGCCTTTTGGAGATGTTGAATCAGTTAAAGCTGTGTCTGACCTAGTTTCTCCAGTAAGCGGGACAATTGTTAAAGTCAATGAAAACCTACTCGACTCTCCAGAACTAGTGAACGAAAATGCCAACGAAGCATGGATGATTGAAGTCGAAAACTATACGCTCGATGAAAATCTAATGACTCTCGACGAATATAACGAATTTATAGAAGGATAATATTATGACCAGTTATGTTGTTAATTCAAAAAAAGAACAACAACACATGCTTGAAAAACTTGGCCTAAATTCCATCGAAAAGCTTTTCGAACATATTCCTTCAGACGCACGCCTTCAAAGAGAACTAAATATCGACAAAGGCCTTACGGAGTTTGAAGTCAAAGCGAAAATGGAAGCTTTAGCCAATGAAAATCATGTGTTTAAAACAATCTTCAGAGGAGCAGGTTCCTATCGACACTATATTCCAACAATCGTTAATCACCTTGCCTCAAGAAGTGAATTTGTAACAAGTTACACACCATACCAAGCTGAAGTCTCTCAAGGAACACTTCAAGCTATTTTCGAATACCAAACAATGATGGCTAAATTAACAGGTATGGATGCAAGCAACGCATCTGTTTATGACGGAGCCACCGCAGCTGCTGAAGCCATGATGATGGCGCAGGAAAGAAAAAAATCAACCATCTTGGTGTCGGAAACTGTTAATCCATCAGTCAGAAAAGTGATGGAAACCTATGCATATGGGTTCGAAATCGACTTGATTACTGTAAATCAAAAAGATGGTTTAACCAACCAAGAACATCTTAAAGAACTATTAAACGATGAAATTGCTGGATTATATATTGAACAAGTAAACTTTGAAGGCTTACTTGAAGACATTCAATCAATCAGTGAAATTTGTCATGAACAAGATGTAAAAGTCATCTTAGGAGTCAATCCAATCGCAGCAGCGATTCTACCAAGCGCAAGAGAAGTCGGTGCCGATATCGCAGTGGGCGATGGTCAAGCATTAGGTATTCCTCTTCAATTTGGAGGTCCAAGCTTTGGTTTTATGGCCACAACATCTAAATATGTTAGAAGACTTCCGGGACGTATTGTTGGAGAAACAACGGACAAGGATGGACAACGTGCATATGTCTTAACTCTTCAAGCTAGAGAACAACATATCAGAAGAGAAAAAGCGACTTCAAGTATTTGTTCCAATCAGAGCTTAATGGCAGTTAGATCAACAATATACCTAGCCACAGTCGGACCTGATGGCTTAAGAGATATCGCTAATAGATGTGTCTCAAATGCTCACTATCTAGCAAATGAGCTTTCAAATTTAGATGGTATTGAATTAAAACACAACCAAGAATTTGCTTACGAATTTGTAACCAAGGTACCAAGTGCTGACAAGCTTCTTGAGAAACTACAGGAAAATGATATTCTTGGAGGTTACCCACTAAATGATCAAGAAATTCTTTGGTGCGCAACTGAAGTAAATACTAAATCCGAAATTGATCAAGTGGTTGAGTTAGTGAAGGAGGTCTTGTAATGTTAGTATTCGAAATCAGCCGTGAAGGACGTCGCAGTTTTTTCTTACCTGAAAGTGAAGTTCCAACTCACACGCTAAGTCAAACTAGACAAGATGAATTAAAACTTCCTCAGCTTTCTGAAAGAGAAGTGATCCAGCACTATACAAACCTCACCAAGAAAATATTTAGTGTTGATGCAGGATTCTATCCATTGGGCTCATGCACAATGAAATACAATCCAAAAATCAACGAAGATGTTGCTGGCTTAACAGGCTTCAGTGACATCCACCCTCTTCAACCTGCTGAAACAGTTAAAGGAGCTCTAAAGGCTTTCGATGAATTGTCAGATCGATTAGCTGAAGTAACAGGTATGGATGCCATTACCCTTCAACCAGCTGCCGGAGCTCAGGGTGAGTTTTCTTCACTATTAATGATTAAAGCATTTCTAAAAGACAATGGTGGCGGACACAAAACAGAAATAATCGTCCCTGATTCAGCACATGGAACAAACCCTGCCTCAGCAGTTATGGCTGGATTTGATGTTGTTACGGTCCCAAGTGATGAACGAGGTCTTGTCGATGTTAACAAGCTAAAAGAACTAGTCACTGACAAAACAGCTGCTATTATGTTAACTAATCCAAACACATTAGGTTTATTTGAAGTTGATATCTTAGAAATAAGTAAAATAATGAAATCAGTCGGTGCACTTATGTATTGTGACGGCGCAAATATGAATGCAATCATGGGTATCAATAGACCTGGTGATGTAGGCTTTGACGTCATTCACTTGAACCTGCACAAAACCTTCTCAACTCCTCATGGAGGCGGAGGTCCTGGATGTGGAGCAGTTGGGGTTAAAAGTCATTTAGAGCCTTATTTACCAACACCAGTTGTGAGAAATGGTGAAATTTTAACCAATCGTCCATCAAGTATTGGCCCGATGAAAAACTTCTATGGTCATTTCGGAGTCTTTATTCGTGCTCTAACTTATACAATTAGCTTAGGTGGCAATGGCCTCAAAGAAGTCAGCCAAAATGCTGTTTTAAATGCTAACTATCTATATCATTTAATGAAAGATAAGTATCCATTAGCCAAAGACACTCCATTTATGCATGAATTTGTCGCTAGTATGGCTAACCTTAAAAAAGAAACAGGCGTGACTGCCTTAGATATTTCTAAAGGTTTGATTGAAAACAACATTCATCCGCCAACAATGTACTTCCCAATAATTGTTCCAGAAGCCTTAATGGTTGAGCCAACTGAAACAGAATCGATTGACACTCTACATCATGTAGCGGATGTCTTTAATAGTCTTGTTGATACAGCACATTCTGACTCTCAAGCTTTAAAAGATGCTCCTAGCAACACGGTTGTTAAGCGTGTCGATGAAGTCAAAGCTGCGCGTAATCCAATTCTGGTTCATAATGATTAAACGATTACTATTAGCGTCTTCCAATTCATTTAATCCTCATCAGAACTTAGCTTTGGAAGAGGCTCTTTTTGAGTATGTCGATGAGGAAACCTTGGTTTTCTATCTATGGCAAAATGAGCATACAGTCGTTATTGGAAGAAATCAGAATGCACATAAAGAATGCAAAGTTGTGGAGTTACAACAAGATGATGGCGTCCTAGCCAGACGACTTTCTGGTGGAGGAGCTGTCTATCATGACTTAGGCAATCTAAATTTTACATTCTTAGTTAGTACAAATAATTATGATTTAAACAAGCAAAACAAAGTCTTAATTCAGGCCTTAAATAACCTTGGTATTGATGCATACGCAAAAGGTCGTAATGATTTATTAATCGATGAAAAGAAATTCTCGGGTCATGCTTATTATCACCACAACAATAAGAGTTATCAACATGGCACTCTAATGGTCAATGTTGATTTCAGTAAGCTCTCAAAATATCTAAATGTCTCAAGACAAAAACTTCAGGGTAAGGGTGTAAAATCTGTTGTCTCAAGAGTAACTAATATTATTGATTACAATCCAAATGTAACCATCGAATCATTAAAAACAGCTCTCATTGAATCAGTCCAACAAGTCTATGAGTTGTCGATTGATGTGATTCGTGAAAATCCACCAATTGATCACCTTCTTGAAAAATACTCTAGTAACGATTGGCTATTAAATCCACGATTCGATGCTTCATTTGAAACAAGTCACAGATTTACTTGGGGTGAAATCAGTATTCTTCTAAAAATAGATGAACACAAGATTTCCGAAGTTGAAGTGTATACAGATGCCATGGATACCCAGTTGCCTACTAAATTAAAAACAGTCTTAACCAATGAAACATTTACTGAATCAGCAATTCAAGTCGCTATTTCTAGCACTGATTTAAATGATACAATTAAAAATGACTTGATTGACTTATTTACACAAAAAGAGAATCCTTTCCAATAGGATTCTCTTTTACTGATAAATACAACATTGCTTATCCAAGGTTTTTTAACAGTCGTGTTTTTTGATGTTGATAGTTTAAATACATTGCCGTAAAACGCGAATCACTAGATGAATCCCATGGTTTAGGTTTTCCACAAAAGTGAAGAATGACTGTATTCTCCATCACCCACATAAGGTTATGTTCTCCCATTGAACGAGTTAGATACGACATAAAGCGTCGTCCATCGTAATTATAAATTTCTTCTGGGATTTCAAGAATATACTTTCCGTACAAATGATTAAGAATGTCTTGGTCTGGTAATAGTAAGCGTTGATTGAACTTTTCTAACGCATTCTCAATCTCGCTTGCTTTGATATATTGTCGAGCTAGATTCAAATCAATTAATAAGACTCCTGAATTATAATATCCATGGTCTGTATTTAGCCTTACTTTATTAATCGTTGTTGTGAAATCAATTAAGCCAGTATGGGTACAGGCTGCCATCATCTTACCTTGTAAATCTAACTCCCATAAATCAGTCACTGAATTAATGACTAAAATATCAGGATCTAGGTATAATACTCTTTCCAGTGACTCTGGCAAAATTTGGCCACATAAAAGTCTAAAGTACATTTCTTTTGGATACCTTTCGACTGTTTTTGCATTATCAAATAAGTCTTCTTTAATTTGGATCGTTTCTAATTTAAATTCTAATACATGACATAAATGTCTTAATTCAGCGATTGCTTCTGCACTGATTGATTCATGAATTAACCAAATTCTAAATTCATCATTTTGATTATTCTGTTTTAATGAGTACAACATAACTTGTAAAGGATTTAGATAATTTTCATCGCAAGTGACTAATAGTTCAATCATTTCTAATCCTCCTTTTACTCATTATACAAAAGAAAAACCTCATAAGCGAATAATCATGTGCTTATGAGGCGAATCTTGTTTTTTAAATATTTTTAATTATATTTAATTAAATAGCAGCGAATCTTTCACCAAGTGCTTTTGCTTCATCTAATGCATCTTGATCTGGTGTTTCTAAATTAATATATGTTTCAACCACATTTACGCCACCCTCAGTAGCCATTTCTTTCCATGTTTCCATGAACTCACCATCACCCCAGCCGTAGCATCCAAATAATATAACGTTTTTACCTTCAAGATTTGGAAGTGTTTCTTCAAAATATGGCCCAAATTCTGTATCATCAAGCTCTTCAGTTCCTTGAGCTGGACAACCTAAGGCAATAAGATCATAATCTGTTACTTCATCAGAAGTTGCGTCTGAGACATTTTTTAAAACAACCTCAGCTCCTGATAACTCTAATCCTTCTTCAATGCTTTCAGCTAACATTTGTGTGTTTCCAGTAGTTGTAAAATATACAATTAATGCTTTTTTAGACATACTTTTCTCTCCTTCTTTACCTATCTTATCATAGACAAAATACGGTGCCCAATCAATCAATATAATCTATTGATCAAGGTATTCTTCAAGAGTTACACCTAAGCGTTTCATTTCTTGAGCATCATTAATCCCGATATAGCGATAATGCCATGATTCATATGTATATCCAGTGATATCTGTCTTATCTTCTGGAAAGCGTAGAATAAATCCGAAATCAGCTGCATTGTCTCTCATCCAGTAATCTTCTGGTGTGCCTGTAAAATCATCAATATTTAGCACTCCTGAAGCAAAATCACACGAAGTTCCTAACTGATGTTCAGAATGACCAGGACGGGCTGAATATGTATCGACAACCTCCTGAGTATCTTGGCTTAAATAATTGGTGTATAAAGTTCTTTGGAAATCATAATCGCGATAACAAGTACTGACTTTCAAGTTTAATCCTTCACCACTCGCAGCATTTCTCATCTCGATATACGCATCATAAGCAGGTCTGGTTAGGTGTGCTCCTCCGTATACTTGATATTCTTCATCGACATAAACCAAGTCTGAAGGTACATAGGACTCTTGTAAACGATACTGTTTATTGACCAAGGTTAAATGGTCACTTCGGATAGTTGCAAGTTGCGAATTAGGATAATTAATGTCATAGCCATTCCAAGTTTCAATATCACCATTCATAATCGACTCAGATTCATCGATTCTAACGAATACTAGATAATAGAATTCAGTTTTATCTTCTGCTGTGATTGTGATATGGTGCTCAAAATCATACCCTGGATTTTGAACTACTCCGGTTCCACTTGTAATACTCGCAAATGGATCATCAGTTTCAGCATTGACTGTAAAACTGACTAAATTTCGAGGAATGGTGACTGTATAAACATCATTTTCTTTCGTGAAGGTGGGGTCTAGCTCATACCCTTCAAACTCAAGACTTTTTAAGTAGTAATTACTTGTAGGTGTTTTGTCTTTGATGGTGTAAGGAACACCGATTGTTTTAGTTTCACCATCTTTTAAGAGTGTCACAGTTAGTACATGTTGACCAATTGTTTCATTGATGCTTCCAATTTCGTATGAGTCATAATTGCCAACTAGAATATCAGAAAAATCAATCAATTCCCCTTCTGTAAATATAATATTCTCTTTAACTTGATATGTAAATTTTACCTCAGTTTCATCAGTGTCTAACTCTTGTGGTGAACTACAACTGACTAATAGTATTAACAAAATTAATATTTTTACAATTTTATTCTTCATAATTTTCTCCATATTTTGATTCCACATGAAAGCTTAAACTAGGTGTATCTTTTTTTGCTTTAGCGAGTAAAGCAGATTTGATTTGTTTAAACTCTTCATTCTCTTTTATATCTAATGTCACAAAAATAGATGTTCGATAATGCCCCTTTACACAGGAGAATTTTGTGATACGTTTTGTGTCGAATATATCTTTCGATAGTTCCTTGACAACTTCATACATCTCTTTGTTTAAATCTTTATCGCTTGAGATTGGATCAATGTGTGCCACCACATCGACTTTAATACTTTGATAAATTTCTCGTTCAATGCTGTCCACAATTTTATGTGCTGTATTCAAATCTGTTGTGTCTGGTAATTCTAAATCGACTGAAACATGGATATGGTTGGGCCCATAATCATGACCCTTAAAATTGTGATAGCCTAGGACAGCTGGATGTTTATTAATAATTCGGCCAATTTCTGATATCATTTCTTGACTAAGCTTTTTTCCAAGTAATTTGGACATTGATTTTCTTAATATTTCTACACCTTGATATAAAATCACAATTGATAAAATGACGCCTGCGACTCCATCAACTGGCAAGCTTGTCCTAGGTTGGAGTATCATTGCAGCTAATAATAGAATAGCGGATAAGGCATCATTTCTTGAGTCGACTACAACGGCATCGATTAAATCTGATTTGGTTTTCTTGGCAATGCGTCGATTAATAATCATCATCCATCCTTTGAGAATAATCGACAGAGTTAAAATGACGTAAACCCAACTCGAAATTTCTAATGGTTGTGGATTAGTAATTTGATTAATCGATTGAAAGAATAGTGTTATTCCGACATATAAAATAAAGAATGAAACTAATTGAGTTGCTATGTATTCGGCACGACCAAGTCCATAGGGATGGGTTTTATCTGCTGGTTTCTCTGCAAGATATGCTGATACAAATGTAGCAATTGAATTAAACAGGTCGCTTAAGTTATTAAAAGCATCCGATAATATTGAAACAGAGCCACTAATGATTGATATGACTAATTTACATACAAAAAGGAATAAATTAGTGCCCATCCCGATATATGAACTATATTTAATTTCTTGTTGTCTTTGATCTTTGGGGATTTCTTGCATAGGCCTCCTAAAAATTAAGGGAAAATACGAAAAGCTTAACGTACTTTAATCCGTTACTAGTATATCAAATTTACAGTGTAATGAAATGAATCGCGATATTAATGGCGATTAAACTTTCAAGTGTTTGAACCTTGATTTAAACTATTTAAACTTCTGTTTGTAAGTAAATAGTGGAGATAATTTACATTTTCTTAGAATCCTCTTGACTTTGGCATTCAATAATTTTATAATGTCATAGCAATCGCGCGTGTGGCGAAACTGGCAGACGCACTAGACTTAGGATCTAGCGGGCAACCATGGAGGTTCGAGTCCTCTCACGCGCACCATTTTGTATATTTATAACCACCATTTCATCAAATGTTGGTTTTTTATTTTTTTATAGTAGCTTTACTTTTAAAAACAAATGGATTATTATTAACCCGAACGTTTCAACACAAAAGTTCGTACTTAATGTCGCACACACCACATTAAAATTATAGCCACCTTTTGGTGTTTTTTTATTAATAAAAGAATTCTTTAAGTTACAATACTAAGGGCGAGGTAGAAAAATGAATAAACTTTGGACCAAGAACTTTACGATTATTACACTAGGGACTGTTATTTCGATGTTAGGAAACGCTGTCTCTGGTTTTGCTTTAGGGGTCTTAGTTTTAGATCTAACACAATCAACTTTTGCCTTTGCGATATACATGGTCATTTATAATCTACCACGATTAATTGTACCAATGGTAGCAGGTACCTTTCTGGACAGATTCTCTCGAATTAAAGTCATCTATTCTTTGGATTTTATTTCCAGTATTTTATATGCCTTTGTCTTTATTGGGCTATTAAACGACTTTTTCAACTACCCTATTTTATTAATTCTAGCCAGCGTTATTGGCATCATTGACTCAGTGTATCAAGTTGCTTATGACTCTTTGTATCCAACCTTAATTTCAAAAGGAAACTTTTCTAAGGCTTATTCAATTTCATCGATGATTTATCCATTAGCTGCTTTAATGACACCAATTGCCGCATTTATATATGAAACAATTGGATTAGAAATATTGTTTTTATTCAATTCTATTTCATTTTTTATAGCTGCCATTTTTGAAACTCAAATCAAAGCAAAAGAAAAACATCTTGAAAATCGTGTCAAGCATCAAAAAATCAATGTGTTTAAGGAAGATTATAAACAAGGAATTAAATATTTATTCTCAGAAAAAGGCTTGCTGACAATTACTGCGTTCTTCTTTATGAGCTCCCTCTTCCAAAATTCATTTACTCATACATTAGAGCTTCCATTCTTTAAATCGAGTGTTGGATTAGGTGTTGTTTATTACACGGTTGTCTCAAGTGCTAATGTCTTTGGTCGTTTTGTTGGTGGTTTATTACATTATCGCTTTGTCTTTCCAAATAATGTGAAATTCAAAATAGCTATGTTTGTATACACCATCATTTGCTTCTTAATTGGAACCTATTTATTTATGCCCTTCCCACTTATGGTAGCCTTCAACTTCTTGGTCGGATTGTTTGCGGTCACATCATTTAATATCCGAATTTCATCAACTCAAGCCTATGTACCAAATGAATTGAGGGGTCGTTTTAATGGCATCTTCCAAACTTTTACAACATTCGGGATGGTTGTAGGTCAATTGATTGCCGGTGCCCTGGGTGAAGTCTTTGATATTCGTTACATTATTCTCTTTACCAATGTGATTACGCTGATCTTTACTTATCTAATTGTATTTAGAAATAGACATCATGTTAGCCCGATTTATAATCGTTCTGTCTAAGATAGTATTCTTATCATATAAAAATATTTCAGTTATAATAAGTTCATCGGAGGTAACTTTATGATAGAAATCAGTTTACATGACAAGGTTTATGGCGTTGTCAAAACTCATCCTGAAACTCGCCAGATAATTGTCGATTTAGGGTTTACACACATGAAAGATGACGCAATGCTTAACACAGCTGGGAAGATTATGACACTTTCAAAGGCAGCTAAGCGACACAAAATAACCTATGAAACCATGAAAACTGCTTTTGAGGCTCAAGGTTACTCATTTAAGGAGGAAACACTGTGAGTGATGTAATTAATAATCGTCAGGAAGACATCGCAATTGATGAAAAACGCTTAAGAAAACTTAAAGAACTTATTTTAAAACTTCATGATGGGGAATCAGAATCTGACGTAAAAGTTGAGTTCAAAGAACATTTTGATGGAGTAAGTTCGAAAGAAATATCGGCCATGGAAAATGAATTAATGAAAGAAGGATTGGAAACAGAACAAATTATGAAGCTCTGTAATGTCCATGCTTCTTTATTCAGAGGTTCGATTGAAGATGTCCATACACTGACTCTTGATCACCAAGAAACTGGTCATCCAATTCGTGTTTTGAAGGATGAAAACTATGCCATTAAAACTCTTTTAGAAGAGATGCGAGAAAAAGTTGAGAATTACACAGCTGAAAAGAAACAATCATTACTTAATGACTTTAACCTACTATGGGATATAGACAAACACTATTCTCGAAAAGAAAATACTTTTTTCCCATTAATGGAAAAATATGGTCACACCGCCCCTCCTAAAGTTATGTGGGGTGTTGATGATGAAATTCGCCAATTGATTAAAGACACAAGGGCGAGTGTTGAAAATGATGAAGCCTTTGTTGATTTATACAATGAAATGGAATATGAAATATTAGAAATGATCATTAAAGAGGAAGAAATTTTAATTCCAATGGTTCTTGATGTGTTTACGGAGGATGAATGGCTACAAATCGCTGAAGATTCAGTTGAAATTGGGTATGCGTTGGTGGCTCCTGATAAAAAATGGACACCTCAACGTAAATCTTTCTTGGAACGCTATCAAGAGGACCAAAGTAAAAAAGAAGTTGATTCTAAAAACATCCATTTTAACATTGGATTCTTAAATAAAGATGAAATTGAGAAAATCTTTAATGCGTTACCAGTCGATATTACATTTATCGATGCATCTGATTCAGTTAAATATTTCAACCAAGCCAAAGACAGAATCTTTGCTCGTACAAAGTCAGTCATTGGTCGAACAGTTCAAAACTGTCACCCTCCTCAATCAGTAAACACTGTTGAAACGCTTCTTGAAGATTTCAAATCAGGAAAGAAGGATTCTGAAGCCTTTTGGATTCAAAAACCAGGTATCTTTATCCACATTATTTACTATGCCATCAGAGATGATAAAGGTGAATATATTGGGACTTTGGAAGTAACTCAGAATGTTCAACAATATCGCGATTTAGAAGGCGAAAAAAGATTATTAGATTAAGCTAGATGTTCTAGCTTTTTTCTTTGTCTTTTTAGGGCAATAAAGTATAATATACTTAAATTAAACAATCAACATATGTTTGGAGGTGATTAAATGTTAACAGACAGACATAAACTGATTTTAAAATTGCTAAATAATAATCCTGAGTTACAACAACAAGAAATTGCTGATAAGATTGAATTATCACTCTTAGAAACTAAAGAGTTGATGACACAATTGGAGACTCAAGGACTATTAGAATATACTAGTTCTGCGTTTCTAAAAGAACAGGATAATTTAGTAATTTGTATCGGGGCTGCGAATGTTGATTATAAATTGATTTCTAGAGAATCGATAGTGCTTCACACCTCTAATCCTGTGTCATCGACTGTCAGTACAGGAGGCGTTATCAGAAATATTGCCGAAAACTGTGGTCGATTAGGGATGAATGTCTCGCTGTTGTCAGTGGTTGGTGATGATCATAATGCTGATTTAATTTTTTCGGAAGCTGAAAATATCTTCGATACACATAAAATTGATCGGCACCCTTCTTTATCAACAGGTTCATATACCGCTGTCCTTGATAGTAACCGTGAATTGGTTGTCGGACTGGCTAATATGGAAATATCCAAATATATGAACAGAGAATGGATTAAAAGTCACAAAGACACCATCGCACTCGCAAAGACCGTGGTTATTGATATGAATGTTGAGAAAGATGCACTTGATGAAACAATCAAAATAACTCAAACATTTAACATTCCACTAGTTATTGTTGGTGTATCAGCACCAAAGATGGAACGCCTGCCAAGTGATTTTAAAAACGTGACTTTAGGAATTTTCAATCTCGATGAATCTCAAGCTTACTTCAAGTCCAAAGAGAGCAGTCAAACTTTAGCACAGAAATGGATTACTGCTGGATTATCTGAAGTCATCATCACAGCTTCAACCGACGATACCATTTACGCAAATGAAGGTAACTTGTTATCATTTAAGGTGAAGAAAGCGAAGCATGTTGTGGATGTAACAGGAGCTGGCGATAGTTTCGTAGCCGGTGTCGTTTATGGATTGAGTAATAATCTAAGCACCGAAGAATCGATTCCTTATGGCTTAGCCAATTCATACCTAACGATTCAACAACCGACCTCTGTAAATTTACAGCTTACTGAACAATTATTAATTGATGAAAGGAAAAAAATAAATGAATAAATTTATTACATTGACTCAAGAAGTCAAAGACGCATTAGACAACAACAAACCAGTGGTAGCATTAGAATCCACTATCATTTCTCACGGCATGCCTTACCCAAAGAATGTCGAAATGGCAAACAGAGTCGAAGACATTATTAGAGAACAAGGAGCTGTTCCGGCTACCATCGCTATAATGGATGGTCAAATCAAAGTAGGACTTACACCTGAAGATTTAGAAATCCTTGCGACCAGAAAAGATATTGCTAAAGTATCAAGACGTGACCTCGCAAGTGTCTTGTCTAGTAAGGCACTTGGCGCAACTACTGTGGCAGCGACAATGATTTGTGCGAATCTTGCAGGTATTAAATTCTTTGTGACTGGGGGCATTGGTGGAGTTCACCGAGGTTATGAAGAATTTATGGATGTGTCTGCTGATTTAGAGGAACTTGCGATGACCCCAGTAACTGTTATTTGTGCTGGAGCAAAATCAATTTTAGATTTACCTCGTACTCTTGAGTATCTAGAAACAAAGGGTGTACCTGTTATAGGGTTTAAGACAAATGAACTTCCAGCATTCTTTACCAGAACAAGTGATGTTGGTGTTCCATTACAAATGGATACAACTAAGGAAATTGCTGAATTTGTAAAAACTAAGGAGCTTTTAGAACTAAGTGGTGGAAATCTAGTTGTTAACCCTATTCCTGAGGAGCACCAATTAGAAAGAGAAGTCATTGATGCTTGGATTGCTCAAGCAATTAATGAATCAGTTGAGCAGGATGTTTTAGGAAAAGATGTTACTCCTTTCTTACTGGCTCGTATTGTTGAATTATCTGAAGGGAAATCTTTGGAAGCAAATATTCAACTTGTTTACAATAACGCAAAAGTTGGCGCACGAATCGCTAAAGATTATCATGATTCACATTAAGACCTTCGGGTCTTTTTTTATTTTATTAGGGTTAGTCGATGCACGTTAAAAAAAGAATGAAATAGGTTGAGCAGATTAAATGAGCGATCATTTGGAAATAAAAAAGCCCCACTATTTAAGTGAGACTTAACCTTCTATTAACGATGAGCTTAATTAAGTATAGGCTTCCATACTTTCATCCATAACCCTACCAGAGGACCAAAGGTTAACATTCCGATTATGGTTCCTTCTCTAATGGTTGGAGTTGTTTTAAAGACTAAGAAAATAATAAATGCTAGTCCAATACAGATGACATCTACGGCTTGCCTAATTTTGGTGAATTCGATGGATGTTTTTTCTGAAATAACCATACAAAGACCTTCCAGTGGAAAAACTAATCGGTTAATTGACATAATGCCTCCGATACTGGCTGAAATAATTAGTTGCCCAATTGAATAGACTACAATTTTTAATAAATAATTGTTTAATACCATGTCAACTAATAAATCATAATAAATTAAGTTTACAACAGAGCCTAGTATGAATGTCATCGGCAATTGGAGAATTGTATAGATTGTAATTTTCCCTTTCTCAAGAATAATTTGACCTGCTAAACAAATCAAATTAAGGACAATGGCCATGGTACCGATTTTTATACTTGATAACTCTGATAAACTCTGAGTTAATGCATCCCAAGCACTGACACCAATGGCGACTCTCATAATGGTTGCTGCTCCTAACCCTGTCCCAAAGATGAACAGGGATAAAAATATGTAATCTTTAACTGCTTTATTGGTCATAACTTTATTGGACATATTGTTCCGCCTTTTCTAAGACTTCTAAGACTAATAGAGAGTGGTTTAAATAATGATTTCTTAATTCAAAGTCCTGCGTCTTGATCAGGTCTTTGAATACTTCTATTTCATAGGTCATATGCATTTCTTGGGCGATGCTAATATCTGTTTCACGACTGGCATTAGCATCAGTAATTGGTCCAAGAAGTGCTACTTTTTCAACTTGACCTAGTGATGATCCGTGCACTTTAATTGTTTGTTTCTCGCCTTGGATTAATCCAAAAGATTGACTTGAGCTGTCTTTGGCTCCAATTAATACTGCTTTAAACTGGTCATATTCTAAGATTAGTACACCACTTGTGTCTACTTTATTAAATCCTTGGTTAGGATAATAAATTACATTTTTAGGTCTGCCAAATAAATATGTCGTAAAGTGGATATTGTATACATTAATATCGCGTAATGCTCCACCATCAAATTCTGGGTCAAATATGTTGGTAACAATACCGTTTTTATATTTTTCATAGCGTGAAGAAAATTGGGAATAATTAGCATTAATTAATTTAATATCCCCAAGATCAGCAATTTTCTCTTGAATAATTTTAAAGTTAGGCATGTGAATTGTTGTGATGGCTTCCATTAACATTAATTGACGTTGCTTAGCTAGTTCAATTAATTCTTCAAGTTGTTTTTTTGTGGATGTAAACGGTTTTTCACACAGAACATGCTTATTGGCTAATAAGGCTAATTTGACTTGTTCAAAGTGAATTGTATTTGGGCTGGCGACGTAAACAGTGTCAAATAAATCACTTCGCAAAGCTTCAGATAAATCATTAAAAGCATAAGCAGCACCCATTTTCTGAGCAAAAGCTTCGGCTTTTTCTTGGCTTCTTGAATAGACTGCCACAAGTTGTGTTTCATCCACTTGTTTGAGGGCACTGATAAACTTTTCTGTAATTAAGCTTGTGCCGATTGTTAATACTTTCATGTTTCCTCCAGATAAAAATAGCCTAATGGCTATTTTGTGACTACAGCGAAGATGATTGACCCAGGCCCAAGATGTGTTCCTATCACTCCTCCGACTGGGTAAAGCTTAATTTCATCTAATTTATATCTTGTTTTTGTGTCTTCAATATAGGTCTTTAGAGCTTCTTTCTCTTGTAGACCTCCGGTGTATCCCATTAAAACTCCATAACTAAGGTCAACATCGAGATCATCAAGTTTAGTCCATAAATGTTTTTTGGCTGCTTTGGTTCCTCGAACTGTTCCTAAGTTAGATAGGACTGTGTCTTTTATTTCTATTATCGGTTTAACCTTTAAAACGGTTCCGATGGCGGCAAGTGAGGCTGGGATTCTGCCTCCTTTTTTCAAATATACTAAGCTATCAATACATCCAAACAAATGAAGTTTGTCACTAAAGACGGTTAACTCGTCAACCATCTCATGTAATGATTTACCTTGAGCTCGAAGTTCAACTGCTTTGTTGACTAGTAAGCGTTGGGTCATAATGGCTTGTTTTGAGTCAATGACTCTAACTAATTCGGGTTTGTCTAAGCTTTCTACCAATATACAGACTGTGTTGTAGGTGCTGCTTAATCCTGAAGATAGGGTGATAATTAACACTTCTTCGTTTTTATTCTGGGCGTCTTTTAAAATATCGAGATATTCTTTTGGACTTGGTTGACTTGTTTTGGGTAGTTCTTTTGCTTGTTCTAGAAGTTGATAAAATGTTTCAAAGTCTTCTAAGTGACCTTGAGGTGCTTCACCATCTTCAAATGTAATTGCTATTTTTACTAGATCTATGCCTAAGTCTTGGGCTTCTGTTAATGTGATATCACTGCTGGTGTCTGTAATAATTCTCATATTGCACCTCTTTGAACAATAAATACAATTATACTTGATTTATTCCTTATTACAAGATATGACTTTGCTGATACAACTTAATATACTCATTGATTTCGAGTCTTGAAATCAATTGACCGATTAAATCAAATGGAACTTTTTTTGGATTTCTGAATCGAATACATGATTTTCCAATATCCAGTTTCCCGATATCCAACTTTGAATATTCACTTGTAAACCAGTCCAATAAATCGTCATCCATATATAGTCCCATATGGTATAGTGCTAGATGATGTTTTTGGATAGCCAGTCCGATGAATGGAAGCGGGATTGAGGAATCAACATGATATCCTTGAGGATAGATTGTTAGTGGGACATCGTATCCAAACATACCATATCCAAATCCCCACTCATATCCTGATGGAATGTTTTTATCGACGACTTCTTTTAATTTTATAAAAGCTTCATTGAACTTTGAATTTTTACTCTCGTTTAAGTATTGTTGTAAATCCATTTTGTTTCTTTTAATTTAAAATTTACCTGACATTATTTGATGGAGTGCTGCTGCGACTGACTCAGTTTCTTTATCAGCGAAAGATTTGATGGAGTCTTTGGCGTCTTTCATTACAAAACTATTGAACATTTTAAACATTGAAATATCATTGTAATTGTCACCTGCTACATAACAATTATTTTTATCGATGTTATATATTTTGATTAGCTTATCTAAGCCGCTGGCTTTATCGGTTTCTTCATGGACTATATCTATAAATGGCGCATTTCCATAAAAAACAGCTTTGTTATTGAAGGCTTTGTTTAAATGGTTAACGATGGGCATTGTTTTCTTGATGTCTAAGACTTGAGAAAACATGGTCGAAATTGGTTTGTTTAAATACCAGTCGATTGGATCTGTATGTGTTGGTAGAAAATCGCAGCCTTCGTTGAAGAATTCTCGGCCAAATTGGTAACCGTTGTTGACTGAAATAAAGTAAACTTCCTTTTTGAGATACTTTCTAAAATAATTTAGTACCTCGTGTACTAATTCATGTGGGAATTCATTTATATGGATAATTTCTTTATTTTTATTTAAGACAACTGTTCCGTTGTTTCCGATATAAAAATCACAGCGTAATCCAAAGCGATCACACTCCTCAAATATTGAGTCTAAGTGCCTACCGCTGTTGATTCCGAATAGGTTTCCTTGAGCTTGAAACTCTTCTATTGCTTTTAAATCTTTGGGGCTTATTTGATTATCAATCAACAAAGTATCATCATAATCACTTGCGAATAACTTCATTTCATCACCTACCTACACATTTTACACAATTTTTAACATAATTGCTTGATTTTAGTCTTTTTATCGTGTAATATAGAAAAGCAATTATGAATTTTGGCCCGTTGGAGAAACGGTTAACTCACATGCCTTTCACGCATGCATTCACGGGTTCGAATCCCGTACGGGTCACCATCTATTAAATCAAGACGATGAATCGTCTTTTTTTTATGTTATGGAAAAGAAAAATAGCTCTATGGCTATTCTTCTACTAATTCAAAATCATCTTTTCCTACTCCACATTCTGGACAATACCAGTCATCTGGAATGTCTTCGAATGCTGTACCAGGTTCAACACCTGAATCTGGATCGCCTTGTTCTGGATCATAAATCCAACCACAGGCGATACATACCCATTTTTGCATATTTGTGCCTCCTATTGTGCTTTAATTATATAGTGAACAAACTAACTATTCAATCTAT
>LSQX01121768.1_pt1 | contig 20434 bp, 14 predicted proteins | sample 654561 | NCBI WGS metagenome assembly LSQX01 (sample SAMN04489861, study PRJNA283612) | anaerobic digester metagenome | isolation source: 4 biogas reactors fed with cattle manure at either 37C or 55C with and... | place: Denmark: Kongens Lyngby | collected 2014 | reverse complement strand
CAGAGCGATAACTGCACCCACAACACTCCATACAAGGGCCAGAAATCCCACTGTTCCGCCTGTAATGCCAAAAGTTTCAGGCCCGATTTTCAACAAACTCCATATAAATGTAAATATGCCTGCCACCAAACCATAAATAAGGGCTTTGATAACTGGCTCAGCAAATCCCCCGGTCGTTTTCATGGATGAAAAATATGCCTTCGGATCTTTAAGGACCTCTTTGGAGTCCCTGATCAGAGCATTGAAATCAAATGAAGAATTACTCATGTCCTGTAATATTAAAAGGTTTATAATTAATTATTACAAGTTTATTAAAAAATGATGAGACTTCTATCAAATGATTAATCAATCATCCTGTTTTCACTCGAGATAGGTATAACGTACAGACCTGATCTGTAATTCGACAGGAATTCCCGGCCTTCTTCCAGCGTTATTATTCCTGCCTTAACGGATGAAGTGACCCAGGACTCAACGGTCCTCACCATTTTTTTGGGATTATACTGCACATAGTCAAGAACCTCTGCTACTGTCTCACCGTCAATAACCTGATCAATCCTGTATCCGTTCTTATCCACGGAAACATGTACCGCATTGGTATCACCGAAAAGGTTGTGCAGATCTCCCAGAATTTCCTGGTATGCCCCCACAAGAAACACTCCTATATAGTATGGCTCTTTCGGCTTGAGATAATGAACCGGCAGAAAATGTGAATTATTGCTGGTTGCTATGAAGTTATCAATCTTTCCGTCTGAATCACAAGTCATGTCCTGCAGGGTGGCAGCAACAGTGGGTTGTTCATTCAGGCGCTGAATGGGCATTACCGGAAATATCTGGTCAATTGCCCAGGCATCGGGAAGAGATTGAAAAAGTGAGAAATTACAAAAATACTTGTCAGACAATATTCTTGAGATTTGCCGTATTTCCTCAGGTGCATGCCTGGCCTTTCCCGCAATCTGATATACCTTTCTGGCTATGGACCAGAAAAGCTTTTCTATCTGGGCTCTTGTCCTGAGATCAATAATACCAAGACTGAAACGATCAAGTGCCTCTTCTCGGATCTGCTGCGCATCATGCCAGGTCTCAATCATTCGCTGCTGATTGAAATTATCCCACATGGAATAGATCTCCTTGACCAGCTCATGTTCATCTTCACCTATTTCTTCTTCAACATCCCATTGGGGCAATGTGGCCGTTTCCAGCACTTCAAAGACAAGTACCGAATGATGGGCAGTCAGGGACCGGCCCGATTCGGTTATTACGTTCGGATGGGGAATATTGTTCTTGTTGCTTGCATCAACAAATGAACTGACAGAATCATTCACATATTCCTGAAGAGTATAATTTATGCTGCTTGTACTGGTGGCTGAACCCGTTCCGTCATAATCAACACCCAGCCCGCCCCCGATATCTACAAATTCCACATTGAAACCGAGTTTTCTCAACTGAACGTAGAACTGGGAAGCCTCCCTCAGTGCTGTCTTGATCCTCCTGATCTTGGTAACCTGACTGCCTATATGAAAATGGATCAGCTGAAGACTGCTTTTCATCCGGTTCTTTTCTATAAAATCAATCGCCTCAAGCAGTTCACTTGATGTCAGTCCGAACTTGCTTACATCGCCGCCCGATTCTTCCCATTTACCACTCCCGATGGATGCAAGCTTGATCCTGATGCCAATATTTGGCTTTACCTTGAGTCTTCTGGCAATAGTGGTTATAAGCTTCAGCTCACTGAGCTTTTCAACGACAATAAATATCTTTTTTCCCATTTTCTGGGCCAGGAGTGCCAGTTCAATATAGTCTTCATCCTTGTATCCGTTGCATATAATAAGCGATTCAGCTTCGGTATTTATTGCTATTACTGCATGAAGTTCAGGCTTTGATCCGGCCTCGAGTCCGATATTGAATTTCTTGCCATGGCTGACTATCTCCTCAACAACCGGTCTCATCTGGTTGACTTTAATAGGATATATTATGAAATTCTGGGCTTTGTAGCCATACTCTTCCGAAGCTTTCCTGAAACAATTCGTAATGTTTACAATACGATCATCAAGAATGTCCGGGAACCGTAGCAGAACAGGAGTTGTAACATCTCTCAGGCTCAGTTCGTCTATCAGTTCCTTAAGATCAACCCCCGGATTATCCGCCTGCGGGGTAACGATGACATTCCCCTTTTCATTAATGGAGAAATAATCGACCCCCCATCCGTTAATATTGTATAATTCTGCAGAATCTTCAATTCGCCACTTTCTCATTACAAAGCACTTGATTTTAAAATAAAAGGATTAATACTGCAAAAATCATTTTTTTGCAATGTTATTAAAATAACATGAATAAGAAAGGATATATAAAATAAAAATATGTATTTTAGCGCGCTTAATTTAAAACACAATTACAATGAACAAAGGAAAGGTTAAATTTTTTAATGTTTCAAAAGGATTTGGATTCATTAAAGATGATGATTCGGACAATGAATACTTTGTACACGCATCAGGACTTGTTGACAAAATAAAGGAGAATGATGAGGTTACCTTTGAGCTGGCAGAAGGCAAAAAAGGAATTAACGCGGTAAATGTTAAAAAGATTCAATAAAACGATTGAAAGAAAAATAAGAGAGGCTGCCGGGAGCCTCTCTTTATTATACTTAAACCAGGCCTGACGATTTTTATCTGTTCTTCCCGGCTTTCCTGGTCTTTTTTTTCAGCACGCTTTTCCTTCAGGGTTTTAGTCGCTTCCTTCTTGACTTTTACATGCTGTCCGGCTTTTTCTTCAGATCCTTGAAGCGGCTTCCTTGTCAAGTAACCAGACAAGTCTGCCATGATAAGGCATAACATCAGAAGCCGGAAAACCCTTGTCATTACTGAAAATCCGTTCAACAGTCCGGGACTTTGACTTTCCTGTGACAAGAAAAGTAACCAGGGCGGAATTATTGATAACTTTTCCTGTCACCGTAATCCTTTTTTGTCCCGTCACCGGATGAGTTGCCACATCACATATTTTATCACTATGGAACAAATCACGGTTTGAAGGAAAAACAGATACAATGTGTCCGTCTTCCCCCATTCCAAGAATAATATGGTCAAAAACAGGCAGGCCGTTACGATTGCGGGTATTCAGCATAATCTCTTCGGAATACCTGAGAGCTTCCGCCGAAGGGATGCCTTCCCCTATTATTCTGTGAATATTGCCCGGTGGAATATCTATCCTGCCCAGAAATTTCTCAAATGCCATTCCGTAATTACTTTCAGGATCATCCGGTGGAACACATCTTTCATCACCCCAGAAAAAGTGAATAAATTTCCAGTCAACCGAATCACCATACTTATCTGCCATAAGGGAATACAGGACTGCCGGGGTATTACCCCCCGAAAGCGCCACAGTATAAACATTTCCGTCCTTGGCAGCATTCCTGAACTGGCTGACCAGCTCCACTGCAAATGCCTCAGCCATTTCTTCCGGAGACTTGTATATTTTTACAGTTTTTTCCATTCATTACCTTAATAAGCACCTTGCAATCAGGATTTTATTAAAAATATTATAATTCGCAGAATTCTCCTTCCTCGGCCAGGTTGTTGCATGGATATCTCCAGGTAAGTCCGCAACCATCGACAAGATTGTCTGCCACATCGGGTCCCCATGTTCCCGCAGGATATCCGTATAATTTAATAGCAGGATCATTTTTCCATACATCAAGCACCGGTTCAAGAAAACGCCAGGCAGTCTCAACCACGTCATCCCGTGAAAACAATGTGGAATCACCAAGCATGACGTCAAAAAGAAGTCTTTCATATGCTGCCGGAAGCCTTACATCAGCCAGGCTGCTGTAACGGAGATCCATATCTACATTCTTTGTGTTGAAACCCGAGCCGGGCTCTTTCATGTCAAAATTCAAAAGCATTCCCTCATCCGGCTGTATCCTCATAATAAGCTTATTGGAATTTCCGGTGCCTTCATTTCTCTGAAAAAGATGATGAGGTGTACGCTTGAAATGAATCACTATTTCTGTAACCTTCACAGGCAACCGCTTTCCTGTTCTGATATAAAAGGGAACACCTCCCCATCTCCAGTTGTTAACATAGAATTTCATTGCCACGTAGGTCTCTGTCCTGGAAGCCGGAGAAACACCCTTTTCCGATCTGTATCCCGGGATCCGTTCGCCGGATATCCTGGATTCCACATACTGTCCCCGCAGTACCTGTTTCGGCACATCCGATACCTGCAAAGGCTGAAGTGACTGAAAAACCTTTAATATTTCATTCCTTATTGCATCTGACTCCAGGGATGAAGGAGGCTCCATCGCCGTAAGTCCGACCATCATAAGTAAATGATTCTGTACCATATCCCTAAGGGCACCCGATGAATCATAATATCCCCCTCTCTCTTCAACACCAATATTTTCAGCAGATGTTATTTCAACCCTGTGAATATAATTCCTGTTCCATAAGGGTTCAAAAATTCCGTTTGCAAAACGGGTTACAAGGATATTCTGAACTGTCTCTTTACCAAGGTAATGATCAATCCTGTATATCTGCTTCTCGCTTATCAGTCCGTGCAGTTTCCGGGTAAGGTTCTGTGCCGATGCCAGGTCATACCCAAAAGGCTTCTCAATTATAAACCGCCTGAATCCTGCCGTCTGGTCTGCCAGACCCGCTTTTGCCAGATTGGTTGAAATCACTTCATACAGAACGGGCGGGGTAGCCATGTAGAAAATATAATTATAACCGGTAGCCTTGCTTGAATTAAGCAAATCCAGCTTTTCCCTGAGCCTGCTGTAGGTTTCCGCTACCGAACTGTCCATTGTTACATAATAAATCAGTTTTAAAAATTCCTGTATCATACCCGGATCAGGATTCCTGTCCCGGTGAGCAGATAAAATGGCGGAACGCATTTTTTCCCTGAAACCATCCTCCGTAAAAGAGCTTCTTCCGCTGCCGACAATTGCAAATCCGGAAGGAAGCAGTTTCTGGCATTTCAGTGAAAAAAGAGCCGGAACCAGTTTTCGCGATGTCAGATCGCCTGAGGCTCCGAAAATCACGAGGACAACGTTATCGGGATGCTCCATAACAGTATTTAAAAATGATTCGTTTACAGCTGCAATGATTCGTTTACAGCTACAATGGTTCGTTTACGGCTATAATGATTCATTTACGGCTACAATGGTTCGTTTACGGCTATAATGATTCATTTACGGCTACAATGATTCGTTTACAGCTTCATGTTGTAAATATAATCAATCAACGGAACGGGAAGATACCGGGAGTGAGAAAAATTAAATTCATACACTGATCATACAGGCAGCAGAATGACATTTACACAATAAATCTGACTGTTTTTTTTGTAAGAACCGGAAAAATTTTGACGAACGTATCTTTCCCGTATGCGGGGAAAGCTATTATTACATTAAAATTTAGATTCTACGTCAATTTGTATTTAAATTTATCGATGCTCCGGTCCGGTTGTTCCGGACTGAATTAAAAAAGAAATAAATAAAGAACGTCATATTACGGGATTAAACAAATGATTTTCCCGGAAATATAGTAAAGTTTATGCTTTGAATTGAAGAGAAATGAAAGAACAAGAAGTCGAAATCAGCAATAGTATCCTCTTTGAATTCCAGCGCTATGTAAGAGGAGAAATGACAAAAAGGGAAGAATTCACCTTCCAGAAGAATATCAGGAAAGACCAGTATGCTGATGCAGCAATAGTTGGTTTTGCTGATGTTCCGGTTGAAGAAATTCCTTTCTTCACAAATTTTGCCGAAGAAGAGGAAGAAAAAAGGATTAAAAGTAAAAAAAGGCTGGCATACAGCATTATAGCCTCTGTAATAATCCTTCTGATAGCTACTTCAGCATATCTTATGGCAGAAAAGAAATTCTCCGTAAAACAATTCAAGCCCTTAAGATTTCTTCAGGGCGGCTTTCCGGCAGCTCCCGCTATTTTACCGGTCATAACAGATGACCAGGAGCTTACTGCCTTCCAGGAAGCAGAATCAATGGCTTCCCTGGCAATACCGGATATCAGGACTATGCCTCCGCCTCCTGATATAATTCCGGAACCTGAAGGCCTGCTGCCTGCCGGTGAATTACTTTCTGACGAAAACAGTGAACTACTTGCAGAGGATAATATGGCAGATACATCCGCCATGGATGACCAGAATGTTTTAACTGCCCTTGGCACCAGTGAAGATTCACCGGACATCACTGCTGAAAGTACTGTTGCAGGTGAAGAATCTGCAGAACCGGCCGGGAACGACCAGGCAGGTTATATAGCCCCGCAGCCGGTCAACGGTGATAACAGCTTCAGCAGATATATTGAGGAAAATATGAGAAAGCCCCAGACATTACCTGAAGGAGAGGATGCAGTTGCGGTTGTAAGCTTTGTAGTAAAAGCCAGCGGTGATGTTGATGGCATTAAGGTACTGAGCAGTCCGGGAGAAGAATACACTGCCGAGGCAATAAGGCTGATAAGGGAAGGTCCGGCCTGGAAGCCGGCGGAAAACAATGGTACGGCGGTGGAAGATCAGAAGATGCTGAGGATAGTCTTCAGATGATACTATAAAATATTAATTAAAGGCAGCGACCAGCTACAAAAGCGGATACACTTCAGTATCCGCTTTTTATTTCAATATTGCCGGCAGACTGTTTTTACTGTCCCGCTACCCACGGACTGATATTGCAGGAGTGTCAGTATATATTGATAACTTCCTCCTGAACAAAATCAGAATTCCTCCGGGAAATGATATTTTTAAAAGCAAAACCAGCTCCTATGATCAGAAATACGAAACGATGTATAAGATTATCAATAATACTTTTCTTTGCTTTTAACAATGCTGCTTCAGCACAAAAAACTGATTCACTGACATTCAGCCTCAATACAAGATATTCTTTCCATACATCAGGGGAGAATGCTGAAATGTTATTACATCTGCCTCAGGCTTATACCTCAGCCAAACTTACTGTACTTGTCAGCCTCACCAGCGGCGACACTGTCTGCCAGTGGAGCGGAACAGCACGAAACAGAACAGTGAGGATACCCTTTAAACCTGTCAGCAAAAAAGGTTCTCACAAACTTATGGCAGAAATCCGTGTGGCAGGAAGCTCAACCAGGTTCACGGCAAAAACTGATCTGCTTATACTGGACTACAAGCCCAATGAGGTCAAAACCGACCGGCTGACAGGCGGATTGATTGTGAACAGGAGACAATTTTTCCCGGCAGGCTTTTACTGCTATTCTCCTGTTCATCCCTCCCTGCCGGAAGAGGAAGCTGTCAGAGGATTCAACATGATCTCACCCTATCAGAAAATCCTGCCATCGTCATTTCATGAAAGGAAAGCATATATGGACAGATGTGCGCAGCTGGGGATGAAAGTGCATTACAACCTGTTGTCTGTAGCCGGAGGTGGAGGGGTGGGTTCACAAACAGAAGGGATTACAGCAAAAGAAAAGAAAGCTTTGCTGCTGAATGAGATTAAATCATTCCGCGACCATCCCGCCCTTCTTGCCTGGTATATTGCGGATGAACCAAACGGCTACAGGATCCCTCCCGATACAATCAGGGCAATTTATGACCTTATACGTGAAAATGATCCCTGGCATCCCGTATCTGTCGTGTTCATGGCTCCCTTCACTGATGCACGCAAATACATCAATGCTCTCGACATTGTTATGGCAGACCCCTATCCCATTCCTGACTCACCTGTGACATTGCCGGGCAATGTTGCAAAATCCCTTTCAAACGAGTTCAGGGGTAAAAGACCGGTATGGATGGTACCCCAGGCATTCGGGGGCGGTGAAATATGGGCAAGGGAACCCACCGTACAAGAAATCAGGGCAATGACTTATCAATCAATAATAAACGGAGTGAAGGGTATTCAGTATTTCGTAAGGGAAGGATTAAATCTTTTCCCGAAATCAACCGCTCTGTGGAATGAATGCGCCAGGATGGCTGTTGAGATCGCCGAAATGACTCCCTGGCTTCTTTCTGATGAACCAGCTGTCACGGTTTCATCTGCCTCAGAAAATATCATGCTTGCATCATTCGTACACAGGGGCCGTTTGATGATACTTGCCGCCAACAGGGTAAACAGGCCGGTTCAGGCGGATTTTTCAGTTTCATCCTCCCTGCCGGGCAGAGCCAGGGTCCTTTTTGAAAACAGGCATATTACACTTAAGGACGGGAAATTCAGTGATCACCTTTCAGCACTGGGAACCCAGGTTTACCTCATCAATCATGTTGGACCTGAGGAAAGCCTGAAGCCATACAGGGGAAACCTGGTAAGGGATCCCGGATTTGAAGACCTGTCCACCCCGGGCATTCCGGCATCATGCTATGCATGGAACAACGGGGACCGGGGTGCAACATTTTTCCTCGACAGCCGTGAACATGTTGAGGGATATCACTCCCTCAGACTTGTCACCCCTGCTGATAACCGCAGCGCCAGACTAAGATTTTTTCCCTTCAGAATCAGTCCGGGAAGAACATATTATATTTCGGTGATGGCCAAAGCCGATCCGGAAATAATACCTGACAATTCCGGCACAGGCAAAGCGGTTTATTTTGAGATTTCCCTGGGCAATTATGGCACAAGGCGATTTACCCTGGATAATGAATGGAAAGAATATGTGGCAGCAATCACTATTCCCTCCGGAAATAATATTCCTTCCAAAACAAATGTCATACTGCAGATGCCTTCTGCGGGAGTTGCCTGGTTTGACATGCTCCAGGCAATCGAAGGAGTGGATGTCAACAGGAGCATCAACCCTGAACTGAAATTTATCCCGGAATGGTAAATATTTTAAACTCATATTTTCCCGAGCCAAGCTGAAGTACCGGACCCTCCCCTGTTTTTTTCTTAATAATATATTTATTCTTGCTTATTTTCCTGTTATTCTCAAAAATCACCTCTTCACCCGGATAAAAAGTTGCCGTACTTCCCGGCGGCAGACTGATCCTGTATGTCAGCCTGTCTCCTTCCCTTTCCCAGGATGAGACAATTGTGCCGTAAGGGCCGTCGTGCCGTGCTTCAAACCGGTCAAGGCCATTAACAAAATTTGGTTTCAGAATGACATTTTTAAAACCGGGCTGTTTCTCATCAGGAAATATACCACCCAAGGCCTTGTACATCCATGCACTTATCTCACCAAACATGATATGGTTCATTGAAATATCCGACTCAGGATTGATCGACCAGTTTTCATACATGGTTGTGGCACCGTTGACAATCCACCAGCCCCAGGAAGGAAATGTATCCTGCACGGCCAGCCTGAAGGCTATATCAGAATATCCGTTTTCACTCAGGGCATTCAAAATGGATTTTGTCCCCAGAAGGCCTGCGTCAATATGGTAATTGTTTGCCCTGACACTTTCAGCCAGGTTGTAAGCAATTTTATCCCTTAACTCATCAGGTACAATATCCCACATCAGCGGAAAACTCATTTCCGTCTGATATCCATTTCCGTAAATCCCCCTTTCCCTGTCGAGGTAACTGTCATTTATCGCATCCTTTATTTTGAGAGCCAGCCTGCTGTATTTTTCATGATCGTCATGATATCCGAACAAGCCCGCTGCCTTTGCAAGAATGCATACATCCGTATAATAATATATTGAGGAAGTTAATTCCTTTGCTGATATTGATTTTACAGGTATCCAGTCACCAAGCCCCCAGTCGGTGAGTCCTTCCGGACTCCGCTCCGTTATATGACCGACATACCGTTTTATATTGTCGTAACAGAGTCGCAGCAGATAAGGATCTCCGTAAAACAAATAAATATTCCAGGGTATCAGGGCTATGGTACTGGTCCAGTCAGGCCCGTTTGCCCAGTGGTAACCCCAGCCGCTGCTGGGAATAATTGCAGGCAGCACACCATTGGGCTGCTGTTCATCCAGATGGTCGTTCAGCCATTTTTCATATACAGTAATACCATCGAAATTATATAAAGCTGTTTCAATTGCAATATGTGCATCACCGGTCCAGCCATTTTTCTCCCTCTGGGGACAGTCCGTCGGATAGCCGTAAAGATTGGAGAGATAGGAATTGCCGGCAGCTTCCCATATCCTGTTCAGCAGTGTGTCAGAGGAACTGATATGTCCGGCAGGCGGGACATCGCTGTGCATGAAAAATGCCGAAAGGCTTTTTTTGCTTATATGAACAGGCCTGTCTGAGCTGACTTCAACATACTGAAAACCTTTATAGTTGAACCGCGGCATAAAAACCTCCTCACCCTTCCCGGCAAGAATGAATATATCAGTCTGAAAAGGATCGCTGTTATCCGAAGGGCGGTAATGAACGTCAATATTTGACTGGTCAACACGTCCGTCAGGCCCCAGCCTTTCACCGTGCTTCAGGCTGATCACCGTCCCCGGCATACCGCTTATCTTCAAGCGGCTGACACCCGCAATATTTCTTCCAAAATCAAATACCCATGTATTATTGTTTATTTTCTCAAACCTTTTTGCAGACAATTCAGCTTCAGCTCTTATGGGATGCATGGACTGGGCTGTGATATTCTGTGATGGTGCAGACACATACAGCGGCTCGTTCCAGTCAGAATCATCATAGCCGGGCAAGTCCCAGCCTTCCTTTTCCAGTCTTGCATCATAATGTTCCGCAGTATAAATACTGTTAAAGATCACCGGACTGAGAGCTGTTTTCCAGTCGGTCCCGCTTGGAATAATTATCCGTGAACCATCCTCAAGATGAATATGAATTTCCATGCAAAACGCAGGCCTTGCACGCCATGGAGCTTCATGGAAAAACCAGACAGCCGTTGACTGGTGATTATACCAGCCGTTTCCAAGAAGTAGCCCGGCAGCATTTTCCCCTTCCTTAAGAAGTCCGGTAATATCATGACTGACATACAGGTTGCGCCTGTCAAAACGTGTATATGCAGGATCCAGAAAATGATCACCTGCCCTGATTCCGTTCACCGACAGCTCAAACAAACCGGCTGCCGCAATATAGGCACGGGCATAACTGATCTTTCCCGGGATAATGAATGATTTCCTGAAATATGCAGCAGGCTTCAGATGAACATCTCTCGAATCACTTATCCAGCTGCCTTTCCAGCTGTCCGGTCCCATCATTCCTGTTTCAAATGAAGCTGTTTCCCGGATTTTTGAGAACCTGCCATTCCCATCCCTTATCCTTACACTCCAGAAATATTTTTTCAAAGGCTCAAGACTGCTGCCTTCGTAAACTGCCAAATTGATTCCGGATTTCCTGTTTCCGGAATCCCACACATCTCCCCTGCCCCGGGCCACATCTGAAGAATCACATCCGACAAATATCCGGTAGGACTTCTGCTTCACGCCCATTCTGCCGGCATCAATCTGCCAGGTAAACCTTGGTGACTTACTGTCAATTCCCAGCGGATTAACCAGGTGTTCGCACCTGAGCCTGACTGCAGCAAATTCTTCGTCAGTACCGGAACATGCCACCATCAAAACTGAAACAAGAATCAGTAAGCAGCATAATTTTCCGGTTGAAATTTCAAGTCTCATAATTTTTCAGTTTTTTTGCGGAGCCATTTTCTTTCATCAGTATTAAGCCAGGGACTCAGTTTATTGTACACCCTGTCATGATAGCCATTAAGCCAGGCAATCTCCTGATCATCCAGCATAGTTTTATCAATCAGCGTTTTATCTATATAACAGAGAGAAAGTGTTTCAAATCTGAGAAATCTGCCAAATGCTGTTTCCTCATCCTCACAGCAGAGCATCAGGTTTTCGGTACGTATTCCATACTCACCTTCCCTGTAAAGGGCAGGTTCATTGGACATTACCATACCAGCTTCCAGGGCTGTCCGGCCGGGTGCCGGACTGATACTGCAGGGACCCTCATGCACATTCAGGCAATAACCCACTCCGTGACCGGTACCATGACCGTAATCCATTCCTGCATGCCACAGGGCTTCCCGTGCGAGAGTATCCAGCTGGTAACCTTTTGTTCCGGCTGGAAATTTCGATCCGGCCAGACGTATATGGCCTTTCAGCACCAGGGTAAAATCCCGCTTCTGCACGGCTGTCGGCGTACCAAAACAGACTGTTCTTGTAATGTCTGTGGTTCCTCCCAGGTAATGACCACCGGAATCAAGCAGCAGAATCCCCTGCCCGGTGATCCGGGTATCAGTATCAGCCACCGGAGTATAATGAGGCAGGGCAGCGTGCTCATTGAAGGCGACAATAGCAGGAAACGAGGGTCCCAGGAAGCCGTCTTCCATTGATCTCATCTCCTCAAGCCTTGCTGCTAGTGACATTTCAGTAATATGTGTGCTTCCTGTATTGCTTTCAAGATAAATAAAGAATCTTGTAAGGGCAAGGCCGTCTTTTATCATTGTCTCATAAATATTCCTTATTTCCGTACTGTTCTTCCTTGCCTTCAGCAGGGACGGGATGCTGTCACCTTCTATGATATACAGAGAACCGGGAATTGAGTTACAGACAGCAACAGAAAGTCCGGCAGGACTGGCAAGAATGAATAATTTTTTTTCAAGGGATTCCAGGGTTTTCTTAAAATCTCCGTATGGAAGAACGGTAACACCGGAGAGCTTAAGTTCTGCAGCAATATCAGGCGGCAGGCGGCTCTGATCAACAAAGAAGCATACCTGGTCCGGAGCAATTATGGCAAAGGATAAAGCCACCGGATTATATTTAATATCATTGCCCCTCAGATTTAAAAGCCACATAATATCATCGGGCGAGGTAAGAAGATGAAGGCTGATATTTCTTTGTTTCATAAGATCTCTTACCCGGGCAATTTTGGCGGACCGGTCCGCCCCTGAGAATTCAGGCGGATGATTCCAGATGGCCGCAGAAGGCCTGCCGGGTCTGTCTGTCCATATTCCCTCAACAAGATCAGCATTATCAACAAAATTTATATTTTTATATTCCAGGCTCTTACGCAGTCTCCTGTAGAAATTCACAGAAACTATTCGTCCGTCAAAACCGACGGTACTCCTTTCGGGAATCAGCTCCTCAAGCCAGACAAATGAATTTTTATCACGAAACAGTGAAGATCTGACCAGGCTGAAACCGGATCCTGCCAGTTCTTTTTCCGCCTGAATAAGATAGCGTGAATCGGTCCACAGTTCTGCAATGTCTTCTGTGATAAGCAGTATGCCTGCTGATCCCGTAAAACCCGCAAGCCATCTGACAATATTCCAGTGTCCGGGAACATATTCCTGGAGGTGATTATCCGCAAGGGGAATAATATACACATTGATGCCTGCCCGGATCATGGCAAGGCGAAGGGCAGAAAGTTTTTTCACAGACTTTTTACTTCATTGACCAGGTTTTGAAGGCTGGTTTTTGCATCTCCGAACAGCATTCTGGTTTTATCGTCATAAAAGAGAAGGTTTTCTATTGCTGCATAACCTTTTCCCATTCCCCGTTTCATCACGATTATATTTCTTGCATCCCTGGCCTTAACAATGGGCATTCCGTAAACAGGGCTCGAAGGATCATCTTCAGCAGCAGGATTAACCACGTCGTTGGCACCAATTACCATCACCACATCTGTACCCGGAAGATCAGGATTGATCTCATCGCTTTCAATAAGCTGCTCATAAGGCACATCAGCCTCAGCAAGCAGTACATTCATATGTCCCGGCATCCGCCCGGCCACGGGATGAATGGCATATTTCACCTCCACCCCCTTCTGGTCCAGAAGCTTGTCAAGCTCATGGCATACATGTTGCGCCTGTGCAACAGCCAGTCCGTAACCCGGAACTATAACGACTTTTTTCGAATAACTGAGCAGCACGGCTGCATCAGAAAGAGTAATTTCCTTTACCGTACCCTCTGCCCCGGTTCCTTCCTGGCCTCCTACCCCTCCGAAGACACCGACAATAACATTCAGCAGGGATCTGTTCATTGCCCTGCACATCAGAATGGTAAGTATTGTTCCTGCTGAGCCGACAAGGATTCCCCCGGTAAGCATTGCCTGGTTATTATAAAGGAAACCTCCCATGGCTGCAGCCACCCCGGTAAATGAATTGAGAAGGGATATGACAACCGGCATATCGGCACCCCCTATGGGCATTACAAAAAGCACCCCGTAAACCACGGCAAATGCGAATATTATATAGATCCAGTGTGTCAGTTCCGATGCATGCTGAACATCCCTGGTCATTACATAGATCAACATTCCGGTAATCACCAGCAATATTCCGAGATTCACATATTTCATTGACTTTACCCTCAGGTCACCTATCCATCCGTCAAGTTTTCCGAATGCGATCATACTTCCGGCAAAAGAAACCGTCCCTATCACAAGTCCCAGCAGGATAGCAAGTACATGACCATTTGCCATGCCGTGTACAGCAATCAGGTCGCTATGAACATGAGGAAATTCCATCATGGAAATAAGGGCAGCTGCAGCTCCTCCCATTCCGTTGAAAAGAGATACCAGCTGGGGCATTGCAGTCATTTTCACCCTTACAGCTATGATCCAGCCTATAACCGAACCCGTAACTATTGCTGCAATGATCCATGGAATGTTCCCTATCGCTTCGCCGTCTTTTTTATGAAACAAAATCGTCGCGATTATTGCAAATCCCATTCCGGCTGCTGCAAGCAAATTTCCCCTTCGTGCAGAAAGGGGATGACTGAGCATCTTCAAACCCAGTATAAAGAGAACAGAAGAAACAAGGTAAATAATCTCCAGTATTGAGATACCATAGGGAAACAGGCTTAATTCATTCATTCCGCCGGGGTTAAAAAATTTTCAGAAAACTATTTCTTCTTTTTGAACATTTCAAGCATTCTGTCGGTTACAACAAATCCGCCGACAACGTTCAGGGTACCAAGTACGACAGCCAGAAATCCAAGTATCATGGACCCTGTCGTATCAGCATGTCCCATTACAATGATTGCCCCTATTATGACAACTCCGTGAATGGCATTGGCCCCCGACATAAGTGGTGTATGAAGGATTGCGGGAACATGGCTTATTACTTCTATTCCCAGAAAAACAGAAAGGATGACAATGAAAATTGCTTCCCTGTGCTGCAAGAAGAAACCCAGTACATTTTCCATATATTGACCTATTTGATATTTAACAATTGCCTGGCTCTGTCACTTACATATTCACCTGCATGAACTGCAATGGTTCCCCGGATGATTTCATCCTCCATGTCAAGTACCAGGTTACCGTCCTTGTCGAGTAATATTTTCATCAGGCTGACAATGTTGTTTCCAAACATCTTGCTGGCATCAGCCGGCATTCCGGAAGGATAATCGGATTTTCCGACTATTTCAACACCGTTAACATTGATCGTTTTCCCGTTCTCGGTAAGTTCACAATTTCCACCTGTTGAAGCCGCAAGGTCAATGATCACTGATCCGGGTTTCATGGAACTGACCGTCTCGCCGGACAGCAACAGCGGTGCCCTTTTACCCGGTATCTGTGCACTTGCAATGATAACATCCGCTGCAATTGCACGTTGCTGAATAAGTTCCTGCTGTTTCACCCGGAATTCCTCAGTCTGCTCAACGGCATAACCTCCGGCAGATTCATCTTCTGTCGCACCTTCCACTTCAACAAACCTGCCTCCAAGGCTTTCCACCTCCTCCCTCACTGCAGACCTGACGTCAAAGACTTCAACAACCGCACCCAGCTTCCTGGCAATGGCCAAAGCCTGCAATCCCGCCACTCCGGCACCGAGGATCAGCATTCTGGCCGGCTTTATTGTACCGGCAGCCGACATGAACATGGGGAAAAAAGCCGGCAGGCGGTTAGCTGCATCAAGAACAGCCTTGTAACCCGATACCGTTGCCATCGATGAAAGAATATCCATAGCCTGGGCCCGCGTGGTCCGGGGAATGATATCAAGGGCCAGCACAGTCAGTCCAGCCGACCTGGCCTTCCCGAGCCATTCACTGTTTTCAGCCACATTGACAACCGAGCAGAGTACCTGTCCCTCACGACACAGGTCTATATCACTTTCCGGAACGGGATTGACGGAAATAATAAGATCAGATCTGGAAAAAATCTCCTGTCTGGAAAATGAGGGAACTTCCACTTTTAAATATTCCTCATCAGCCGAAAAGGCATTAAGACCGGCATTTTTTTCTATAATTACCTCAGGGCCTAGTTTTTTAAGGAGAGCTGCTTCGCCCGGGAGCATGGCTACCCTTTTTTCACCGGCCACCTCCCTGAGTATCCCTGTAATCATATTTGCTGGATTAATTTCTGCTCCAATATAATAAACTTAAGCATAAATTGATGAGGAATTTATTATGGGACAGTGGATTTTTATCAGTTTTGAACAGACATGATTCTGAAAGCTTCTTCACGCCATATTTCAGATTCCCGGAATTCAGGAAAGAAAATGGCTGTACAGGCCAGGCCTTCAGCTTCCATGAGTGTCCGGCCGCTGTTATTTCCGTCCTCTGTCATCAGGTAAGCGGCATAATCATACATACTGTTGAGAAAGGCCACCAGCACTTCCGCATTGAAATGGGGTGAATCAATAAAATACTGAAAAAGAGCGGTCCGGGAACAGGCTCTGATTCCCGTTTCAACGGACCTCCATGCATTCTTATGGTCATCACCGCCACCGGGATTCTTTTTTGTACGGTCAATGAACTGACTGCACCATTCCCGGGCATATTCCTCATCAACTGCCGCCCGGTCTTCATCTTTTCCGCGGAGACCGGCAGCATACCCGGGTGATGTACGTGACTTATAATATTTAAGCAATTCCCGGGCAACAATTGCCGGATTTCCATAAGATGTTTTTACTGCTCCAAGTTCCGGTCTGTCAAGATCCAGACGCGAAAGGAGAATGTACAGATCTACTGATCTCAGCCTGTTTTCGCCAATATCAGCGGAAAATACAGGCAGTACTGACAAATGCAGTAAAAATAACAAAAGGGATATTTTCTTCTTCATAAGCCTGCTCTGTTAATCCCGGTTTACTGATTGCCAAAAAAACTGTCAAGCCAGAAATTATATTCCTCATTTCTCAGATGAAGGCGTTTTTGTCCTCCCCAGCCATGCCTGCCGTTGGGATACAGCATAAAACGAAAATCCTTTCCCTCGTCCTGCAATTTTGAAATAAGCTGTATGGTATTCTGCATATGAACATTATCATCCATATCACCGTGTGTCATATAAAGCTTTCCCCTGTAATTTCCCGCCCATGTTAATACCGAGCCCTGCCTGTAGCCTTCCGGATTATCACCCGGGGTATCCATAAACCTTTCCGTATAAATATTGTCATAAAGCCTCCAGTCGGTCACTGAAGAACCTGCAAAACCGTGAGTCCAGTAATCTGCTCCCCAGGTAAGAGCCATACAGGTCATGTATCCTCCGTATGAACTTCCAGTCATTCCAATTCTTGAAGGGTCGGCAAATGATTTTGTCTTCAGCCATTTTACCGCATCGGCATAATCAAGCAACTCCCAGCTGCCAAGGGAGCGGTAAAGATAATCCAGGCCCTTTCTGCCGAACTGTCCCGATCCCCGGTGATCCACCGTGAATGTTATTATTCCGTTTTGTGCATACCATGACGGATCATTTCCCTGCCACCTGTTATATACATTCCTGGAATCCGGTCCGCCATAGATAGTAAACACTACCGGATACTTTTCCTCAGGATCAAAATTAAGCGGATAGCTTATAATGGCCGGCATATTGAACAAGCCGTCAGATGTCGGGATCCTGATCATCTCCGAACGGACATTTTTTGCGGGATCAAAGGAAGGCTTTCCATGCCTGTGTATTTCCCGTATCTCCTTTCCCCTTCTGTTGTATGCTATTATTGATCCGGGGTCCGAAAGACTGTTCCAGGTATCAATATAATAACTACCCTTTGGGGAAATACTTATATTATGACTGCCTTCACCACTTGTCAGTCTGACAAGGTTCTTTCCGTCAAGACTCACCCTCCAGGCATGATTATCAGTTGATTCCTGACCTGTTGCTGTAAAATAAACAGTTTTCTGGTCCTCATCAACACGCAGGACTGAATTAACCCTGAAATCAAAATCGGTGAGCTGTGCCTTCAGCATACCGTCCCATCCGTAAAAATAGAGATTCTCCCAGTCATTCCTGAAACTTCTGATAATAAAGCCTGAACCGTTTTTCATCACATATATGTCTTCCCTGAATTCAACCCAGGTTCTCCTCGATTCATTGTAGATCTGCTGAAAGTCGCCCGTGGCAGGGTCGGCAAGTATTATCCTGAGGTCGTTCTGGTCGCGGTTCAGTATCTGAACTGCCAGTTTTCTGCTGTCCGGTGTCCAGAACGGCCAGGCAATATACTGATCCAGGGAATAGTCAGTCCTGAGCCATACCGTTTCTGCAGTGGCTATGTCTGCAATTCCCATCCTGACCTTCGGATTGGGATCGCCTGCTTTCGGATAAGGCACCTGCTCAAGGATCCCGTGAATACCATCAGGCTCATCAAGCCTGTTAAGTGTAAAAAGAGGAACATCACTCTCGTCGGTCCTCAGATATGCTATCCTTGATCCGTCAGGGGACCACCAGAATGCTGCATAACGGCTTGCCCTGCCCAGTATTTCTTCCATATAAACCCATGAAGCATATCCGTTATAAACGCGGTCTGAAGCATCATGAGTCAGTCTTGTTTCTTTAAAATTCACCAGATCATACACATAAAGATCCCTGTTGCGTGTATATGCAATTTTGCTTCCGTCATCACAATATCTAACATTCACCTCCGGGGCATTGTCACTTGTCAGTCTGCGGAATTCCCTGTCGCCTTTCCTGAAATAATACAGATCATTGTCAATGACTCTTATCAGGGCTGAATTGTCAGGACTGACAATATCATCCGGTTCAGCCTGCATTCCTGCCGGAAGAGATTTTTCAAGAAGCTCCCGCGCTGTCACGGGCAGGCTGATCACGGTGCTTTTGCCGTTTCGTATATCAACACTTTGAATAACGGTTTTATTGCCGGAATCAAATGTTCTGAAAAGATAATGGTTGTCATCAAGCCATCCGGTAACTGCAACCTGGTTCAGATTCCACCCGGGCATCTGTGCTGTAAGCTGACCGCCCAGGACAAGGAAAAATGTCTGTATAAGAATAAATACTCCTTTCAGGAAATTGTTTTTCATGTTTAGAATTTTATGTGTTTCAAGTAATGATTTTACCGTCGTAAAATTAAAAATTAAGAACTGTCCTTTATTATTTTTCCCACAGTTTTCAAACATAATATTTTTGCATTAATTTCGCTGCACAAATTAACCTGACTCTGATGATCCAAACCATTTTCCGGCATATGGCGGGGATGGAAGGAAAGTTCCGAATTTCAGCCGAGGGGTACAGATGAAAAATACTTTAGCATAAAAACAGGATTAATTATTGTTATTTTAATAACAATGTTATTTTTTTAACAATAAAATTACTATTTTTGTGCGCGATGATTTAACATTTTATGCAAACGTATTATAAAAAGCAATAAATCAGATTATTATGCCAAAAATTAATTCCCCTGCCGAATTAAGTAAGCACAAGAAGGAAGTCCGTGAAAGACTTTACGGACAGAAAAAAATTCGGATCCGGGTTCATATGGGAACAAGCGGACTTGCATCCGGAGCAAAAACCATTTATGAGTTTTTCAGGGAAGAGCTTGAAAAGCGGAATATTGAAGCAGCTGTTATACATGCAGGTGACATGGGATACAGTTTTGCTGAACCTACCGTTGAGGTTTGTCTTCCGGACAGGGAAGCAGTAGTTTTCGGAAATGTTGACAAGATCAGGGCAGATGAGATCATTGAGAAATATATCAAGAACGGGGAGCTTACAGACGGAATCCTTCCTGCTAATTACCGTTCAATTTAATAAAACCACCCACAGAGGAAAACCATGACAAAAGAGAGAATACAGATTATGGTATGCGGAGGAACCGGATGCACAGGCGATCAGGGGGATGCATTACTCGATAATTTGAAACTTGAACTTGAGGCAAATGCCCTCGAAAATGATGTTACTGTTGTAAAAACCGGCTGCATGGGTCTTTGCAGCATGGGTCCAAATATTAAAATAATGCCCGGCAACATCATTTACACCGGTGTTAAGCCTGATGATGTACGGGATATTGTAAGCGAGCACATCATGAAGGGGAGAAAGGTAGAAAGACTTTTATTCACCGATCCCGGTTCAGAAAAAATGCTCAGCACGGAAAAAGAATTATCACCCTTCCGCAAGCAGCTGAGAGTGGTTCTGAGGAACTGCGGCATAATAGATCCTGAAAACATTGATGATGCAATTGCACACGACGCTTATGAAGCTCTCGGAGTGGCTCTTACAAAAATGAAACCTCTCGATGTTATTAAAACAGTCAAGGATTCGGGACTGAGGGGCCGTGGCGGAGGAGGATTTCCCACCGGTACAAAATGGGAAATCGCCTTTAACAACAAATCGGATGAAAAATATGTAGTCTGTAATGCCGATGAGGGTGACCCCGG
>LSQX01009761.1_pt2 | contig 20438 bp, 16 predicted proteins | sample 654561 | NCBI WGS metagenome assembly LSQX01 (sample SAMN04489861, study PRJNA283612) | anaerobic digester metagenome | isolation source: 4 biogas reactors fed with cattle manure at either 37C or 55C with and... | place: Denmark: Kongens Lyngby | collected 2014 | reverse complement strand
CAAAACGGATCCTGTCCGAGAGCAGGTCATCGGTTCCGGAGAGTATACGGCATATTCCTCCGCTGCTGGTGGTCAGATAAATGGAGCTGTCCCTTGTAACCAAAATGCTCATGACATCGTTGTCGGGCAGGCTGTTGATATCCAGAGACCGTCTTGTATTGCGAAACATGCGAATATTTTCCGGATGATCAAACAAATTGTTAAACGAGAACAATCCGTTTCTGGCCCCTATCAACATAAGTCCCGGCCTGATTTCGCAAATGAAACGGACGGTTTCGGGCAATTCACTATCGTAGCCCAGATGATTGTTTTGGTGATGGAAAACACCTTGCTTGAACAGATTGATACCTCCTCCAAAAGTGCCTATCCACAGATGTCCCCGGCTGTCTTCCACAATGCTGTACACATCGTTGTGACTCAAGCTCTTGGGGTCGTTGTCGTCGTGTTGGTAGCGGCTGAGCTTGTAATTGTCCGAGCCATCAGTGAATTCCAGACAATACAAGCCGCCCGGTTTGCTGCCTATCCAAATACGTTGATTTGAATCTTCATAAAGGCAATACGCTGTACCCTCAATTCGAATCTCATGTACAAGTTGATTGTCCCGAAAGCAAAGCACCTTGTTCTCTCTCAGACCGAACCAGTAGCGGTCCTTGGAATCTTTGAGCATGGAGCGCACTTCTTCTCCGGGAAAAGAGTTGATTACCTCGAAAGGCTGGTTGTGCAAAGTAAGCATATCTATGTGCCTGTTGGTCCGGTACCACAGATTGCCTTGTTTATCTATAGCGACTCCTTGCGTATTAGTTATCATCCCTTCCGGGCTGATGGGCCTTTCAAATCGCCCGGTACCTTCGTTGTAATACAAAATGTCGTTTGTGTCGTAGAAAATGGACCATATACGTCCGCTCCCGTCTTCGTAAAAACTCACGCGGGGATCGGAAAAGTTATGGTCCGCCGGAAGTTCTACTATTTGGCATTCAGCTGTTTCACCGGAATCAGATTTTGTGTTAATTACAATGATCTCTTTACCGGTAGTAAGGCCCCAGACGCAGCCCCGGCTGTCGACAAAAAAAGTTTGCAGTATTTCTTTGCTCAGACAAAGCGTTTGCCTGTCGGCGATCGATGTGAGATAGAAACCCGCCCCGGTAGCCGTATAGATTAAACTGTCTTTAAAATGCTGCTTATAGACGTAACCGTTGAATGGGATAAAATCCAAATAGGTAATATTGGCGTTTTGATAGGAATAGATTCCTATTTGTCTGCCATCGGCAGAAGTAAGCCATAATTCGTCCTCGGTTACGGCAGGAAAGCGAAAAGGTATTTTGCTTACAAGCTGATCCGTGTCGTAGCGGTAGGTGCCGCTTTTGGTTAATATCCATTCAAAACCCTGAGAATCTAAAAACACCAGAAAAACGTCCTTTGAAGCTGAAGCTTTGATTGCTATCTCCCGGCACTTGTTCAGAGGATCGGAATCCACGATTCGAAAGCATTCTCCCATCTCGCCGATCATATAGCTCACTCCGTTGCCGAGGGGAAAAATGCTCTCAATAGTTACATTTCTGAGGTATTTTTGTTCAAAGACTGTTTGCAGATTGGTAAATTCTTCTTTTTCGACATCGAACAAATGAATTTGGTTGCCTGCTTCGCACCAAAAGTTACCGCTGCTGTTTTCCCATAAATAGTTGATACGGTTGGTATTCAGCAGAGATTTTTCGCCGGGACGCGATTTGTATTTGGTCCATTGATAACCGTCGTATTTGTTTAGTCCGTTGAACGAACTGACCCAAATCAATCCGCGACGATCTTGCAACAAATAAGTGATGCTACCTTGCAAAAACTCATCATCGCTGCTGTAGTGATTGTAGGTTACAAAAGGTTTTACCCGGGAATTAGCCGATAAAGAAAACTCTGCCGGGGTCAAAAAGAAAGCAATTATGTATGCAAAAAGTGACTTCCGCAAAGAGCTTGTTGCTTTCATGGGATATAGATTTTGCCGGACAACTGCCGGCTCGATGTTAAGGTCTGAGGACTGCCAACAAAAAAAGGAAGAAAAGCCAAACGTTTTTCCTCCTCAACACATTATCAGTGTTGTGTTTACTCCACTCTCTTGTTAATGAAGATTTGTGTGATTAATCCAAGCACAAACAGGCCTGCAGCCACTAAAAGCCAGGTATTGGTGAGAATGCCTTTGAATTGGGTGGCGGCAAGTACAACAGTGCCTGCGAGAACAATAATAATGCCGAGGTTCTTGAGCAAAAGGATTAATATCTTTTTCATCGTAATCTAATTGAATGAATTGTTCTTGCTACTAATGTGCGCAAAGTTACACTTTTTATTCAAATATCGATTATAGTTCGGCTTTTTTTACATCCTGATTTTTTTTAAAACAGATTTTGTCAGAAAAAATAATCTTACTACCTTTGCGCCGCTCTTTTTGTGAAAACACTATTCCAGCAAAAGAGTTAGTATAAAAACAATTATAAATTTTCTTATGAACAATTACGAAACCGTTTTCATTTTNNAATTCAAAAACCTTCTCGTTGCAGAGGGTGCTGAGATTGTGAATGAAGAAAACTGGGGACTGCGCAAACTGGAATATCCCATTGATAAAAAGTCCACCGGTTTTTATCAGATGTTCGAATTTAAGGCCAATCCGGAAGTGGTGGCTAAATTGGAGGTCAATTTCCGGCGTGACGAATCAGTCCTTCGCTTCCTAATATTGAAGCAGGATAAATTTTTTGCTCAATACGCAGAAAAAAGAAGAAGTTTGAAACAAGCTAAAAAGGAGAATTAAACTATGGCACAGAATAGCTCAGAAATCCGTTATCTGGTTCCTCCCACGGTGGACACCAAGAAAAAGAAATATTGCCGTTTCAAAAAGAGCGGTATCAAATTTATAGACTACAAGGATCCCGAATTCCTTAAAAAGTTTCTCAACGAACAGGGAAAGATCCTGCCCCGCCGCCTTACCGGCACTTCGCTGAAATATCAGCGCAAAGTAGCCCAGGCTGTAAAACGTGCCCGCCACCTGGCGCTCTTGCCTTACGTAACCGACTTGATGAAGTAAAAGGAGGAATCGACATGGAAGTTATTTTAAAAGAAGATGTAATCAATCTCGGCTACAAAGACGATATTGTTAAGGTAAAAGACGGATACGGACGTAATTACCTCATTCCAAACGGTTTGGCCATAATGGCTACGGAATCGGCCAAAAAAGTGCTGGCCGAAGACCTTAAGCAACGCGCCCACAAATTGGAAAAAATGAAAGCGGATGCTCAGGATATGGTTTCCAAATTCGAGGGCTTGCACCTGAGCATAGGAGCCAAAGTGAGCAGCACAGGCAAAATTTTTGGTTCGGTGGGCCCGATTCAGATAGCCGAGGCGCTCGAAAAACAAGGCCTGGAGGTAGACCGCAAGAGCATTTTGCTCAAGGAGGCAATTAAGGAAGTTGGAGAATACAAAGCCACTATCAAGCTCCACCGCGAAGTTCAGGTGGAAATCAGCTTTGAGGTAGTCGCTGAGTAATTCTGCAAAATATACAGACAGGAGGGCGTCTCAATTTTTTTGAGACACCCTCTTTTTATTATTATGCAACTATTTCCGTTTAGCGACTGTTTCCGTTCTGCAACTGCTTCCGTTCTGCAACTGTCCCGAAAACCTCGCCTCTTAATCTCGATCTCTTTCGTCGCTTTAAGTAATATCGAAGAAATACCCCACGTTCATAGCATAAGTGTAAAACCAATCCCGCTTATCCTGTTTGTTTATGACCAATCAAGCAACAACACCATCTCCCACTTATTTGTTTTATACCCTGGGCTGCAAATTGAATTTTGCCGAAAGCGCGGGCTTGGGTAAAAAAATGCAACAAGTGGGTTATCAGCCGGTAAAAGCCGGACGGGAGCCGGATATCTGCGTTATAAACACCTGTGCGGTAACCGGAACGGCCGAACAAAAATGCCGGCAGAATATTCACAGGCTCATTCGCAAATACCCAAAAGCCTTTGTAGTGGTCACCGGCTGCTATGCTCAGCTCAGAGCGGCCGAACTCGCAGCTATTCCTGGTGTGGATCTGGTGCTGGGCACAGATGAAAAGATGGATATTTTGACATATCTTAAGAGCGGGAAACTCGAAAAGGCCGAGGTGTTTTCGGGCCCCAACTCGGGGATTCATCGTTTTTTTCCGGCCTGCGCCCGAGGAGACCGCACCCGTTATTTTCTGAAAGTACAGGACGGTTGCGATTATTTTTGTACCTATTGCACCATTCCTTTTGCCAGAGGCCGAAGTCGCAATATCGGCATCGAAGAAGTCGTTCGGCAGGCCCTCGAAGTGGCTGCCGAAGGCGGTCGTGAAATCGTTTTGACCGGTGTAAACATAGGAGATTTCGGTAAAAGCAACGGCGAAAAACTCATAGACTTGCTGCGGGCTCTGGATGGAGTCGAGGGCATTGAACGTTTCCGGATTTCTTCGCTGGAACCCGATCTGCTCAGCGACGAGATCATTGAGTTTGTAGCTGCCTCCGCCCGCTTTGTGCCTCATTTTCATTTGCCCCTGCAAGCAGGCAGCAATGAGATGCTCCGCCTGATGCACCGGCGATACGACAGGGAACATTTTGCTTCCAGGGTAGCTAAAATTCGTCAAAGTATGCCCGGGGCTTTCATTGGTGTGGATGTAATCGTGGGCATGAGGGGCGAAACACAAGAACGTTTCGAAGAGAGCAGAAGCTTTCTCGAAAGCCTCGATATTAGCCAACTTCACGTATTCAGCTACTCGGAACGGCCCGGAACGCAAGCTTTAAAGATACAGCCGAAGGTGAGTAGCTTTGAGCTAAAAAGGCGCAGCGAGATACTACATAGTCTATCCGAAACAAAAAGACTGAAATTTTATGGTGAGCGCCGCGGCGAGCAGGCAATCGTATTGTTTGAAAAAGCCAAAAAGAACAACCTTATTCATGGTTTTACCGAAAATTACGTGCGCGTAGAAGCCCCCTGGCGCGGTGATTGGGAAAATCGCAGCATTCCTTTGACTCTCGGTGATTTCAATGCAGATCGCTCGGCTCTGCAGGCTGTACCGATTCCGTGAGGGCTGTCTTGATTTCCTGATCGGAAAAACTTTTACCTTAAAAAAATCCACTACCTTTGTGATTATAGTATAATCACCTGCTATGGGCTATGTGTTCTTATACGGATTTTGTCGCTTGCTGGCTTTCTTGCCGCTAAACATGCTTTATTTGCTTTCGGATATGATTCTGTATCCCCTGGTTTATTACCTGGCCGGGTACCGAAAAAAGGTGGTCCGTACCAATTTGGCTGCCAGTTTCCCGGACAAAAGCGATAAAGAACGGCGCAGCATAGAAAAAGATTTTTACAGGCATTTTTGTTCGGTAATAGTAGAAACCATCTACCTGGCAGGAATTTCTACCGAAGAAGCCAAAAGGCGTACTTCTTTTATTAACGGCGAATTGCTTGAAAAATACCTAGACCGGGGACAATCCGTATTGGTTTACCTGGGTCATTACGGCAATTGGGAATATCAGACCTTCCTAACACTTCATTACCCCGGTATCCATCTGATCAATGTTTACAGACCTTTGACCAGCAAGGCCTTCGATCGCCTGATGTTTAAAATCAGAGACCGTTTCGATGCCGAACTCTTGGAAAAACAGGCTGTTTTACGGAAAATGGTTTCGCTCAGGCAGCAAGGGCAGGCTGCCGTATTTGGAATGATAGCAGACCAAAGCCCTTCCAAAACCAATTTACACTATTGGACCAGGTTTTTGAATCAGGACACTTCTGTGCTCACGGGGGTGGAACGCCTGGCCAAAAGCAGTGGCGCTGCAGTGGTTTATGGTGATGTCAGGGTGATAAAACGAGGTTATTACAGCATGGAGTTTAAGCTAATAACAGACCGGGCCCGGGAGACAGCCGACAACGAAATTACGGAAAAGTACAGCCGTCTGATGGAAGAAAGCATTTTGCGTAATCCTGCCTTTTGGTTATGGACCCACAGGCGCTGGAAACACAAACGGAATCAGGCCGAAAAACCGGCAGTCGGACAGATTCGTGAGTCCGAGGAACCGGCAGCAGGCTCAACCGGCATTAGGTATAAATCTAACGCAAAGTGGGGCCCGGAAATATAAGCAATATGGAGACCAACAACACTAAAGCCGTCACCAACGAAAACGCCAACGGCGGCACCGGAACTAAAACTAAGACCGGGGTCAATATCAAAACCACGGTAGTTATTCTCAATTGGAACGGCAAAGCCTTGATGGAACAGTATCTGCCGGTGCTGATAGAACATACCTCTTATCCCGATGTGTCTTTGATGGTGGCAGACAACGCCTCGACGGATGCTTCTGTAGAATGGCTGCAAACCACCTATCCCGGTATTCAGCTTCTTTGTTTAGATCGGAATTACGGTTTTGCCGAAGGCTATAACCGGGCCCTTGCCGGCCTCGAGAGCGAATACTTGGTTCTGCTTAATTCCGATGCAAAAGTTACCCCAAACTGGTTGCCCCCGATGATAGATTACCTGGATCAACATCCCGGTGTAGCTGCTTGTCAGCCCAAAATACTAAACCTGAGACAGCCCGGTTATTTCGAACATGCAGGAGCCTGCGGAGGTTTTATCGACACTTTGGGCTATCCTTTTTGCCGGGGACGTATCCAGGATTACCTGGAGCCCGATCAGGGGCAATACGACAGCATTTGCGATGTGTTCTGGACCAGCGGAGCCTGCCTGTGTATACGGCGTGAAGACTTTTTTGCAGCCGGATGCCTCGACGGACGTTTCTTTGCCCATATGGAAGAAATCGATCTTTGTTGGCGTCTGCGTAAAAGAGGCCGCCGCCTGGTTTGCCTGCCTCAGAGTGTGATCTATCACCTGGGTGGAGGCACCCTGAACAAGGATAATGCCCACAAAACCTTTCTGAATTTTCGCAACAATTTATTGATGCTCTATAAAAACCTTCCTAAGAGCCGCTTGTTCGGAGTAATGGCCTTGCGCCTGGTGCTGGATTATGTGGCGGCTCTGAATTTTCTGCTCAAAGGATGTCCCAAAAGCGCCCTGGCGGTATTTCGCGGACGTTTGGCCTTTTGGAAACTGCGTCCCGGATTTAAACGAGACCGAAAAAACCTGAACACGAGCGCAGAAAAAAACATCCCCGAAATCTACCGGGGATGCATAGTGTTTGATTATTTTCTAAGAGCTAAAAAACGCTACAGCCAGTTGATTTTTAATCCGGGCAAATAAGGCTAACCGGAACAATTAAGGGTTTAACGAGTTGAATGTCAAACTGGGCAATAATGTATTTCAATAACCCAGAATCTTGAGCATTGACTTATAACTCTGTTCCTTGGCAAACAATTTGGTGGTGTAGTTGCCCTCTTCGTCAAGATCGATCAAAACCATCTTGGGTGCCGGAATCAGACAGTGTTGTATGCCTCCGTAACCTCCCAGCGATTCTTGATATGCTCCGCAATGAAAAAAGCCGATGTATTGCTCTCTGTCCGGGAGTATTTTAGGTAAAAAAACGGCGTTGGAGTGGGCTTCCGAGTTGTAGAAGTCTTCGCTGTCGCAGGTGAGCCCGCCCAGGTGAACCCGTTGGTATTCCGAATCCCAGTTGTTGATGGCCAGTTGGATAAAACGTTGGTTAATGGCCCAGGTGTCGGGTAGGGTGGTAATAAAGGAACTGTCGATCATGTTCCACAACTCCCGGTCGTTTTGTTGTTTTTGGTTGACTATGGAATAAAGCATGGCGCCACTTTCACCTACAGTGAAGGAGCCGAATTCGGTGAACACATCCGGTTCTTTTACCTTATTGTGGGTACAAATATTCTTGATTTGCGCAATTATTTCTTCGGCCATGTATTCGTACTCGAAATTGAAATCCAGATGCACCTGAATGGGAAATCCGCCTCCGATATTAATGCTGTCCAGTTCGGGGCAGTATTGTTTCAATTCACAATAGAGTTCAACCGCCTTGGTCAATTCGTTCCAGTAATAGGCGGTATCCTTGATACCTGTGTTAATAAAGAAGTGCAACATCTTTAAATGCACATGCTGGTGCTGTCTGATATTGTTCAGATAATAGGGAATAATATCGTTGTAGCGGATGCCTAGACGGGATGTGTAAAAATCGAACTTGGGTTCTTCTTCCGAAGCAATACGGATACCAATCTTAAAATCCCTGTCAAGGTTCTCGTTCAACAAGTCCAGTTCAAATTTGTTGTCGAGTATGGAAATGGTATTCTCGAAGCCATTTTTTATAAGCGATTGGATGTTTTCGATATATTGGGGACGTTTAAATCCGTTGCAAAGAATGAATTTGTCTTTGTCGATTTTTCCTTCTTCGTACAAAGCTTCTATAATATTTATATCAAAAGCCGAGGATGTTTCTATATGAATTTTTTGCTTTAGAGCTTCCTCCAGGATAAACGAAAAATGGGAGCTTTTTGTACAGTAGCAATAATGGTAATCGCCCTCGTAATCAGCCTTTGCCATAGCTACGTTGAACATTCTCTTTGCCCTTTGAATATTTTGGCCTATTTTAGGTAAGTAAAAGATTCTCAGAGGTGTACCATATTGTTTGATGATATCCATCAAGGGTATGTTAAACCATTGCAGTTCGTCTTCGACCAACGAAAATTCCTCGTTTGGAAACTCAAACGATTGTTCAATTAGATGTCTGTACTTGTTTTTCATTTTTACAATAATGGTTTAAAATGTAAGATCCAACTGAGTTGGATTGTAATAATTTCTCTAATCCAATTAAAATGGATTTGTCCATTCTTTAGAAAAAAGAGCGGCAAAAATACAATAATTTGAACAATAACAATGAAAAAGAGGAAAAAAATCAATCAACGTTCGAGTATTATTTCTGCACTTTGCATTATGCCCACAATAGGTGGATGGCATTTTTTAAGCCGGATTTCGATGTATTGAATTTCGGGGAAGGTGTTGCGTAGTTGAAGGCAGATCTTTTCGGCCAGATGTTCTATGAGATTGCAGGGGATTTTCATAACAGCGGCTACCTGTTTGTAAACACTGGCATAATTGAGTGTGTCTTCAAGTTGGTCGCTTTGGCAGGCTCTGCTCATATCCAGGCCAAGCTTGAGGCTGACCAAATAAGTATTGCCCACTATGCGTTCTTGTTCGTTTACGCCATGAAAGGCAAAAAATTTCATTTCGTTCAGTAGCAGGTAATCCATAATGAGGCTTTGAAAGAGTCTTGATTAATACGGCAAAAGTACGATTTTTTATAATTTGGCTCAGCACAACGGACAAATTAGATATTTAATACTATATTTGCACACAATCAAAACGGCTTCACACAATTAAATTAACTTTTATGTCAAGAGACAAGACTGTCAGCAATGGAGTTATACATAATGCTATTGCCCCGGGAACTCAAATAACCGGGAGTATCGTTGCAGAAAAAGATTTTCGCATAGATGGCAACATTGACGGAGATATAGTTTGTCAGGGTAAAGTCGTTGTTGGCCGGCAAGGATATGTTAAGGGCAGGATGGCGTGTATTAATGCAGAGATTGTAGGGCAGGTAGATGGTAAAATACAAGCATCGGAAATACTGACTCTCAGAGCTACAGCCGTAGTTCAAGGCGAAATCAAAATTTCCACCCTGATAGTGGAGCCCAATGCTTTATTCAACGGTACCTGCGAAATGTTTAGAAAGGATGCTTCTGCTGAATAAAGTATTGTTGCGATAAATAAAAAAACGGCTGAACCTATAAGTTTCAGCCGTTTTTTATTAGCTGGTTACAAAGACCACTATGCGCAACGCGAAAAATCGCAATTGACGCAATGGGCGCATTTCTCCTGGTAAACGAGAGTATTCCCGCATTTGGGACATTTTTCTCCTTGTACTTCGGAGCCATCGGGTAAATAATTTTTCAGGGCACGTTCCACTCCGTTTTTCCAGGTATTTATAGATTTGCTGTCGAGTTCCAGACTGCCCACTAGTTTTATCACTTGATCGATGGGCATGCCGTAACGCAATACGCCGGAAATCAACTTGGCATAGTTCCAGTATTCCGGATTGAATTTATCCGACAAACCCTCAACGGTGGTTTTGTAACCCCGGCGATTGCTAAACTGAAAGTCATAGCGTTTCACTCCATGGTCGTCAAAGTTTTTGATAATCTTTCCTTTAGTGACGTTTTTGGGTAAAGCTATGCCTTCGTCGTCGTCTTCTATACCGGTAAAGATTTCATAAGGACGTCCGTTTTGCATACCGATAAAGGCAATCCATTTCTCTTTGTTGTTCTGAAAACGGAGTACGTCGGCAATCAGTTCCCGGGGGCGCTTAGGCGTAAGTTCCGGGAAGCAGATCAGTCTTCCTTTGTCCTTTTTTTCTGAGGCATCGAGCAGTACACCCGAACGGGAACCGTCGCGGTAAACGGTGCAGCCCTTACAGCCCGAGCGCCAGGCTTCTATATAGAGTTGGTTGACCAATTCTTCGCTGACATCGGCGGGCAGGTTTATGGTCACACTGATGGAATGGTCCACCCATTTTTGTATACGTCCCTGCATCTTGACTTTCTGCATCCAGTCGACATCTTTGGAAGTGGCTTTATAATAGGGCGATTTGGCTATCATTTCATCCAGTTCTTCCTGTGTATAGTTCTTGGCCGTGGGGTAACCCTGAGCTTCCATCCAGGTGACAAACTTATGGTGGAAAACAATGTATTCTTCGAAGCAATCTCCGTTTTCGTCTTTAAAGTCTACCCGTGCTCCGGGATCGTTGGGGTTGATTTTGCGGCGGCGTTTATAGATGAGACTGAAAGCCGGTTCTACGCCCGAAGTGGTTTGAGTCATCAGGCTGGTGGTTCCGGTAGGAGCAATGGTCAGACAAGCAATATTGCGCCTGCCATAGGTTTTCATATCTTCTTTAAGCTCGGGAGCTTCGTTGAACAGTCGTTTTATATAGGGATTGTTTTCTTCACGTTCATAATTATATATACTGAAAGCTCCGCGTTCTTTGGCAAGGTTTATAGAAGAACGATAAGCTTCGATGGCCACCAGGCGATGAATTTTTTCGGAAAAATCGGAGGCCTCTTCAGTGCCGTAACGCAGATTCAGAGCCGCCAGCATATCGCCTTCGGCGGTAGTACCCACACCGGTTCGGCGGCCTTGGGCTGTTTTGGCTTTGATCTTTTCCCAGAGTATGCGTTCTGCGCGTTTAATTTCGGGGTCTTCGGGATCGGAATCGATCTTTTCGAGTATCCTGTCGATTTTTTCCATTTCCAGATCGATGATATCGTCCATGATGCGTTGAGCCAGCGCCACGTGTTTTTTGAAAAGTTCATAATCAAAACTTGCTTCTGTTGTAAAAGGTTTATTTACATAGGAATACAGGTTGATAGCTAACAGGCGGCAACTGTCGTAGGGGCAAAGAGGAATTTCACCGCAGGGATTGGTGGAAACCGTACGGAATCCCAAATCGGCATAACAATCGGGTACCGACTCGTTCAATATAGTATCCCAAAACAGTACCCCGGGCTCGGCCGATCTCCAGGCGTTGTGAACAATTTTTTTCCACAAAGCTTTGGCGTTGATTTCTTTGGTAATATCCGGGTCGGATGCGTTAACGGGGTATTGTTGCACAAAAGGGAGGTTTTCTGTGGCGGCTCGCATAAATTCATCCGTCAGTTTAACCGAGACATTGGCTCCGGTCACTTTGCCTTCGGTCATTTTAGCGTCAATGAAGGATTCTGAGTCGGGATGTTTAATGGATACCGTCAGCATCAGGGCGCCACGCCTGCCGTCTTGGGCTACTTCGCGGGTTGAGTTGGAATAACGCTCCATAAAAGGCACGATTCCTGTGGAGGTCAGCGCGGAATTTTTCACAGGCGTGCCTTTGGGGCGAATGTGCGAAAGATCGTGGCCGACTCCGCCGCGTCTTTTCATCAGCTGAACCTGCTCTTCGTCAATTTTGATGACAGCTCCGTATGAATCGGCTTCTCCGTCGATACCAATTACAAAACAGTTGGACAGCGAGGCTACCTGAAATTCATTTCCGATGCCGGTCATGGGGCTGCCTTGAGGAATAATGTAACGGAAACGATCGAAAAGGTCGAAAAGTTCCTTAGCCGAAAGAGGATTGGGATAGGTGTTTTCGATCCGGGCAATTTCATTGGCCAGGCGCCAATGCATATCTTCAGGAGATTTTTCGTACAAATTGCCAAAGGAATCTTTTATGGCGTATTTGTTTACCCAGACTCTGGCAGCCAGTTCATCGCCTTGGAAATACCCAAGCGAGGCATCAAAAGCCTCCTCCCGTGTGTAGATTTTTTTTTCCATGATAAAAAGTGGTTATATAAATTGTTGAAAATTTTAATTTCTCTGCAAAAGTCTGGGGTTTGTTCTATTGGAATTGCAATATTAGTTCAAATAATCAAGTGAAAAAAAAAATCAACGTAAAGATATTATTAATTCTTACAAATAATAAACCAAAAACTTATAAGTATCAGATAATGTGAACAATAAAAAAGTGAAATAAATGAGAGAATGACTAAAAATGAAAATTTTCAACAAAAATAGAATTAGCCAAGTTGACAAAAAAAATAATTGGGAAGATTTTTTTTAAACCCTATCTTTGCAAAGAAAAAAACCACAACCTAAATTATAATTCTATGGATTCGATGAAAAAGAGAGCCACTGTGCGTGCTTATTCCCAACAAGATATCAGCCCGGAGCTGTTGGATGAATTACTGGAAATCGCCTGCCGTTCTTCCAATACCGGCAATATGCAAGCCTACAGCATCGTGGTGAGCCGCGATCCCGAACGCAAAAAAGCCCTTGCAGCCTGCCATTTCAATCAGCCCCAGGTGATCAATGCACCGGTGGTTTTGACCTTTTGTGCCGATTTCAACCGGTTTAGCAAATGGTGTGCACAGCGTAATGCCCAGGCAGGTTTTAATAATGTTCAGGCCCTTAGCTACGCTTCCATTGATGCTGTCATCGTAGCCCAGACTTTTTGTGTAGCTGCCGAGGAAAAAGGCCTGGGTATTTGTTATTTGGGCACAACCACCTATCTGGCCAAAGAAATAATCGAACTCCTGGAACTTCCGCCTTTGGTTTTTCCGGTCACCACCGTCAGTGTAGGCTATCCTCTTGAACCTCCCAAACAATGCGAACGTCTTCCACAGGAGGCTGTCGTTCATTCCGAAACCTACCGCGATTATACGCCCGCCGACATCGATCGTTTGCACCTGGCCAAAGAACAATTGCCCGAAAACCGGCATTTTGTTGAAATCAATCATAAAGAAAACCTGGCTCAGGTATTTGCCGAAATCCGTTATACGAAAAAAGACAACGAACATTTCTCCGATACACTGGTCCGGGCAGTAAAAAAGCAGGGCTTCTGTTGAAGCCCTGCTTTAAGATTAATTCCTGAAGTTTGCTTTAGACCGGGAAATTCTCGGATATTTACCGTAACAAAATCTTTTCGATTTTTTGAATATCGCTGCGTAAACCTTTATCGGTCTCTATCCAGTTGTTTACTGTTTTGCAGGCATGAATCACGGTAGCGTGATTGCGCTTGCCCAGCAGCTCGCCTATTCGAGCGTAGGAGCTGTCGGTGTACTTTTTGGACAGATACATGGCAATCTGCCGGGCGTGAGCCACCTCCTGCTTTTTGGAGCGGGTTTGTATCAGTTGGGGTTCCAAATTGTAGTATTTGCACACCTCATTTTCTATGAGTTCCACCGAAATGGGGCGTTCTTTTACCTGAATGGAATTGTCCACTACCTGTTTGCAGAGCTCCAAATCAACGTTTTTACCAATAATGATGGAATGAGCCATCAACGACACTACGATGCCTTCCAGGTCACGGATATTGTCTTTGGCATGATGGGCAATATATTCTATCACTTCTTCCGGAAATACCAAACCGTCCCGTTGGATTTTACTTTTGAGAATATCCAGTCGCAATTGGTAATCGGGCTGGGTGATTTCGGCCGTAAGCCCCCACTTAAACCTGGTCAGTAAGCGATCTTCCACTCCCTGTATATCCTTGGGTGCCCTGTCGCAAGTCAGCACCAGTTGCTTGCTGTTTTGATGCAGGTGGTTGAAAATATGGAAAAACACATTTTGCGTTCCCTGTTTACCCGACAACTCATGAATATCGTCTATCAACAGTAAGTCGATGCTCTGGTAAAAATGGATAAAGTCGTTGATGCTGTTGTTGAGATAAGCCTGTGAATACTGCACCTGAAACAAATGTGAGGAAACATAAAGCACTCTCAGCTCGGGATTTTTATAGAGCGCGTGATTGCCTATAGCATGCAAAAGATGGGTTTTCCCCACGCCGGACTTACCATAAACAAATAGCGGATTGAAAATGGTTTTGCCCGGGCTTTCGGCTATTGAAACGCCTGCCGTACGCGAAAGTTTATTGCTGTTGCCGGCAATGAAATTTCCAAAATGAAAACCCGAGTTTAGTTGAGGATCCAGTCTGTTAGGTAACAATTGCTCAAAAGGACTTACCAGTGAGGTCTTTCTGTTGGCCGGCAGATTTTGGATGGCCTTTTCTTTATTGGGTCGCTGATCGGGGGTGATATCGATATAATTGTCCGACAATTTGATTTTGTACAGCAACCGGGTAGGTTTGCCTGTAATACGTTGTAAGCTTTTACCGATTACATCCGAAAAATGACTTTCGATGTGCTCAAAAAAGAAATGTGTGGGGACTTCTACGAGCAAATCCTCGTTTTGATATTTAAGAGGAACGATGGGGAGCAGCCATGTAGAAAAATTAGATTCAGGAACAATATCCCTCACTATGTCGAGGCATTTGCTCCACAATTCTTCATGGTTTAAAATAAAGTCCATAATTATTCCTCTGAGTTTAGCTTGAATCGTCCTGCAAATTTTTGAAGAAAAAACGAATAAAACAAATGAAGATTTTGTTCAAAAGTTTTGCAGATTTGTATCTGTTTTAGTTTTAATCGGTTAAGAGTAATAGTTTGATAATCAGATTCTTGTGTAAAAATTTAAATCACAACAATCTTATAAATAGGGCTTTGTAATTTTGACAGCTTTATTTGTTAAATTGGCAGTAAAACCTCCAATCGCTTTAGGGCAAAGGGGATAACAGACCAGTATTATTTTTACATTAAGTTTTAAAACCTGCTATTTAATTCTGAAAACAGTCCGAAAATTCCTTATAAAACATTGGGACATTTTTTGACAGGCTTAAAATTCTATTTTTTCTCTACACCTGATTTTTCTGCATTCTGCTATTTTTTGGAACCAAAGAGCGAAAAATGAACATATCGTTTAGGTCGCTCTCTTAAATCCAGCAAGAGTTCGTTGGCGCTTGAGGCTGTTTTGTTTAAGTTAAAGTACAATTCTGTATCGTTCAGCAATAAGCCCAGGCTGTTGTCCGGTCTGGTCAGGCGCAGACTAACGTCTTGTAATGTCAGCAAGGTGCTGTCGATGCGATGGCTGAGGCCGGCAAAATCAACAGTTCTGAGTTCCCGGCCCAGAGCATTGAAATTACTGCTCAGGGAATCGATGTTTCCGATAGCCGAGGGAATTTCGTTGGCCAGCAACAAATCAAGACTGGCTGATGCAGAGGCCAGCTTTTCGCTCGTCTTGCGCACCGAAGCCAGGCTCTTGTTTAGGTCGCCTCCTTCGTCCAGTTGAGCTTCGAGTTGTGAAACGACCCTGCCGGCTCGTTGAATCAAATCTTTTACGCCCGGTATAAGCTCTTCTTCCAGCATAATCATCAGGTCGGCCTTGCGGTCGGCCGTCAAGGTATCACCTACGGCCAGCAACTGAGGACCCGGACCCAGGATCAGGCTGATGTTGGGGTTGCCCACCAGGGCAGGCTCCAAAACCGCCTTGGTGCCCACGGGCAGGTTGAGTTGTTTTTCAAGGTTTAGTTCAACCAAAATGTGACCGGGAGAGTTGTACTGATAATCAATGCTTTTAACCAGTCCTACCTGGAAACCGTCCAGCATCACCGGTGCCGAGGTAACCAGGCCGTCAATTTGATTGTATACAACATAATACCGCCGAGCTTGTTTGAGCAGATTGATGCCCTTCAGGTAATTCAATCCCCAAACAAACAAGGCGATGGCGATAATGACGGTCAATCCGATCCGGCTTTCCTTGTTAAGTTTAAATTTCTTCATAATAACCTTATTACTTTTAACGCGGGTTTTCAGCCGGTAACTTTGTAGCTAAAGACCGCTTACTTCCTTGAAAATGTATTATGGTTTTGATCTGGCTTCCTCCAGACTTATACGGATGTTGTCCTTAAATACTACTATGAAAGCATCGGGAAACAGCGAGGCTATCTTTTTGCGTTCGGCGGCCGCTTCCTTTTCTGTAGAGAAAGCGCCGTAGGTGTATTTATACAAATCCTTTTCCCGATAATAATCGATGTTCTTCAGTCCCAGGAATTCACTGTTGTTTTCGTCTAATAATGTGCTTGTGGCAAAGAGCTGTATTTTGTATACCGGAGCACCCTGCACAGCTTGAACATCCTGAACCTCTCGTGCTTCTTGTGTATTCTGGGCAATTGCTCCCGCTGTATCCGAATTTTCCTCAGAGGTTTTGGCCATCGATTTCCGTTGGTAATCGTTTTTGAACTCAACCACAGCATCGTAGATACAACGCACCAATTCATCCTGACCTTTCTCGCTTTTCAGGTAGCGTTCTTCGTCGGGATTGGTAATAAAGCCCAGCTCTATCAGCACCGATGGCATACCGGTGTCCCAGAGCACCCAATAGGGGGCCTGACGCACTCCCCTGTCAGTGCGTTTTTTACGTACAAAACCGTTTTGTACAAGCGAAGCAAAAGCAATACTCTGATCCATGTGAGCATCCTGCAAAAATTCGAACATAATGTAAGATTCTGCCGAAGTAGGATTGAAACCTTCGTAACGTTGTTCGTAATTTTCTTCGAGCAGTATAACACTGTTTTCGCGTTTGGCCACTTCGATGTTTTCGCTGAGTTTATCCTGTCCCAAGGTAAATACAGAGGCTCCCGAGACCTTTTTGTTGGGCACACCGTCGGTATGAATTGAAATAAATAGATTGGCTTTGGCCTTGTTGGCTATTCTGGATCTTTCTTCGAGTTTAACGAAAACGTCGGTGTTACGGGTATAAATAAGGTTGATGTCTTTGTTGTTGGTTTCTATGAGCTTTCCCAGTTTCAAAGCTACCGAAAGGACTATGTTTTTTTCGAAGGCGGTGGCTCCGACTGCTCCCGGGTCTCTGCCCCCGTGACCCGGATCGATGACTACCGTAAAAGGTTTTTCTGCTCCCGATAAGTTCTGATGCAACGAAGTGGCAAGGAACAAAACCAAAAACAGGAGACGAAAGTACATAGATTCAATGTTTAGCAGAATTTACAGCAAGCGCAAAAATAGAAAATAAACCCTGATGCAGCAAGTATGAATTTATTCTTGATAATCCGGATATAAAAGATACTTCGACCGTATCTTGCGATAAGATACCAACTCCTCTTGCCAGCCGGCCCGAATTTCCGCCTGATCCCATCCTGCCAGGATTTGCTCTCTCAAGGATGAGTTGCCGGCCAATAAGTCAAAAAATCGTGCATGGGCAAAAAAGTCAGCCCCCATGCCCGAACGGCGATACATACTCAATACATACTCCAGATTCAAGCCCCCGACACAGTTTACCTCACTCAAATCCAGCCCGTAACAGGTTTGGTCCCGATATAAACTCCCCTTCCCTGAAGGAGTAAAAATAAATTCTCCAAAGCGGGGATCGGGGTATCCCACCACTTTGAAAGGGGTGGCGGTGCCTCTGCCTACGCTCATCAGGCTTCCTTCGAACAAACAAAGCGAAGGATAAAGGCAAACAGCCTGTTGGTCGCGAAGATTGGGCGATGGCCTGACGGGCAGGGAGTAGGCTTGTCCGTGACGCCAGCCTGCTACGGGAATAACCCGAAGCTCGCAGCGCAGGCCGTTTGGCAGCCAGCCTTCCGAGTTGATCATCATGGCCAGTTCGCCCAGCGTGCAACCGTGTAATAAAGGAATGGAATGCATACCCACAAAGGAGGTATATCCTTCGTGCAGCACAGGTCCGTCGATGGTGTCGTTGGGATTGGGCCGGTCGAGCACGACGAGTTCCACACCGGATTCTGCGCAGGCTTCCATCAGATAGTGCAGGGTGCTCAGGTAAGTATAAAAACGGGTTCCTACATCCTGAATATCAAAAACAACCAAGTCGATTTTTTGCATCAGTTCCGCACTTGGCTTTTTCTGTTGGCCATAGAGAGAATAGACTGTTAGATTCGTCAGACTGTCCACTCCGTCCCGAATAGTTTCGCCGGCTTGGGCCTCGCCTCTGAAGCCGTGTTCGGGAGCAAACAAAAAAGCCGGTCTCAAGCCGGACCGGCAAAGACTGTCGGCTAAGCTGGTCTTGTCGATCAGGGAGCTCTGGTTCAATACGAGGGCAAAACGTTTGCCTTGTAACAATGGGAAATAAAGCTCGGTTTGATCTGCGCCTGTCCTTAAAGGGGAGGCCGGAGCTTTTCCCCGGCCGGGGGAGCAGGAACTGAAACAAGAACAAAGACAAGTAACGATGCAAACTGCAAACAGCGTAATTTTGGTCATGGGCGTACCGGATAGTTGTGCGTACAAAAATAATTCTTTTTCTTTGCCCTGCAAGCGCCCGGGGCCCGAAGCCGGGTCGCCAATCTCCGTATATGTATGGAAGCACTGCAATTGTTACATCGATATCTTGATCCTTACCCCGGACTTTTTGATATAGTTTATTCCCACGGCCGTTCTGTTTCCAACAAGGCCTTGGAAATAATGGACTTACATCCCGAAATACAGGCCGACAGAAAGTTTGTCGAAGAAGCGGCCCTGCTGCACGATATCGGTGTGTACAAGACTTATGCCCCCGAAATAGCTTGCTCCGGTTCCCTACCTTATATTTGTCACGGTTACTTGGGAGCCGATCTCCTCAGAGAGGAGGGTTACGGGCGGCATGCTTTGGTTTGCGAACGGCACACGGGTGCAGGTATCAGCCTTCGGGACATCGTAGACAAAGAATTGCCCTTGCCCCATCGCGATATGTTGCCTGTCAGTATCGAGGAGCAATTGATCTGTTTTGCCGATAAGTTTTTTTCTAAAACCGAGCTGTCAAAAGAACGCAGTGTCGCAGAAGCACGGCATAAACTGGAGCGATTCGGCACCGAAGGGCTGGAACGTTTCGATTTTTGGTGCAAGAGCTTTCTCTAATCCGCTGGTTTTACCTACTTTTGTCCCTTTGATCCCTAGGGTAGTATGATGGATGTACAACCTGATTATAAGTTAAATACATTGAAGCAGCTCAAGAATCCCGTCCGGCAATTTAACGCGGTTCGGCTCAAAAGCAGATTCTTCGGAGGCTTTTTTGGCTCCTTATCCGGGTGTACCCTAGCGATACTTTTATTATTTTCAGTTCCTTTCGTTCAGAATGCTCGTGGACAGAACAGGGTTGGAGAAACGCTTGCTCAGGATTCTGTTGCGGCGGTTTCTTCCGAAGAAACTTCGCTTCCCGATAGCCTTGACCGTTCTGCCCCGGAAACTCCCACAGGTGTAAGCGAAACCGTTCTCTCCGGCGAAAACGATACTCTTCCGGCGCTTTCTTCAGACAGTCTTCAGGTCGTCCCCGACAGTCTGGCGAATGAGGAAGAAAAAGCAGGCGTAGGCTTGGAAGGCATCAATGCCGTAGTAGAATACCAGGCCGAAGACTCCTTGATTTTCGAAGCCGGGGGAATGGGGCGCTTGTACAAGCAGGGACAGATTGTTTACGAAGACCTCAATCTCGAAGCCGACTATATTCAAATGAGCATGGACAGCAGCCTGATCTATGCCAGCGGAATAGAAGATTCAACCGGAACCGTAATGGGAAATCCGGTTTTCAAAGATACCAGCGGCGAGTACATTTCCAAAAACCTCAAATACAATTTCAACACCCGGCGGGGCATTATAAACCAGGTGGTTACCCAGCAGGGAGAAGGTTACGTCGTAAGCGGCCTGACTAAGAAGATGGAAGACGATGCCCTCTACATGGTCGACGGCAAATATACTACCTGCGAAGACCACGACAATCCGCACTTTTATCTGCAACTGAGCAAAGCCAAAGTGCGTCCCAAAAAGAACATCGTGGCCGGTCCTGCCCATTTGGTGGTCGAAGACGTACATTTGCCCCTGTTTATTCCTTTCGGTTTTTTCCCCTTTACCGAATCCTACTCATCGGGTATTATAACGCCCACTTACGGTGATGAGCTTTCCCGGGGTTTTTACCTCAAAGACGGCGGCTATTATTTTGCCATCAGCGATTACATCGATTTGGCACTGACAGGCGAGCTTTATTCCAAAGGATCCTGGGGGGGGCGGCTCAGAACCAATTACCGTAAACGTTACAAGTTCTCGGGAGCCCTCAACGC
>LSQX01155777.1_pt1 | contig 20439 bp, 19 predicted proteins | sample 654561 | NCBI WGS metagenome assembly LSQX01 (sample SAMN04489861, study PRJNA283612) | anaerobic digester metagenome | isolation source: 4 biogas reactors fed with cattle manure at either 37C or 55C with and... | place: Denmark: Kongens Lyngby | collected 2014 | reverse complement strand
CCGCGTGAAGGTGTGCTCCGTTTGATGCTTACCCTCTGTGTAGTATGAATGCTGGGTCGTAGGCGGAGATAGTGATTGCAACCCTACGCTCCGGTATGCCGCTTGCCTTTCGCCTGCGCGTTCGACTGCGATCGTAGACTTGGATAATAAAGAATCGGTCCGTCGCCTGACCGGGAACCGACAACCTGCTCCATTAGTTTTCAGGTAGCGAAAATCCTTTCAATTTGAAGCGATTACACAGCGAATGGGACGTGTGTGTTAAGCCGGTGGGACAAATGACCCTTTCGATAAGTACATAGATAACTTGGCCAACGTTGTATCGCCACTGTACTCTGTTCCCAAGTTACAGGACTTCCGGCAAAAAACATATACAGAGCGGAGGAGTTGAAGGCATGCTGCGCAGGTTCTTCACAGCGCTTCTTCTCGTCGTGGCGCTTGTCCTTCCCGGGCAGGCGCAGTCGGAACACCGCATCGTCTCGCTCAACGGGGATATTACGGAGATCCTCTTCGCCTTAGGTTTGGGAGATCAAATCGTCGCCGTCGATGCGAGCTCTAACTATCCCGAAGAAGCGAATTCGCTGCCGAACCTCGGTTACCAGCGCACGCTCTCGGCCGAAGCGATTCTTTCCTATGACCCCACGCTTGTCATCGCCAACCAGGATGCCGGGCCGCCCGAGGTGCTCGACCAAGTGCGCGCGGCCGGCGTAGAAGTGGTCATTATCGAAGCCGACCACACGCTGGCGACGCCTGCCGCCAACATTCGCCGGGTCGCATCCCTGCTGGGAGTGGGCGAGCGGGGCGAGGAGCTGGCCCAGGCGCTGGAAGCCAAGATCGCCGCTGCCGCCGAACAGGGAGCGGCCTTACCGAAGCAGCTGCGGGTCATGTTCCTGTACCTCGGCAGCAGGCAGGCCTACTTTGCCGGCGGACTGGGCACCCCCTCTAACGCCATGATCGTTGGCGCGGGTGCCATCGATGCCGGGGCCGAGATCGGCTTTCGCGGGTACATGCCCATCACGCCGGAAGCGATGGTGGCGGCTCAGCCCGACCTGCTCATCGTCACCGACCGGGGCCTCGCCATGTTGGGCAGCCTCGACGCTGTCCTGCAAATACCGGGAGTTGCCCAGACGCCCGCCGGCCAGCAGCGCAACATCATCGTCTTCGAGGACCTGTACTTTATCGGCATGGGCCCGCGCACGGGTGACGCCCTGCTCGAACTCGTGGAGGCCTTGCGCGAGCTGCAATGAGTAACGTGCGGCGTAGCATGACGCTCGGCGTCTTGGCAGCGCTCCTCGTCATTGCTTTCGTAATCAGTCTGGGGTCGGGGGCGGTCTCCATCGCTCCCGCCCAAGTCGTTTCCATCCTGCTTTCTCGTCTGGGCATCGAGACGGCCGTCGCGTTTGCGCCGCAGCAAGAAGCGGTGCTGACGGCTATCCGTCTTCCACGCGCGCTGCTCAGCATCTTCGTCGGCGCGGGCCTAGCCGTCGCGGGTGCCGCCTTCCAAGGTGCCTTTCGTAATCCCCTGGCCGATCCGGTGCTGCTCGGCATCGCAAGCGGAGCGGTAGTGGGAGCCGTCCTTGTGCACGCCTTTTCCTTTACCACCTGGGGCGTCTGGTCCGTGCCCCTCGTCGCGTTTGCAGGGGCACTACTACCTACTTTGGCCCTTCTCCGCTTTGCCAAGCTCCAGGGCAAGACCGACGTCACGACCTTGATCTTGGCCGGCGTCGCGTTGAACCTGTTTCTCGGTTCGGTGGTCACCATGATCACGGCCATGGCCAGGACGCCGGGACTGCGGGACGCCACTTTCTGGACCCTCGGGGGACTCGGCGGAACCCTGTGGCCGCACGTGTACGTTACCGCGCCCGTCTTGCTTCTCGCCGCACTGTATATGTGGCGGCTCGGTCCCCAGCTTAACCTTCTCCTGCTTGGCGATGCCGACGCGGAACACTTGGGCGTCGACGCGCAGCGGCTCCGCCTGCACGTGAGCCTCGTGGCGACCCTCGTCACCGCCACGGCCGTCGCCTTTGCCGGAAACGTCGCCTTTATCGGTTTGGTGGTACCCCACGCGTTGCGCCGTTTGCTGGGGCCGGACCATCGCGTGCTCCTCCCGGCGTCCTTGCTTGGGGGCGGTGCGCTCCTTTGCTTCGCCGATCTCACGGCCCGAACGCTCATCGCCCCGGCTGAACTGCCCGTCGGAGTCCTCACGACCCTTGTTGGCGGTCCGCTCTTTTTCTACTTACTCGGCCGGGCACGACGGGAAGGAGGCTGGTAGCATGCTCGAGGCACAAAACGTGGCCTACCGCGTCGGCCGGACTTCGCTGCTGGAAGACGTATCCCTTACTTTGCGGCGGGGCACTTTGCGCGCCTTGATCGGGCCGAACGGAGCCGGCAAGTCGACGCTCCTGCGGGTGTTGGCGGGGGAACTGCGTCCTTCCTCGGGCCGGGTGCTTCTCGACGGCGCGCCCTTAACCGCTTACTCTAAACACGACCTGGCCTTGCGGCGGGCCGTGATGCCTCAAGATGTGTTCCTCGGTTTCAATTTTACCGCCGGGGAAGTGGTGATGATGGGCCGCTATCCCCACCAAAGGCACGGCCGCGCGGCACAGGACCGGCGCATTGTCAAAGAAAGCATGGAGCGGACCGAAACGGCACCGCTGCGGGAGCGGGTGTATCCGACTCTGTCGGGAGGCGAGCAGAGCCGGGTGACGCTCGCGCGCGTCCTGGCGCAAGAGACGCCGGTGATGCTGCTCGATGAGCCGACCGCCAGTTTGGACCCACGGCATCAGCATTTGGTAATGGGCATCGCCCGCGACGCTGCCGATCGAGGAGGTTCCGTCGTCGCAGTGTTGCACGACTTGAACCTGGCTGCCTTATACGCCGACGAGGTGATCCTACTGGCAGGCGGCCGGGTGCAGGCGGCCGGCAGTCCCCACGAAGTGCTCACCCCGGCTACGTTGGAAGCGGTCTTTCGCACGCCGTTTCAGGTCATCACCCCGCCCGACACAGGCAAACCCATCATCTTATCCCTGCCTGTCGACGGAAAGGCGTCGGTAGCGTCTATAGGGTAAACCCCGGAAGCCCCAAGGCGTTTTGTTAGGTCGTCCTAAATCGGGGCATTCGGAACTCCTGCTCCTGTGACTTCTGTCCGCTGAACCGCCGGCTTTCGAGCGTTACAATGGAAGCTGGACGGGGAGGTGGGCTGCCGTGGGAGTGCTCTCTGAGGCAAGGCACGGCGATGTAGTAGAAGTCGTAGACGTAAACGATCCGGCAGTCAAGATCCAATGCGTGCGCCTGGGGCTTCAGGTTGGCTCACGTCTCGAATGCATCCGGAGCTTGCCGAACGGGCCCGTAGTAGTCCGTTGCGGTACTTGTGAGCTAGCCATCGGCCGCCCTGTCGCCAGTTGCATTCGGGTGCGTCCGATGGGCGCGCCGGATTCGGAGACAGGTACGCAGAAGAGGTTCGCGTCATGAGCACTACGGCGGATCGCCTGTTGAGGAAGTACAGCGGCGATTGCTGCAGCCATACGGATTCCGACGTGCCAGCACAGGGTGCACGAGGGACGATTGCACTGATCGGCAACCCGAACGTCGGCAAATCGGTACTTTTTGGCGCGCTCACGGGCAGTTACGCCGAGGTATCGAACTATCCCGGCACCACGGTCGGCGTCATGGTGGGCCGTTTCGATGACTGGCGCCTCGTCGACACACCGGGGTGCTATAGCATCGGCGCCTTCAGCGATGACGAGCGGGTAACCCGGGACGTATTGCTCGGCGCAGCCGACGTGGTCGTGAACGTAGTCGACGCCGTCCATCTGGAGCGCGATCTTTTCCTGACGCAACACCTCATCGACGCCAGTGCGCCTGTGGTCGTGGCCCTGAACATGCTGGAGGAAGCGCAAAAGCGGGGCATCGAGATCGACGTCCAGGGACTTTCCCGGGCCTTAGGCGTTCCCGTCGTGCCCGTGTACCCGTTCCGCAAGGGAGGCGTGGAAAAGCTCGGGAAGGCACTGCGTCGCGCGGGGAAGGGGAACAAGGTGCCCTACGTGGAGCGCCTTTTGGCCGAGCAGGGTGTGCACGACGGAGACGGCGCGCAGGACTGGCGTGCCGTAACCCGCACGCTGCTTTGGCTCGAGGGCGATGCCGAGGCCGCGGCGCAGCTCGGGCGCGAAGTGCTCGAGCGGCGCGACGCGATCTACACCGCCCGGCGCGATCACGTGCAAGGCATCGCCCGGCGCGTCATGTGGCAGCGGCAGACTGGGCGGCGGTCTTGGCGGGAGCGATTCGAAGAGTGGCTCATCACACCCCTGCCCGGCTTGCTCACGCTGGCTGCGTTCCTGGGGCTTTTATATCTCCTGATCGGCGTCTTCGTCGCCCAGACGGTCGTCGGGTTTACCGAAGACACCTTGATGGGCGAATGGATCGGGCCGCGCATCGAAGCCCTTTTCGCCTTGTTTCTCAACCCCGACGGCTTCGTATATGACCTTTTGGCCGGCGAGTTCGGCGTCGTCACCATGACTTTGAGCTATATCTTTGGGCTCATCCTGCCCCTCGTCGTCGCCTTCTATCTGACGATGTCTTTCATCGAAGATACGGGTTACCTGCCGCGCATCGCCGTCCTCACCGATCGCGTGATGAGCCGCATGGGACTGAACGGCCAGGCGATCATCCCGATGATCTTGGGCCTTGGCTGCACGACGATGGCCATCATGACGACGCGCATTTTAGGAACGCGGCGCGAGCGGTGGATCGCCACGTTCCTGCTCTGTTTGGCGATTCCTTGCTCGGCCCAGCTCGGAGTGACCGCGGTACTGCTCTTGCCTCTGGGCGCGGGCACCACGCTTCTTTACGTCGGTGTGCTGGTTGCAGTGTTTTTCCTAGCCGGATTGCTGCTCAATAAAGTCTGGCCCGGCCGATCGAGCGGACTGCTATTGGACCTGCCGCCCCTGCGCCGGCCGCACTTAGGGAACCTGCTGCGCAAGACGTGGCTGAAGACGAGGCACTTCTTGAGCGAGGCGGGGCCCATCTTCGCCGTAGGCGCCGTGGTGCTCACCGTCATGACGTGGACGGGGCTCATGGACGGCCTGGCACGCCTTGCGGGGCCTGTCACCTCCGGCTGGCTGCAGCTGCCGGCCGAAAGCGCCCGGGCCTTCGTCATGGGGCTCATGCGGCGGGACTTCGGCGTAGCGGGGCTGTACGATTTGCCTCTTACGCCTGTGCAGACCGTCGTCGCGGCCGTGACCATGACGCTCTTTGTACCGTGCATCGCTTCGCTTCTGATGATCATGAAAGAGCGGGGGAAAGCGGCGGGCTTTGCCATGGCCGTATCGGTCATCGGCGTGGCGATCGTCGTCGGAGGGATCTTCGCAAGGCTCTTGGGGCTTTGGCTCTAGACTCCCCTGCACAGAACCGCCGGGCCTACACTGCAGGCCAACCGGTAGCGGCACGATTCCTGCCGCCGTGCCCGCCGTGTCACTGGCACTTGCGTCGACCCGACGCACAGTGCACAATGAAAGCATATGTACCGCACGATCGATCCTTCTTGAGCATGAGGAGCGGCAGGAATGACAAAGCGGCCGATTGGCGTCTTCGATTCGGGGGTCGGCGGGCTGTCCGTCTTGCGAGCGGTTCGGGCCGAGCTGCCCCGCGAAGACCTGCTGTATGTTGCCGATTCAGGTCACGCACCCTACGGCGAGCGTTCGGAAGATTTCATTCTGGAACGGGTGAAACAGATCACGGCGTTCATGCGGTCTCGGAGAGTAAAGGCCGTCGTGAGCGCGTGCAACACCGCGACCATGGTTGCCCTACAGTGGCTCAGGAATCACCTCGAGATCCCCGTCGTTGCCATCGAGCCCATGTTGCAGCCGGCTATCGAACGCACCCGTTCGGGTCGCGTGGGGGTCTTGGCTACCCGTGTAACCTTGATGAGTGAAGGCTTCTCGTCCCTGTTAGTTCGCCATCAGGATCAGGCCGAATTTTTCCTACAGCCTTGCCCGCGCTTCGTCGAGCTCGTCGAGCGCGGAGCGCTCGACGGCCCGGAGACCCGGCAGGCCATCCGAGACTACATAGAACCCCTTTTCCGCCAAGGCGTCGACACGCTCGTTCTCGGCTGCACACACTTTCCCTTTCTCATTCCCATCATCCAAGAGATCGCCGGTCCTGAAGTGGCGGTGATCGAGCCCTCCCGGGCGTTAGCCCGAGAGCTGCGGCTGCGTCTGACGGATTCCCGCCTGCTGACGGACAAGCCGGAACCGGGTGCCACTTTCTTCTGGACGAGCGGCGAGCCGCGGCAAGTCGAGCCCGTTATCTCGCGGCTGTGGGGTGCCAAGGTGCAAGTACAGGCGCTGCCGCAGAGATACGCTATTCCTCCAGACGTGAACCGCACCGCGCACAGTACTCCCAATCGATCTTGACCGGACTGCGGGAAATATGGCACGACCTCGCGGCACGCTATCCGGCGGTTCAGTTCATCATCTTGCAGGAGGACGTGCGTCGCGGACCGCTCGGCATTTGGGAGAGCTACATCGAGACCTTCGGCTTGCGCGCGGTACCGAGCTCAATCCGCGCCCTGTTGGCTACCGACTGGCCCACCGCGGCGCTGCCGACTTTACCCTCCGATGGGTGGGCGGACAACGTGCGGCTGGTCGCCTTTGCGCCCGGAACGGAGGGCGACCCCGGGCCAATCTGGGAGAAGACCGTCCCTCCCGATCTGATGTTTTTCGACGGCACGGGACGGTTTGCAGGACCTTACCGTTCCCCCTCGGCGGCGGTATGGATGGCGCGAGCGCGTATGTGCGCGAGGCTGTCCTTCGGGGCATGGAAGCAGTGCTGATGTCCTATTTCGGCCGGACAGCGGACTTTTTCACCTACTGCGACACTTGTGCCATGCCGTTTTAGCTGGCCTTTGCGATACATTGGGCGCACCCTCGGGCGCTGCGCGGACGAGGTTTCTCACGGCTTTCAACGAAGGAACAATCCGTTCGCGCAGCGCCGTTCCCGTTTTTGGATAAAAGGGATATTAAAAGTAAGTAATTGACAACTCCATTTCCGGGGTGTTATACGTACTGATGGTTGACAAACGCTGCGCGGAGGATGGGGTGGGATCCGTGGCAAGCCGGACGTCCGCAAGCAAGGGCACGGCGAGACGACTGCTAGCCTTTGTCGTTCCTTACTGGTGGATTTACTTGGGCCTTGGCATTCTGATCCTGCTTGACATCGGGCTCGATTTGCTGTTCGCTTGGTTCCTTGAGCGCGTCACGGATGCCGCAGTTGCCGGTAATGCCGCCGAAGTGTGGCGCATGTTGGGGATCGGCATCGGTGCGCTGCTCGCCATCGTGGTGGTCCGCTACCTCAGGGCCTACTCGGTGTCGGTCGCCAGCAGCTGGGTAAAACGTGATATACGCAACGCCCTGATGCAGCATGTGCTGCGTCTTCCCACATCGTCGTTCGAGGCGCGGCACTCCGGCGATCTCGTCTCCCGGTTCTCCAACGATATGAATGCCTTGGAGGGCGCCGTCGGCCGGACCGTTCTCCAGCTCGTGTCGGGCCCTCTGGCGGCTTTGGCCGCGTCCATTTACCTGCTGCGTCTTAACTGGCAGCTGGCTATCTTGTGCCTATTGCTTGGACCTTTGATCTTGCTCCAGGGCGCCGTGTTCGGGCGGGCTCTCCGGACGAACAGTCAACGCCTTCAGTCTCTGCTGGGGACTGTGAACGCCTTTCTTACGGAAGTGTTCGGCGGACATGTCGTAATCAAGGCGTTCGCCATGGAGAGAGGCATTTTTCACCGCTACACACGCGACAACGACGACTTGTCCGCATTGGAGGTGCGAAACGGACGGCTAAGAGCCGGTCTGAGCGCCGTAACCTACGCTCTTGCCCTCCTCATGTTTCTCTTAGCCTTGGGAGTGGGCGCCGTTTATGTGACAAACGGGCTGATCACCGTAGGCGGGCTCATCGCCTTTGTGAACTTGCTGAACCGGGTGGTGGCGCCCTTTGGCGATTTGGCGCACATCTGGGGCTCGTTTCAGAAATCTCTGGCGGCCGCCGACAGGGTGTTCCAGATACTCGATGAGCCGGTGGAGCTGCAGGAACTGCCTGTGCCGCAACCGGCTGGCCGGGCTTTGGAGAAAGGCTTAACGCTCGAGCGGCTGACCTTTTCCTACGACGGCGGGCGCAACGTGCTAGACGGCATCGATCTGCACATCCCAGCCGGCAAGATCACGGCTATCGTGGGTCCAAGCGGAGCAGGGAAGAGCACCCTATTCAAGCTCATCTTAGGCCTTTATAAACCTTCGTCCGGATCCATCCGCTTCGACGGTGTGGAGATTGCCGCCATGGCACCGTCCGAGCTGCGGAGTCTGATCGCATTCGTACCGCAAGACCCCGTGCTGTTTCAGGGAACCGTCTTCGAAAACATCGCCTACGGCCGGCCCGGGGCGTCCAGGGAAGACGTGATCCGTGCGGCCCGGCTCGCCAACGCCCACGACTTTATCGCAGAGCTGCCGCAGGGTTACTACACCGAGATCGGTGAACGGGGTACGCGGCTTTCCGGAGGACAAAAGCAGCGCATCGCGATCGCCCGGTCGATCTTGAAGGACGCGCCGATCTTGCTGTTAGATGAAGCGACGTCGGCGTTGGATTCCCAGTCGGAAGCCGCAGTCCAATCGGCACTCGACCGCCTGATGGTGGGAAGGACCACGCTCGTTATCGCCCACCGGCTGTCGACGGTACATAATGCCGACTTCATCGTAGTACTCGACGAAGGCAAGGTGGTCGAGACGGGCACCCATGCTTCGCTTATGGCGACGGGAGGACTGTACAGCGAGCTCTACGAGCTCCAATTCCGCCCGGTCGCGACGTAGCCGGGCCCAGCTGCACGGCATACAACAGGGCTACTCTTTGAATGACCCGGGTGTGTGTTCGAAACGGATTCAGCACTTTGCATAGAGATATTTTCACACCCTCCGGCACACGGGAGTGAACTTCTTGGCATTGCCATCAGTATCAACGGTGGAATGCAATCTGAAAGGGTGCCCGTGTCAGACCATTTAGGAAGGGTGTGAAGGTAAAGTGGCAGCGCAGAGGGTTCCCAACTTGCTCTGGCCGGAATCCGCCCGCGACCGGGCCGTACCGCATCGTGTCGACTATCCTCCTTTCATGCGGGATCTGGGTATTACGTCGATCCTCGATCACGTCTATGCCAAACTGAAGTTCGTTTCCCAGGCTCAGGATCTGTTTTCGAGTCTTTGTGAAGAAGTTGACGTGATTCAATACCGGCTCGACATCGTAGAGGATCTGCTGGCGCTGCCGTCCGTGACCAAGTCCTTTACCGAACTCCTGCCGAAACTCGAGAGGCTCACCCAACTGAGGCGCGACCAGCAGCTCGTGCAACACCTCAACGTTTTCCAACAGATCGCCTACCGCCTTGAGGTGTTGAGCGACACCTTCGACTGCATTGAACACCTTTACGCAGCGCTGTCGAGAGTGGAATGCCACCTGCGTTCAAGCGGGCTCCGGACCTTGCTGGAATACCTCGACGCCGTGAGGAAAAGCGGTGAGTACCAAGCGCTCACTGAGGAACTGCCCAGGCTCCTCCGGAGCATCGAACAGGTGCGGAGCGTCACCATTGGGCTCAACCTGAGCGGCGGTTTGCGGCCCGTGGAGGCGACGATTCTTTCCATTGATGCAAAGCCCTTCAAGCCCCGGCCCCTCCTTACGCGCCTTTTCGGTTATCCCTCGGAGGATCAGGCATATCACGGCATCGGACCCTTCCACAGCGTGTTCAAAGGGCGTCCTGGGACGACGGCCCTGGAGGAGATGATGTTTGACGACCTCGCCGAGGTATTCTTCGCGGCCACCAAACCCGTCGAAGACGCCCTTTCCCGCTGTACACGCGACATCGGACAGTTTCTCATCGCGCTCGAGTCGGCGATACGGTTCTATTTGGGAGGTGTGGTACTGATCCGCGAGCTGCAGAAGGCCGGAGTCCCCATGTGCAAGCCGGACGTAGCGCCGCTCGAGGAACGGGTATGCGACATCGAGGGTGTCTATGACGTCAATCTGGCCTTGGAACTCCTCAAGCACAGCACCGACCTCAGCGAGCGCATCGTGCTCAACGACGTTTGCTTTGGGCCCCAGGGGCGCATTCTTATCCTGACCGGCCCCAACCAAGGCGGTAAGACGACGTACACACGGGCCATCGGTGTTGCCCAGGTTCTGTTCCAGGCGGGGCTGTACGTTCCGGGGAAGCGGGCGCGGATGAGTCCGGTCGATTGGATCCACACCCACTTCCTGGCGGACGAGATTCCCAATAGCGAAGAAGGCAAGCTCGCCGAGGAGTGCCGCCGCATGGCCGCCATCTTCGAGCGAGCCACGCGTTACAGCCTCATCTTGCTAAACGAGTCCCTCTCCAGCACGAGCCCTGGCGAAAGCTTCTACTTGACCGAAGGCGTGGTGAAAGGGCTCCGCATGACCGGCTGCCGGGCGATTTTCACGACGCACCTCCATGACCTCGCGGCTAGGGCGAATGACATCAATGCCGAAACACCCGGTGACAGCACGGTCATCAGCGTAGTCGCGGGGCTCGTGGAAGACCCTGCGGATACCGACGAGACCTCGGTCCGGCGGCGCAGTTACCAGATTCAGCCCGGACCGCCGCAGGGGAGCAGCTTCGCGTTGGACATCGCTCGTCGCTACGGCATAAGCCTTGAGCAAATCGTAGAGCGGATCGAGAAACGCAAAGGAGCAAACGATGCCGGCGGCCAGTACGCGGTCCATTGAAGGGAGGCCCCTACGACTCCGATACCATGGTGCGCAACATCGACGGAGCAGTGGCGCAGTGGTATTGACCGGCAAAAGGCGCTGTGCTCGGCATCATGCTGAAAGCGGACGTCTCTTGATGGAGAGTCACGTGCGCTTTGGTTGGGGAGGTAGTTTTCTTCCCAGTCCCTGACCACGTGGCGGAGCGGGGTGTTGACGACCCGCGCCGTGTGTGGTATTTTTATCACAGAATGTGGGGTATTTATAACACGCGAAAGCGAAAGGAGCGTCCGCGGTGAAGCGCAAGGGCAATCCGTTCCTGTACTTGACGTTGCTCAGTCTCCTGGGACTATTGGGCTTTGTGACCGGGGAGCCGGGATGGTTCGGCTTTCTGGGTTTCCTGGGGTGGCTCGGCTGGGCCAGAACTCCGTACGACGAACGGCTGCGCGCCAACGTTGCCCGGGCTAGCCAGATCGGGTTTGCGGTCGCCATGGTGGGCGTCACCCTGCTCGTCGCCTTGTCTGCCTTGGAAGTGCCGCAAACTGTCGTTTCCGTTGGTTTGGCCGCGCTTTTTGTGGCCATGCTTCTGACCTTTGGCATCTCCGTCGCCGTGTTCGAGCGGAGGGGAGGCTGACGGTGAGCAGACTCCGCACCAGGATAAAAGAGTACAGGGCGCGGTATGACATGACCCAGGAGGAACTGGCAAAGCGCGTGGGTGTGCGGCGCGAGACGATCGTGTATTTGGAGGCCGGCCGCTACAACCCTTCATTGCGACTCGCCTGGGACATCGCCAAGGTGTTCGGAGTGACTATCGAAGATCTCTTCGAATACACGGAGTGACGCCTGCCGCTCGCGAGCCGGCGGAGTCGTCGCCATCGTGTCACGCCAGCACGGCAGTACAGCACGTGTGTGATCCCCATGGCGAGGTGAACGTCCGAATCCAACACGATTCCTTCTTAACCCGTTTCCTTGCCGGCCAATCGGGCTTGCACCGATCTGCGCAAGAGGGTGTACAAGCCCGACGCCGTCGGCACACTGACGCTTACATCATTGTTGTTCGCTCAGGACACATCGCTCTCACCGTCACGGCCTTTCTGATGATACCCTTTTACATATTCTTTCCAGCGGCCATCTCCAGAACGTTTCGCCAGGCCTTTCGCCGCGTGCAGGAAAGTCAGGCCGATATTCTAGCCGGACTGCAAGAAAGCGTGACGAGTACCCGTGAGATCGTCGCCTTCGGCCGGGAGGAGTGGGATGAGAAGCGCCTGAGCACGCTTTTCACCCGTGCTTTGCGGCAGCGTCTGCGGGCGATCTTGCTCGAGGCGCGCTACGGGGGCCTGCAGAATCTCGCGTCCTTCGTGTCTCCCTTCTTCATTTTGGTAGTTGGTGCTCCGTTCGTGTTGCGAGGCGATATGACGGTCGGTAGCCTGCTCGCCTTCCAGCAGTGGACGCAGCTTCTGTACACCCATGCCCGGAGTCTTTACCATACGAACCAGTCGGTGCAGCAAGCCTTAGGTGCGGCCGAGCGTGTGCACCAGTTTTTCAGTGAGCCCGTAGATTCGGTGCGTCTGCTCGGTTCCCGGCGGCTGGAACGGGTGGAGGGGGCTTTGGAGCTGCAAGACGTCGGTTTTTCTTATGACGGTACGCGCCGTGTGCTCAAGGACGTCAACTTAGCCATCGAGCCCGGCATGCGCGTGGCGCTGGTGGGCCCGAGCGGAGCGGGGAAAAGTACGCTCATGTTATTGCTCATGCGCTTTTTCGACCCCGACCGCGGCAGGATTACGCTGGACGGCGTGGACTTGCGCGAGCTCGACGTCCGCGTTGGCTGCGTGACCAGATCGGGGTGGTTTTCCAGGATCCGTTGCTGTTGGCGGGGAACCTCTATGAAAACATAGCGTTCGGCCGTGACGGGGTGACACGCGAAGCGGTGTTGCGCGCAGCCGATCTGGCTCAGGTGACTGCCTTTGCCTCTGAGCTGCCCGGCGGATTCGACACCCCGATCGGCGAGCGAGGTGTGCGGCTGTCCGGCGGGCAGAAGCAGCGCGTCGCCTTAGCCCGGGCTTTGGTGCGCGATCCAAAGATCTTGCTGCTCGATGAGGCTACGTCGGCTCTAGATCCCGAGTCCGAGCACCTAGTGCAAGGGGCAATGGAAGCCGTGACGGAAGGACGGACCACCGTAGTCATCGCTCACCGCCTGTCGACGATTCGGGGTGCGGACCTCATCGTGTTCTTGCGGAACGGCCAGGTGGTCGAGGCGGGCACCCACGCGGAGCTGTTGGCCCGGAGCGGAGAGTACGCCCGCTTCCACGGGATGCAGTTCGGCGACGCGGAAGGTGCGTGATGGATGGAGCGGCAACCGGAAGATGTGGGATGTCCAGGCGCGGTGGCATGTGCAGTGGGATGCGAAGGAGGCTTTCTTGTGAATCTGCGAAGGGTCGCGCCGGAGGAGCGGGTGGACGGGCTGTACACGTACTGGAAGAAGGCAATGGAGGGCGTGCCCTACCGCTTCGACACGTCGCTCGAGGCGTGGACCCGGTGTTTATTTGCCGACTCCGCTGCCGGGGAGTCCTTGTTTCTCGATTCACAGGTGTGGGCGGCTGAGTGCGAAGGGGAAGTTGCGGGTTTCGTCCAGTTCGGCAGGCCGGCCTTTCATTACGATGGGCAGGGTAGGCGGTATCGGGATCCGGACATCGGAGTTATTCGTCAGCTGTACTTTGACCGGGAGCGGCCGGAGGCGGGCGCGGCGTTGATGGAACTGGCGGAGGCGTACCTTCGGCGGTATCCGGAGGCATTTGCCTTTTACCACGCCTTCGGGATGGGGTGCCAAGCTTACCACGGCAAGCTGCACGAGAGGATACGGCATGTCGACGGTTTGCTGCGGGAGCACGGTTTCGCCGTGCGGCATGAGAATGTCTACTACGTGGTTCCCGTCGAGTGCTGGAAGGTGGCACCGGACCGTGGGATGGATGTCCGCGTGCAGCGTAACGACCACGAGGGCACTGAGGAGTTTTCGTTGTACGTGGATGAGCGGGCCATCGGCTCGGCGTCGGTTCGCTACCTGGCGGATCTGACCGGAGGGAGAACGCGCAACATAGCTTACTTGACCTGGATCGGGATAGTCGGGGATGCTCGACGGCGCGGCTTCGGTCGGGCGCTGATATCCCACATTGTCGAGCGACTAGGACAGCTCGGGTGCAGCGAGCTTCATACGGACACGGCCCTCACCAATGTGGCAGCCCAGGCGTTCTACGAGCGCCTCGGTTTTCGCAATGCAGGCATTACCCGGGATTACGTGCGAAGTGCGGGCACTTCATAACGAGCCTGCGATCGCGAGGCAGACCCGTCGCCGGCCGTGTTCGCTTGCGAGGCGGGCCGTAGCGGGCGTTGCACCGTAACTGCAACGAACGGAACGCGCTACTGACGCAGGATCTGCGATAAGAACTGGCGGGTCCGCTCCTCCTTCGGATTCGTAAAGAACTCGGCAGGGGGAGCGGATTCGACGATGCGCCCCTCATCGAAGAAGAGGATGCGGTCGGCCACTTCACGGGCGAAGCCCATCTCGTGGGTGACGATCAGCATGGTCATGCCGGAACGGGCCAGTTCGCGCATGACGTCGAGCACCTCGTTGATCATCTCCGGGTCGAGGGCCGACGTCGGTTCATCGAAGAGCATGATCTTCGGTTGCATCGCGAGGGCCCGGGCGATCGCGACGCGCTGCTGCTGGCCGCCCGAGAGCTGTGCGGGCAGCTTGTGCGCGTGGTCTTTCAAACCGACGCGCTCGAGGAGGCCGAGGGCGAGCGCCTCGGCTTCGTCTTTGGCCATACCACGCACGTGAATGGGTCCCAACGTGATGTTTCGGAGGACGCTCAGGTGAGGGAAGAGATTGAACTGTTGGAAGACCATCCCCGTTTCCCGGCGGACCGCGGCGATGTTGCGTACGTCGGGCGTCAGCTCCGTACCGTCGATCACGATGCGGCCTCGCTGATGGGTCTCCAGACGGTTCAGCGTGCGGATGAAAGACGACTTGCCGGAGCCGGACGGGCCGCAGATGACGACTTTCTCCCCCCGCTGCACGATCGTCGAGACGCCCCGCAGCACGTGGAAGTTGCCGTACCACATATGGACGTCCTCGCAGATGATCATCGCGTCACCGGGCGACTGGTGCTCTGTTCCGCCGACCAGTCCATTCGGCGCGACTACACCCCGACTTCTGCGTGCCACCGCATGACTCCCTCCACCCCACGCGTGCGCGAACGATTTACTGTACCAGCATATCATTTCGAGTACACCGGGGGCAAGGAAGAAAAACGAGGCGGTGGGCAGGTTCACCACGGCATACGGCGAATTAATAACAGTTCGATGGCGTCGCTTGGTCGGCGCCGCTGACTCACGTTGGTCCGGTGCATCCGGCAGCCGGCGTGCGGTTGCCGCGCCGTGTCGACCGGATGCACCGACGGCCGATGAGGAGGGAATCCTTTGAAGGGTTTTAGGCTGTGGCTTGTGGCTGTCGTATTGTTGTGTACGATGAGCGGCATTGCGTCGGCGGAGGTCCTAAGGGTGGCAACGGACGCGACGTTTGCTCCCTTTGAGTACGTGGACGTGCGGACCCGCAGGGTCGTCGGCTTCGATGTCGAGCTGATCGAAGCCATCGGCCGGATCATGGGGGTCGAAGTACAGGTGACCAACATCGCCTGGGACAGCCTGCTCCCCGGACTGAACGCAGGGCAATTCGACGTTGTAATCGCCGCCATGACCATTACGGAAGAACGGCTGAACAGCGTCGACTTCTCCGACCCCTACTTCGAGACCGGACAAGTCATCGTGGTGCGGCCGGGCACGACGGATATCAACGGCCCCGCTGATCTGAAAGGCAAGCGTGTGGGCGTCCAGATTGGTACCACCGGCCACTTCGCGGCTCAGGCGATCGGTGGCGTCAACGTCCGCACTTTCGATTCAGCGCCCTTGGCTTTCGCTGCGCTGAAGCTGCGGCAACTCGATGCCGTGATCGTCGACGAGGTAGTGGCCATCCAGGAGCGGAACGCCAATCCGGGCCAGACGGTGATCGTAGGCGAGCCCTTTGAAACGGAGCAGTACGGCATCGCCGTGCGAAAGGGACGCACTGACCTGGTCGAGCGCATCAATGCAGCCCTAAAGCAAGTCCGGGAAGACGGCACCTACGACCAAATCTACGAGAAGTGGATCGCGAACCTGCAGTAGCGCGCGGCCGGCTGCAGGTACGTAGCCCCTTATCCGGTAGCGGAGGGGGATGCGAGGCGACGCTCCCCCTCGTTCTCTTACCATTCCATGCCGACGCGAGGTGAACGGCGCTGATCGAATTTTTCGTGGGCACGTATGACCGGTTGACGAACTATTTCGCGCAAATACTGTGGCCTCTGTTGGAAGGCTACTTCGGGTACATGTTCGCGGGGGTAGGCGTCACCCTTTTGCTGACCGCGATCGGCGTCGGCATCGGGTCGGTGCTGGGCACCTTGATTGCACTGGGCCGCCTGTCGCGCCTGCGGCTCCTCAACAAGCTGGCATCAGGGTACGTGACCTTTTTCCGGGGCACACCGCTCATGGTGCAGCTCCTCCTCATCTACATGGGCCTGCCCTTCCTCCTCGGCCGTCCCATCGGCGAATGGCCGTCCGCGATCATCGGCCTCGGGCTGAACTCGGCCGCCTATGTAGCCGAAATCGTCCGGGCGGGGATCCAGTCGGTCGACCGCGGCCAGCGCGAGGCCGGTCTTGCGATCGGTCTGCCGCCGTCTAAGGTCATGCGCCTGATCGTCTTGCCCCAGGCATTTCGAAAGATCTTGCCTGCGCTCGGCAACGAGTTCATCGCTTTGTTGAAGGACTCGTCACTGGTATCGGTGATCTCCCTCGAGGACCTCATGCGGCGCTCCGATATCGTCGTGACCGTCACGTACAGGCCCCTCGAAATCTACGCCATGACTGCGCTCTTGTATCTCGTCATGACGAGTGTCATCGGCCGCCTCGTCGGTCGAGTGGAAAGGCGGCTGGCCCTCGACGTCCGCACGCAATCCCGACCGGCCGTTCAGCAGGGAGCCCAGGCTACATAACGGCGGTGCCGCTGCGGACAAGCTGCCCCGGCCCTCACCGTGCCATCGCTTCCGTCACCATGCCTTCCAAGCGGCCGAGCCGCTCCAAGAGCCTGTCCGCCGTGCGGGCCGCGATCGCCATCACGGTATTCGTAGGGTTTGCTCCGCCCGAGGTAGGAAAGACCGCCGCACTGCAAATGTACAGGTTGGGCACGTCGTGGCAGCGGGAGTCGGCATCGACCACCGATGTTTCCGGATCTTTGCCCATCCGGCACCCGCCCATCAGGTGCGCCGTGTCCGGAACCACGTAGCGCGGCTTACCTCCTGCAGCAGCCAGGATTTCATTCCCCTTTGCCACCGCGTGCTGAATCAGCGCGTTGTCGTTCGGTCCGTAGCTGAAGGAAACCACTGCCCGCTGCATGCCGTGCTCGTCCCGCTCGTCGCTCAAGGTCACACAGTTCGCCTCGTTCGGCAGCACTTCGCCTACCAGCGTCACACGGGCATAAAAGTTGTAATCGCGCAGGGCAGCCCGCAGCTCGCTACCCCACACGCCCGCGCCCGCAAGTCCCTTTGCAAACTCCACCGGCCTGGCTCCGTGGGCATGCAGCGTGTACCCGCGGGCGAAGCCCCGCTGCCTGTCGGTCTCGTAGAAATCCTGAGTCGTCGCCAGCACCGGGGTTCCTTTGTATAGCCGGATCTCTTCATCGAACAATGCGTACATATCGTGGCTGCTGTGGGGCATGATGCATTTGCCTACCATACCGCTGCTGTTTGCCAGGCCATCGGGAAACAGGGAGCTGGCGGACTGAAGCAAAAGGCGCGGCGTTTCCACCACGAAATTGCTGAGAATGACGTAGCGTGCCTTTTGCCGGTGCTCCTGCCCGTCGTGCCGGAACACCACTCCGGTTACACGGCCTTGACCGTTCACTTCGATCTGCGTGACCATGCAGTCGCTCAGCACTTCCGCGCCGGCGGCTATGGCCTTCGGGATGTGGTGGATCAAGGTGCTGAATTTGGAGTTGGGCATGCACCCTTGATTGCAGAAACCCCGGTTGATGCAGGGCGGGCGGCCGTCGAAGGGAGCGTTCACGATGGCCAGGGGCGTCACCGTGCTTCGGATGCCCAGCGCCTCGCATCCCCGGCGGAATGCGTTGGCGTTCGCGCTGAGCGGGTCGCGCTCCGGGAAGGGATACGGACCTCGAAAAGGGCCCCAGGGAAAATGGCGGGGCCCCGAGACGCGAATATCCCTCTCCACCCAGTCGTAATACGGCGCCAAGTCCTCGTACCGCAAAGGCCAATCCACGCCGACGCCGTCCACGGTATAGGTCATGAAATCACTCTCATGGAAACGCAGGAACACGCCGGTAAAGTGGGTCGTGCCCCCGCCGACGCCGCGGCCGGAATTGTTCTTGCCCATGGTGAGCGGGTCGCTGCCTGAAACGAGGCGGGTATCTTGCCAGCCCAGCTTCGTCATCTCGAGCTCGTCGCTGGCGAAGTCGGTCGCGGGATCCCAGAAGGGACCTGCTTCGATCACCACGACGCTCAGGCCGGCCCGGGACAAGATGTAAGCGAGCACCCCGCCCGCCGCCCCGGCCCCGACGATGCATACGTCTACCTCGTCACGACCGTATTTCCGGTTGCGCAGGTGCGGGAACCGGTGGCCGGCGTAATGGTCGCAATGGTGGCCGACCGGGGCGCCGCGGCCGGTCATCTTTCCGTTTTGTCGCATCACTCCACCCCCGCTCCATTTTGCGCACGCCTCGGCTCCCACGGATCGGTGAGGCCGCGTTCGATCCGGTAGTAGCCCCTGGGGTAGGCCGGACCGGCGTATCCCATCTCCGACCACACCGCGGGATGGGATGCATGGGCTTCGACCGCCAAGCCGAGCAGTTTCTTGAACAGCGCCTTCTGGGGAAGTGCGCCGTGCTCCGCCAGGCCTTCGATGTGCCACTCTCCCCTCTGCAGGCCGGCGATGAGGTCGATTTGTTCCTGAGTCCCGCACTCCAAGAAGGGTCTTCCGTGCAGCGATTTGGCCAGCGCGTCAAAGGCGGCCAATCCCCAGCGCACAAGATCGGCTTGGGGCGGATCGTTGAGCTCCCTTTCGGCCTCTCCCCGATCGGCGTGCAGCTGTCTGTCGAAGTGGGCCACCACAAAGGACAACACTTCATCTCGGTCTTCGTACAGCAAGTGGCCCGCGATTGCCCGAATGAGCCTTGCCTCGTGTTCGGTCAGGAACTCGTAGCGCGGGGAGACCTGCAGACGCTTGGTCACGACCGACTGCGTGTGGGGATCCCAGGCGTCCTTTTGGCTCATCACGTCGAAACTCGGGTAATGCGTGCGGGGCAAGAGCGGCACCTCCGGACTGTGTTGCACCGGCCGTATGCACGAGCAGTACGGGCGGTTTACAGACTGGAATTAGGCGATATAAACTACGAGCCAAGCCAGTACGCTCAACGCGCCCAGGAGCACCGGGAGCATGATCGGCGGACCCACCATGGCGTTATTGACGTTGAAGCCGCCGACCCGGTTTCCCACGCCTACGCCGTGCAGGTACGTGCCGTAAACCGACGCCACCGCCGTGACGCCTGCCGTCCAAGCGAGCAGCGTCTTCAGTACGGGCGCGTTCCACCCCGCAAGGAGAAGGCACGTCGCACCGACCACGGGCGTCGCGATGACCGGCAACCACATCGACGGGTGCCGGAAATTTTGTCGCATGTGGTAAAGGGTTACCTGCACGAATACACCGGCGAACAAGATGCCGAGAAGCAGGTACAGCACGCGCTCAAGGGGCCAGCCGCTCCACATGCCCTCACACTCCTTCCGTAGGCTACACCAAGGCCGGCTCGTAATGTCCCAGTTTGGTCACATCGATCAACTTGTTTTCGGCGATCGAATCGAGCATAGCGAAGATTACCATCGCATCGCCGTAGGTCAGCTCGGGAGTGACGGAGGGCTGCTCCTCGCCGGTCACTACTTTGTGGAAATTGACGAGCTCGTGGTAGTAGCCCATCTGCGGCTTGTAGGGGATTTGTTCGCTCGATCCGTCGTTGTACGCTACGTTGACGGTTCCGCAGTCGCGCTCTTCCAGGTAAATCATGCCTTCGGTACCGAAGATCCGCAGTCCGATCAGGGGCCTTTGCATCTCTTTTCCGGCGCAGAAAAACGAGAACTGGCCCGTTATATTGTTTGGGAAGGTGAGGTTGGCCTGCACGACCGCGTACGGGGCGAACTCGGCATCGTGGTCCACGCCGACGGCATGGACTTTTTGGACCGCGCCGAAGATGTGTTGCAGCGCTGCGATGTCGTGCACCGCCGTGTCGTAGAAGATGCCGCCCGGAAACTCGGGATGGTGCCGCCACTCCTTGGCTGGAAACTTGTCCTTCAGCATGTCCTGGGGCACGTCGATGACCCGGTTTTGGATGAAGTAGTACACGGTGCCGATCTTTTGCGTCCGGACAAGGTCCCGGATGATGTTGTTTTCGTCGTTATAGCGGTAGTTTTCGGCGATTACAATGGGCACGTTGAAGCGCTTCGGCAGGTCGCGGGCTGCCCGGGCTTCCTCCTTGGTCGCCGCCACGGGCTTTTCGCAGAGGATCGGCTTCCCCGCTTTCGCCACTGCCTCCATTGT
>LSQX01046916.1_pt3 | contig 20440 bp, 21 predicted proteins | sample 654561 | NCBI WGS metagenome assembly LSQX01 (sample SAMN04489861, study PRJNA283612) | anaerobic digester metagenome | isolation source: 4 biogas reactors fed with cattle manure at either 37C or 55C with and... | place: Denmark: Kongens Lyngby | collected 2014 | reverse complement strand
CCGGGATCTACCCGAACGTCCGGATCTACCACGCCGTCTGGGACGCAGTCTACGACTCGGTCGAGGATGCCGCCCGGGCCTGGGCAGCGATGCACAATCCCGGGATGGACGATCTCTCGCCGGTCAGGGACTACTTCGCGAAGACGCTCCAACGTGACGGGGCAGGAAAGTATATCGAGACGACGGTGAGGCCGACCGCAGCGGTCTGGTGGGAGAAGGAAGGGAGATAAGGGGATGCCCTTCACCGGTCGGCATCCTCACTGCCAAAGCAGGCATAGATGACCAGATCGAGGGTGGTGCCGTTCTTTGTCGCGGCCATCCGGTGGACCGCCTCGCGGGTAAAGCCGCATTTTTCAAGGACACGCATTGAGGCCGGGTTGTTTGAGAAGACGCCCGCCTCAAGCCTGATGATATCGAACCGCTCGAAAGCGATCGGGACGATCGAACGGACCGCATCGGTGACGATACCCCTGCCCCAGAGCGGTTCTGAGAGCCAGTAGCCGATCTCTGCTGTCCTGTGGTTGATGTCATCCAGAGGTTGAACGCCGATACCGCCCACGGCTTCGCCGCAGACGTCGATCGCGAGGTAGAGGTGCGACACCGTATCCATGGCCACCCCGATGAACCGGTGGGCGTCTGCAGGCGTATAGGGAGAGGGGAACCTGTCGCGCATCATGGCTGCGATCCGGGGGTTATCCGCGTGCTGTGCAAGAGATCCGGCATCTCGGGGCGTCCAGTTGCGGAGTACGGAACCCGGTGTGACGATCCGCATATTCGGATATGGGTTCACGTCGGGGATGTTAACCATACCGGCAGACTCGCGAGAACCCCGGACGCTTTCAGGCAGTTTTTATACCCACAAACGAACCTCTCCAGCAGATGCAGAACCAGCCATACGTCGACCTTGAGGCCATCGCGTGGGCGGCGATGGAGCAGTACGGGTTCATCCCGGCGTTTCCGCCGGCTGTCGCCCGGGAAGTCGGGGCTCTCACCACGAACACCCCTTCAGAGCCCCTTGAAGACCTCCGTTCACTCCTCTGGTCATCGATCGACAATTACGACTCGCAGGATCTCGACCAGATCGAGCACTGCGAGCAGGGAAAGGACGGGGAGATCCACGTCCGGGTCGCCATCGCCGATGTCGATGCACTCGTCCCGAAAGGCTCAGCGACCGACCGGCATGCCGCTCATAACGGAACCTCAGTCTACACAGGCGTCGTGACGTTTCCCATGCTCCCCGACCGCCTCTCGGCGGGCGCGACCTCACTCCTGCCCGACAAAGACCGGGCTGCAATCGTCATCGAGTATACCGTCCTCGTCGACGGGAGCACGCGGCCCGGCAGGATTTACCGGGCAGTCGTCAGGAACCATGCGAAACTCGTCTACGAAGAGGTCGGCGACTGGCTCGAGGGGGCGGGACCCGTCCCGGAGATGGTCGCGAAGACGCCCTGCCTTGCGGAGCAGGTCCTCCTCCAGCACGAGGCCGCGATGCGGATGAAGAAGCGTCGGACCGAGAAGGGCGCACTCGCCCTTGAGACGATCGAGGCCGAACCGGTCGTCGCCGGCGGACGGGTCCTGGAGCTCGCCGTCCAGGAGCAGAACCTCGCCCGGTGCCTCATCGAGGAGTTCATGGTCGCGGCAAACGGGACGTTTACGGCGTTCCTCGCCGCTGCCCGCCTCCCCATGATCCACCGGATCGTCCGCATCCCGAAGAACTGGGAGGGGATTGTACGGGAGGTTGCCGAACACGGTGAAAAACTGCCCGCGCGGCCTGACGCGGAAGCGCTCACCCGGTTCCTCATCCGGCAGAAAGCGGCCGACCCCGACCGTTTCCCCGACCTCTCCCTCACGATCGTGAAACTGATGGGGGCGGGCGAGTACGTGGCGTTCCAGCCGGGCGAGATCCCTGTAGGTCACTTCGCACTTGCCGTCACCGACTACACCCACGGCACCGCCCCGAACCGACGCTACGTCGATGTGATCATCCAGCGCCTGGTGAAATCAGTCCTCGGCGGGGAGTGCTATCCGCCTTATGCGCCCGAAGAACTCGACGACCTCGCCCTTCACCTCACCGACCGCGAGAAGGCTTCGCAGAAGGTCGAGCGCTTCATGCGAAAGGCAGCAGCCGCTGTCCTCCTCCGGGATAGGATGGGTGAGACGTTTGAGGCGTTCGTCACCGGCGCCTCGGAGAAGGGAACGTATGTCAGGCTGATCGAGCCGCCGGCCGAAGGGAAGGTGGTCCTCGGCGAAGAAGGGCTCAGGGTCGGCCAGAGGGTGCAGGTTCGCCTGGTGGCGGCGGACCCCTACCGGGGGTTCATCGACTTCGAGCATACCGGGTGAGGGGCGGCTCAGAAAAAAAGAGAGGGTCACTCTCCCCTTTCCAGGTTGATGCCCACCTGCGGGAAGGGGATCACAATGTCGGCTTCTCTGAACGCCCTGACAACGTCGCGGTTCAGGTCCCACTGCACACTCCACATATCGGACGTCTTCACCCACGCCCGGAGGGCGAGATTCACTGATGAATCGCCCAGATCCGTCACGATGACCGCGGGTTTCGGCGACGGGAGCACCCGCTCGTGGGCCGTCATCAGGTCGGTCGCGACCCGGATGGCGAGGTTGAGGTCGCTGTCATAGGCGACCCTGACCCTGACCTCGACCCGGCGGGTCTCCATCCTGGTGGAGTTGATCACCGGGCTCCCCCAGACAAGGGAGTTCGGGATGGTGATGTAGATGTTGTCGGGCTTCAGGAGCTCGGTCGCCATGATGCCGACCGCGACGACCTTCCCGGATATACCGTTGACCTCGACGAGCTCGCCCTTATCGATGGGGCGGAACGCCGCCAACCAGACCCCGGCAGCGAGGTTGGTGACGGTGTCCTGCATGCCGAAACCGAGGATAAGCCCGATCACCGCCGAGAGACCGAGCACCATGGAGGAGATGTCGAACCCGATCGTCGCGATGACGATCAGGATGAGGATCACGTAGAGCAGGATCGAGAAGAACCGGACAAGGAACTCGACGATCAGACCGGGCAGTCTCGAGGCCCGGGTGAGCATCTGCGTGAAGGCTGCCGTGAGCACCCTCACCACGATCCACCCGACGATCGCGACAATCACAGCGAGAAGAATACTTTCGAGCGTGATATCGGAGAGCGGAACATTGATGTTGAGAATTTCTGCGATCTCCATGCGTTAATATAGCACGGGAGTCCCGATATACCGAACCCTCCGGGTGGGCGAAAGGAGGAGAGGGAGCACCGCTACAGCTGCGATCACACCGTCTCTGCGGGGCTGAAGAACTGAGGAGAGAATAAGGTTGGCCTGCAAGGGAGGTGAACCGCCCCCCGCTTGCGCAGGGGGTCCTGGTGCTCACGCTGCCCGGGCCCCGGCGGAGATAGACACCCGGGTTCAATACCCGAGCGGCTCCTTGATCAGGACCAGGGTTATCCTCCCGTCGACGTCTTCGCGGTCGATGATCACGTGCTTGCCGATGTAACTCTCGGTGTTCTGGGCGCGTTGAACGCGCTGGTTCTCAAGCGGCAGGCAGTACTCCCGGCACCGCCTGAGCCCGTCATCAACGGTCGGCACGATCTTGTTTGTCCCCGAGACGAGGATGAGGTGTGCCGCCGCGTGAGGCCATGCTCCCATCCGGCTCCCGAGTTTGTCGCACCCGACGATCTCGCCTGAGGCGGCGATCGCCTGCACCCCGGAGATGAAGTAGTCGGCGGCCACGCTCTTTCGGCGGAGCTCGTGCCGCTTCTCTGCATCGTTCTCGGCGGTGATGACCGCGTGGAAGTCATGCCATCTCTTCCGGTTCTCCTCGAGCGCCCGATTATACCCGATCTCCGCAAGGGTCGTCGAGTGGCCGTTCATGACCTCGGCCCCCTCCGGGATCAGGTCGATGATTGCCTGGAGCGCCTCCTGTGCCGTATTCACGAGGATAACCCGGATGTTCCGGTTCTCGATCGCCTCAACCGTCCTTGCGATCGTTTCATCGTCGGGCATCCGGTTCCACCGCTCTGCATCCACCCCGGCATCTTTCATCAGGTCCGCCGCGGTGTATTCCGCCTCTTTTGCCATCTGCTGGGTAACATTCGCCATTCAATCACCCCGGGGGTGGGTGGATGCACTCCCACATATATCTCTCTATGAGCGGGAGGGGCTCACCCCGCGGAGGAGGTTCAGTACCAGATATGCTCCATGAATGCCCTGCCGTCTTCACGAAACCGGATCCCCTCCATCTCAAGCAGCCTCCATTTCATGGCAAGGCCCGCCTGGAATCCACCCGGTCTCCCGTCCGACCGGAGGACGCGGTGACAGGGGATGACGAGAGGGAATGGGTTTTTAGCGAGCGCATTCCCGACCGCACGGGCGGCTCCAGGGGAGTCCAGGTGCCGGGCGATGCGCCCGTAGGTGCTGACGTATCCCCGGGGTATGCCGTACTCGGCGAGGAGCACACGCCGCTGGAAGGGCGGGCACCGGTCGAGATCGAGGAGATCGATATCGAACCGCACGTCGTCTCCCTGGAGGAACGATTGCATCCCGGCGGCCAGAGCCTGGATACGATCGTCCGGGGTTTCCCCGCACCCGGGCACGTCATCCTGTGCCGTCGCGCCGCCCGGCAGATCATGGGGGAGGATGATCCTCTGCACCTTCGGCCCTGATTGTGACCGGGTCCAGGTGATGTGAACCGGGCCGAACGTTGTCGTGATAGTGATGGCCGCCGGCATCGTATCGGGTTGACCGCCCGGAAAGTGATCCATGATCGGGATGGGGGGCTGCTCCTATCTAATGTATGGCCCGGCCTCTCTCACGGGCAGGCGCAGGTAGTCGGCTACGTTTACAGTTTTTTTTCGTTGATATGAACAAAAAACAGAGATTCAGGGGGCTGGTGTGGCCTCCACAGTCTCCTCTTCCTCGGCGACCTCGCTATCCCAGACAAGGGATGTCTTCATCTCAGTCATGATCACCCGTGAACCGGCAGGTACCCGGATCGCATCCCCGATATCCTCGGGCGCACGCGCCCAGACGATCTGGTGCCTGAAGTCCCCGTCAGGCAGCAGCACCACGATGCTGTAGGTGCTCATACCCTCTTCAGGGACATCCTCTCCCGGCGCCACCCGGTAGCAGGTAAACGTGACCGGGCTTCCCTCTTCTGCCGTGCTCTCTTCAGTTTTCCCTTTCATACGCGTTCCTCCATTACCAGGCATGCCGCCGATCGCATGGGGTTTCCAGGGCCGCCTCTGGAGACAACCCCCCCTCACTCCCATAGGTCAGGCGCCACCCTGGAGAGCCATCTCCTCTGAACCTCCGGTTAATAATACCTTGCCCCTCACAGTTTCCAGTGAGGGGGGTGATACGTATCCGGCCTGGAACCCTGCGCTGTGCGCTGCCGGCCGCTAAAAAAGTATTCACGGAGAAACGGAAAGACCGTCTCTCACGCCACGTGGATATACTGCCTGACCAGTTCGCGAATCCCGTCGTTGTTGCCGTAGAGCCTCTCGCTCAGGCCCCGGTCGCCGAAGGCCGTCAGAGCGGCGATCCGGCTCTCGATCATCCCCGCGGGGAAGATCCCGTTCGCCTCGAAGATCGACCGCTTCGCCTCGAGCGCCTCGGCCGACTCGACGCAGGAGGCAGGGAGCTGCCGGAACTCCGCGAGGTGCTCCTTGAACTCGGGGCGGAATATGTTCCCGCTGACGTAGAGTTTCTCGGCCATATCGAGCGCGTCGGGCATCTCGATCCCCCGGAGCGCCGCCACAATGAGGCCGGCGACGATCAGGTAGGGATCGGCCGAACCGTCGGCGACCCGGTACTCGAACGTCTGCTTCGACGTGCGATCCTGCCGACGGTCGTTCTCGCAGGGGTTGGCATCACGGGTCATGCCGTCCGCGCCGACCCAGCCGAGAGGGACCCGGACCACGACCGAGCGGTTGCGGTCGCCCCAGCAGACCGTCGTCGGTGCCTCCTGGTGCGGGACGAGACGGAGGTAGGACGTCGGAATGGTGTTCCCGAAGGCCGTCAGGGCGTCGGAGGCGTCGAGGATGCCGGCGATCATCTTTCGTGCGAGCGGGCTCAGCCTGCCATCCTCGACCATGAGGTTATCTCCGTCTTTCTCGACGAGCATGTGGAAGTGCATCCCGCTCCCGGCCTTCCCGACGGTGATCTTCGGGGCGAAGCTGATCTCGACACCGTACCGGTAGCCGAGCATCCGGAGAACCCACTTCGTGAGGATGAGCTGCTCGACCGCCTGCTCCGCCGGCATCGGCAGGAACTCGATCTCGTGCTGCTCGTAGTAGGTGTCGCCGTTATAGAAGCACCCGACCTCGGAGTGGCCGTACTTGATCCTGCCCCCGGCGCGGGCGACAAGAAGCATCGCCTCGTCCCGGAGATCTGCAAACCTGACAAAGGGTTCGGCCGAGTGGTAGCCCTTCTGGTCACGGCCAGGGTAGAGGTCGTCCCGTGGGCTGATGACGTAGTACTCGAGTTCGCCGAGCGTTTTGAATGTACACCCGGTCTGGCGGGTGAACTCCGCGTCCGCCTTGCGGAGCACATACTCCGGCGAGCTCTCAAGGGGCTTTCCATCGCTGTCGTAGAACGAGCAGAGGAACTCAAGTGTCGGGACTGCAGCAAAAGGGTTCATGAACGCCGTGCGATACCGGGGGATGACATAGAGATCGCTGCTCCCCGCCTCGATGAACGAGAAGAGGTTGCTGCCGTCGACGCGCTCGCCGTCCGAGAGTATGGTATCGAGGTGTTCTTTTGAGGCGATGACGAAGTTGAGGGTCTTGAGCTTGCCGTCCTCGGCAGCGTAGCGGAAGTTGACCATCTCGATCCCGTTTTCCTCGCAGAACTGTATGATATCTTCTCTTGTAAATTCCGCTGGATCTTTCTTTAAAAAACGTACCAGCTCGTTTGGGTTCATCAGGATCTCAGAATCATTCATATTTTTTTTACATTGTCCTCGACCGTATAAAAGCGTGCTCTTCGCTCCGTATCCGGCGAGAGAGAGGGAACCGGCCGGAGGCTGCAGAAGAGGTTTCCTTCCGCCTCAAGGGGAGGGACCAGACCCGGTTATCCTGCAGGATGGCGAACCGGACGAGATGGTCTGCACCTCTCCCCCTGCGCGATAGATAACGGCGCTGTTTCAGTGGCCTGACCGGATCCTCCGGGGAGGCTCGTTCATGCCGCCCCCCACAGAACGCGGCTCCCACTTAAGGCAGGCGCGGTGCACCTGGTGCCTGAGCACCATCCCGTCGCCATCCTCGATGAGACGGGCGGCAAGATACCCCCTGAGGAACTCCTCCTGCTCCGGGGTCTCGATGAGGAGGCGATCCCTGAGCGCATCCACCCCGGCATCAACGTCAGGGATGCGGAGCCTGTGCTCATACGAGGAGACCGAGACGTCAGGGTAGATACCCATCTGGTAGAGGAGGTTGAAGATGACATCGGCCTTTGGCCCCGGTTGGTACGCCACCCCATGGAGGTCCGGCCAGGTATCGAACATGACCTGCTCCCAATAGGGCAGCCCGGCAAAATGGAAGACAGCGACGGTCCCTGAGCAGACCCGGTTCATCTTCTCTATCGCTGCTCTCAGGTCGAGCATCCCGAGCGAGAATGACGCAAAGACGATATCATAGGGTGGATCGAGGTCGCGCTCCGGGTCAATCTCCTCCCAATGCCTGCCTACGATCGTGGTGTTCTCGATCCCTGCTTCCCTGACGGCCTGTTCCAGGGTTTCACGCATCGCCCGTGCCGGTTCGACCGCCGTGACCGCTGCCACTCGCCGGGAGAGAGGGACCGCAACCGCGCCGGCACCGGCCCCGATATCAAGGATGCGGGCTCTGGGGGTGACTGGAAGAGAGGAGGTGACCCAGGCAACACGCTCACAGTCGTCCCCGGTGGAAGAGGCGGCACGGCTTCTGGCCCTCTTGCGGTTGTTCCAGAAGTCTGAACATCCTTTATTTCGTTTCAGGGTGGTACTTATCTCCATTCTGGAGCGCCAGACCTCGTTCCAGTCTATCGTTATATCCCCACTCAAGGCGGTCATCCATCCTATAGTAAGGACCTCGTTAACAAGAATGTGTTTATGTTAACAAAAATGTGTTAAAAAAATGCTCAAGTAAATCTACTTGTGAACTACCTACTGCCTGCGCGACAGGTGGCGACGATGTTCCTGACATCCCCGCCCTGGAACTCCACCTCGGGCCCGGGGATGGCCGCAAATCTCTCGAAGAGGCAGTCACCCGCCTCCCGGTTGGCGTCGGTGTCGTAGACCCGGGTAGAGAAGTTCTGCAGGTCGTAGGCCGTCTTCACCAACTCGTCGATCTCGCTGAGCATCGCAGCGATCCCGGGATTGTAATCTCCCCGGATATACCGGTGGTGGATGCCGGGGCAGCTGTAAGGAGAACCGCTACGCCGGCGAGGAGCGGGAGAGAGAGCAGCGCCCCATGAGAGCGAGCACGCCGCCCGGTCTGCTTTCCGTGCACTGAATCCTGTTTCATGGATGATCACGCAGGAGACGTCGAAAGGGGAGGGGGAGGTATATACTTTCTCCCGGAGAAGAGAGGAGGTTACGATCGGAGAAGAGAGGCGGGTTCCGGGGCCAGATATATATTGCAGGCCAGAGAGAAAGTTCATGACCGACCCGGTGAAGGATCGTCACAGGAGCAGATATGCCCGACCGACCATCAGCAAGCGACGAGCCTACCTTCCTGCGATGGATGCGGCTTGAACTCGGCAGGATCAACGACGGGGTTGTTGCAGAGCGCAAACGACTCTCCCTGCTTCTGCGGGAGGAGCACCCATCGTCCGTCACGAAGGGGGGCGACCGCTATGATTTTGACCGGAACGTCCTCATCCGTCTCGAACAGGCGCTCCCGGCCGAACTCCAGAGACGGCTCCGGCTCCCGATCCTCTTCTACTTCGACTCGACGGTTCCGGATAGTTTCTTCCTTGCGGATGAGGCCGCGGTCCAGGCGCTCCAGAGTCTCGGGGAGATCAGTACCCTCCGCGAGATGCAGGGCGGGAGGCTCTGGATAGCAAAACCCATCGTCTACGCCGTCATGAGCAGGTACCCGACGGTCATGCAGATCGTGATGGGGTAAATAAGAAGAGAGTGGATCTCTCCCCGGGATCTCCGCTGTCTGATGATCGACGAGGGAGTATGCGGCCGGTGAACCGCTCACCAACCGGCCGTCCGCATGCCCGGCAGTTCACCGGGACGGTATCTGCGAGAGAGGAGCTCTCATCGACCTGAACGGTCTTTTCTCGTGCCAGTCCCCCGGAGCCTCTCCAGCACCGGACGGGTGACCTCATCCATCTGGTGATCAAAGTAATCCACCCATTTTGCGACGAGGAATAGTTGCTCCTGCTGTGTGGCGAGGCGTTCCTGCAGATCGTCTACGATATTCTGGAGGCGGACGGTCTCTTCAACCCTCAGTTCACGCTCCTGCTCAAGTTCCCCGGTCAGGCGCACAATCTGGCGCTCCTGCCGGGCCAGCGTATCCCGCATCACCCCGAGTTCGATCACGACCTCGGGCGGGAGCAAAACAGCAGTCTGATCTACCTTCTCAGCCGGTCCTTCTGCCGGCGCCCGATCTCTTCCGGATCTGATCTCCTCGGTGATCTCATCCGGGGTGAGCCCGCGCCCGGAGAGTTCAGCGAGTTTTCCGACGATCTTTGCCGCTTTCTGTGGGAAGAGCCTGACCCGTCCGATCGTCCGGTAGGTAAAGAGGCTGTCGTGGGTCTGGACGAGAGTCCGGACATCCTGCTCCGAGAGCCCTGTGAGGTGCGCGATATCACCGATCTTCAGTTCCTTCTCGTTCATTGCCATCCTCAGCACCCGCCCGCGCCCCCGGGCGGGAATCCTGCGTACTTCTTTGTCGCTATCAGGTATAGGTACGTGCCGGATCATATTTTTTCTGCCGGCGCCCTATAACTGGTATAATGGACCAGAGAGAGAGGGGGAGCGGCACAGGCGAGATAACCATCGTCGTAAAAGCGGTGCGGTCTGCCCGGCTTCAGGTGCGGCCGGACGGAACCCTGCGCGTGGTCGTCCCCCCATCATTCGACGTCGAGGGGTTCCTGCAGCGCAACGCAGCCTGGATAGATATGCGGCGCCTGGAGTTCGACCGGATGGCCGCTGAAGGGCGCGGTCGGGAAGGGATGCTCCTCCTGCACGGGCGGTTCTTTCATGCGGTTCCTGATGCGCGGTTCGAGATCGATGAAACCGCGGCGACTGTCGCTTTTCCCTCCCTCCCTGCTCTCAAACGCAGGCTCTCCGGGATGCTGAAGGAGGAGGTTCTCAGTCGTCTGGATGCATATCCGGAGCTTGCCGGGCGGCGGCAGGGGCGGATCGCGGTGAAGATGCAGAAGACACGATGGGGGAGTTGCTCGATATCCGGCAACATAAACGTTAACCTGCGGGTCATAGCGCTCCCGGAGACGCTGCGGGAGTACGTCGTCATCCACGAGGCTGCCCACCTCCGCGAGCAGAACCACTCAATGCGGTTCTGGAATCTTGTCGGCGAGCATTACGCCGATTACCGGACAGCAGAAGCTGAACTGCGGCGTTACTGGGTCATCCTGGAGCGGAACCGGGTGTGGAGGGCGATGCAGGATGCCGGACGGAGCGGCCCGGACTGACCTTTTCCGCGCAGATCTCTCCTTTTTTCCCTGCAAAAGATCCCTGGATCAGGCATCCGTCCCGGCGCCTCGCGAGTAACTCAGGTACGTTGCGAGAAGCGCGACGCCGATCAGGAGGAAGATGCCGATCGAGACCCAGGTCCCGGCGCCCGGCGGGATGAGGTTCACGGCATAATCGACGCCGAGGGCGATGGCAAAACTGCCGATGAACCCGCCGATGGTGATGCAGGAGATCACCGCCACCTTCGTCATCCCGAGCATCCTCCCGACGATGGAGCTGACGATGCTCCCCGACCCATCGAAAGGTAGAGCCACAAAAGCGACGAGGCCGGCGAAGTAGAACCGTTCAAGCCACGGTCGCCGGTCGAGGAACGTCCTGCCCGCCTCCATGAAGCGGCTGATCCAGGGGCCGGCATAGGGGATGCGGAGAACCAGCGGGAAGTTCCAGGCCATAAACAGACCGCCGGCGAAGTCCAGGAACGCCAGGGTGAACGCGACAAGCCACCAGGGGATCCCGCAGAGGATGCAGACCGGGATGATCGTCTCCCGACCGAGCGGCGGGACGATGTAGGCGACCATCATACCAAAGAGGATGAGCCACTGCTCCGCTGGAAGGAAGAGCCATACGATGACCAGATAGAGGCCGCAGAGCAGGAATGGAACCGAGACCTTCAGCCAGCTCGTCGTGTCGCCATCATCACCCCATGTATCGATCTGCTGCACGATCGCCATCCCCTGCGGGTGATTCCCGCGCTTTCCGGGACCGAGAGTCACTCCTCACCGGCAGGGGTGGTGGGGCCCGGGGTGCTCCGGGTGTTCAGGATGTACTCGACGATCTTCGACGAACTGGCAAGTGAACCTGGATATCCCGGTATCCGGACGACATCCGCGTCGAGTCCCCGCTCCCGGAGCTTCTGCCGGAGATGCTCCTCGTCGAAGTGCTGGTTAAACCCGAGCGTTATGATATCAGGCTGGATCTCCGCTATCGGCCTGAACATATCGTGAAGGTCGCCGAGGAGTGCATGATCGACCGGTTTCAACGCCCGGAGCATCCGGAGCCTCTGCTCTTCAGGGAGGATCGGTCTTGGTTTGTGCTTCACGTTCGCGTCCCGCGCCACGATCACGGAGAGTTCATCGCCGAGTTTCCGTGATTCTTCGAGGTAGTAGATGTGGCCGGGGTGGAGGATATCAAACGTCCCTGTTGCGACGACGCGGATCATCCGATCACCTCAAGCTGTACGGGGCTGCCGTCTGCCCGGTAGCACCGCCAGTCCCTCTGCCCGTAGGGGTAGCCGACGATGATATGGTAGCGCCCCATCGTGGGGAAGAACCGGAGATCCGCCGTCGATGGGGAGAGAACTCCGTTCGGGTGGCTGTGGGCGCTGCCGATCTTGCGGACATCTAGCGGGAGCATATTGATCGAGAATGAGGCGCTCTCTTCCCCGACGATGGTGCCGGGTACCAGATCGAGGTCCCGGATAACGCCGTTCTGTTCCCGCAGCGCGGCAACGAATTCGTCCGGGTGGTGTTCCCGCCCGAGTTCAAAAAGCATCGAAAGCAGATCCCTGCTGATCCCGCGTATGGCCATTCTACCCAGAAGTGGGCGGGGAGGAGACATAAGCCCTCGTGTCGGGCGATGCGTCCGGTCGCATGCCCTCCCGATCCACCCGGACACGAAAGGTACATGGCGGGCGCTCAGAACTGCCCATCCTGCTCGAAACTCCTTCCCATCCGGATGGCGAGTTCCGCCTTGAAGAGCTCCTTTCCAAGGTAGGCGGCATGGTCTAGCCGGGAGAGGCACCCATCCTCAAGGAGTGTCGAGAAGACGTCCTCCCATCGCCTCCCCCGCACGGCGCGGTCCCCATGCACCGCAACGATACAGTCTCCTTCGATACCGATGCGGATGCACCCCAGGGGGTCGTAGACGATCTCGTCCGGCATGGGGCGGGCATCCTCGATGCACCGGTAATCCAGCGGTGGTTCACGACGTCGCCGCTTCTCCTTCAGGATCAGGAGATCGAGCCCGAGGTCTTTTGGGTACGGGCGGCCGGTGGTGAGGACCATCATCGCGGTCGCCTGCCGCATCTCCGCGACCGACCCTTGCGTCTTGTCGCTGTGCTCGCTCGTGAAGATGACGGCGGCACCAACCTCGTAGGCCATCCCGGCAAGCAGGGCATTTGCCCCGGGAGAATCGGCATCGAGCAGTTCGACGACGTTTCCCGCCCCAAAAAAGAGCGGTTGGGGGATGCCGGAAAACCCGGCGAGCGACCTGACGAGCCCTGAGCCCGCCGGCTGAAGGAGGGGGTCGGCGATCAGGCAGCGGATCCCGATCTCTTCTGCTGCGGCAAGATTCTCCTGGAGCGTCCTCTCACGCGGCACCACGACCGCCGCCGCCCCGGCATCCGCGACCGCCCGGCCGACTGCGGGGATGTTTCCCTCGTGCAGGGAGAGCACCAGGTCGGCACGGAAGAGCGCCGCTGCGATGAGGTCGGGATCCTGGGTATCGACGGCGAGAGGGCCTTCGATATCCGCAAGGGCTGAAAAACATCGTTTGACGTCTTCCGGTGTCGCATCGAATCCAAACCCGAGATCGACGATGTCCGCCCCGTCGGCGAAGAACCGCTGGACGTCGGAGAGGAGATCGTCGCGCCTGTGTGCATCCATGATCTCCGCGAGCACCTTCATCCGTGACCCGCCGCCGATCTTCACACCGCGGATGATGAAATCTGCCTCTGCCTCCGCCTCGTGGAGCGCCACCCGGCGGTATGCCTCCTCGCGGCGCGTCTCTGCAAGGAATTCGTCGGCGGGGATGGTCTTTGAGAACGGGGTGGTCTCAAGGACGGAGAGGACCAGTGCCAGATCGGCCGCGTGCCGCGGGCCGCGGTAGACAGGGATGCCGGTCTCGCGCTCGATATCCGCAAACGATGCGGTGCACATCCCGGAGACGATCACCATGTCGTAGCTGCTGCCGGCAATCAACCCCCTGAGCTTTTGGGGGGTGAGGAACGATGCGATCTCGCCGGTGACCGCCACATCGATGTCATGGCGATCGCCAAACTTCCGGGCTGCCGACTTCACAATCCCGGCTGTTGCCGATCCGGTCGGGAGAAGGATGTGCATACACTTCACTTATTATTCAGGGGATGACAAATAATCTGATCTCATGCTGCGGTGCGATCTGCATGTCCACACCAGGTTCTCAAAAGACGGGGAGAGCAGTGTGGAAGAAATTCTCCGGCGGGCGGAGGCGGTCGGCCTCGACGCCATCGCGATCACCGATCACGACACGGTGGAGGGTGCTCTCTACGCCCTTACGTGCAAGACCCCCCTGACCGTTATCCCGGGTATCGAGATCTCGACGAAACAGGGCCACCTTCTCGCACTCGGCGTCACAGAGCCCCTCCCGGCAGGTCTCGACTTCTTTGAGACCGTTGCTCTGGCACGTGCCCGGGGCGCCCTCCTGATCGTCCCGCACCCCTACCATCGCTGGCGCCACGGCGTCGGGCGGAGGCTTGCGGCCGGTATCAGCGCGGTGGATGCCGTGGAGGTCTTCAACAGCCGGTACATCACCGGATCGGCGAACCGGAAAGCCGCAGTCATAGCGCGAAAATTCGGAAAACCCGGCGTTGCTGGAAGCGATGCCCACAACGCCCGTTACGTTGGGTTCGGGGTCACCTACGTCTCGGCCGAACCGGATGTGACCTCCATCCTCACCGCGATCCGGGAAGGCCGGACGATGGCAGGCGGGAAGATGACACCGCTTCGAACCTATACCCGCCAGTCGCTCAAGGGCGCTTTCCGGCGGATCCGACGCACGGTACACCGATGAAACTGGCGTTCCGCTTCTCATACCTCGGCGACCGGTTCTCCGGTTCTCAGATGCAGCCCGATCTCCGTACAGTGGAGGGTGAATTCATCGAAGCCTGCGGGTATCTCGGGCTTTTTGCCGACTGGCGGGAGGCGAGGTTTGCCACCGCCGGCCGCACCGACCGCGGGGTGCATGCCCGGTGCCAGGTCTGTTCGTTCCTGACGGATAAGCCCGAGCGGGCGATCGAGGCGCTGAATCAGGTTCTGCCGGAAGACATCTGGTGTACGGGATGGGCTGAGGTGTCGGAGGGGTTCCATCCCCGGTACAGCGCCGTATCAAGGACGTACCGCTACTACTTCGCCGATCCGGGTGATGTCGCTGCCATGCACGAAGCGGCACAGGTGTTTCTCGGACAGCATGACTTCTCGGCGTTCGCCCGTGCCAATGACCGGAACCCTGAACGGAAGATCCTTGCGGCACGGGTCTTTGTGGATGGGCGTTTTGCCGTGTTTGAGGTCACGGGTGAGAGTTTCCTCTGGAACATGGTCCGGCGCATGGCAACGATGCTCGAGCGGGTGGGGAAGGACGAGGCGGAACCCGGCGAGATCGTGCGACTCTTCACGGAGTCTACGGAGCAGGGGGTCGCTGCTGCTCCACCCGAAGGACTGATCTTATGGGAGATCGATCACAGGATCTCCTTCACGCCACTTTCTGTAGATGGGAAAAGCAAACGACATCTGGCCGATCACCACCGTTATCACGCCCTTATGGCCAATATCTCGGCATGTCTTGCTAAAGAGCCTCGATAGCCCGATCAATCCGGGATATAATACTTTCTAATGGAGCACCGTGATCCAGAAGGGTTCGGGATGCTGACCTCCTGTATTGGCACTGTTTTAAAAGGAACGAGCCGCGGATAATGGGTCTTCGCGTAGAGGTGCGGCAGGGGAAAGAACCGTTCTGACCATCATCACAGTCAGATTCTACTTAATCTTTCTGAAGGTCGATGGCTGATAAGGCTGGTGGTGATGAAAATTAGGCCGTGCAGAAACCCTGTACACCCGGGATAGATAAGGGGCATCCCTGTCCAGGATCCAGAATGTTTAACTAGATTGACACTATTTTGGGGGCCCCTTTGTAAACTATTTATTATTTACTTTTGCTAAAAGTTAATGTGAATACATTAATGATAACCTATTAATATATGCCGGAACAGTCCCGTTCCAGTACGTCAAGAGGGGAAAGTGGATGTACGACAAGGATCCGATTCGGGCGAGGCCACCCGTTCATTCTGAGGGGTGGTTCGCCGAAGAAGCAGCTGTGCCATTGCCGCAGTATCTAGATGCAGAGCGAGAACGATGGTTCGACCGCCATCCCCCATGGAACATCGGGCAGGAGGGTGCGAGAAGCATCCAGCCTCTCCGCTGTGAGGTTCAGGAGGTGATCAATCCCCTGAGGACGCCCACTGTTCTAGAAAATCGGCGCGTGGTGGGCGATATCGCTGAAACAGCGACCGCCACGCCCCGGCGATCAAGCGGGATGCGGACACTCGCAGCGATCCCCTGCCTCGATGAGGAGGTCGCGATCGGTTCTGTCGTCCTGCAGGCCCGGCAACATGTCGATGAAGTTCTGGTGATAGACGACGGATGCACAGACAATACCGCGAAGGTCGCCCGGGATGCAGGAGCAACCGTCATCTCGCACGGGGCACAGATGGGGAAAGGACAGGGGATCAAGAGTGCTCTGCGATATGCTGTCGATCACGACTACGACTGCCTGGTTCTCATGGATGGCGACGGTCAGCACGATCCTGGGGAGATTCCCCTCCTGGTAGAACTGGTTCGTGCAGATACCGCTGATCTCGTCATCGGTTTTCGAACATTCGATCAGATGCCGTTTTACCGGCGGATCGGCCGGGCGGTGCTCGATATCGTCTCCAGCAACGGGACCTCAATAACCGACTCGCAATGCGGTTTCCGGGCGCTGAACAAGAAGACCATGAGATCAATGCTCGGAACACTCCGGATGGATGATTTTTCGACGGAGTCGGAGATGCTCCGGATAGCCCGGGAGAGAGACCTGCGCATCGGTGAGGCGCCTATAAACTGCAGGTATGGTGATTTCGATACATCCACAAAGAACCCTCTCTCTCACGGGGTAGAGGTGCTTGGATCGTTATTCTGGCTCACCATAGAGAGAAGACCGCTCCTGCACATCGGCCTCCCCGGACTCGCTGTGACGTTTCTCGGAGTCTTCTTCCTCTTCCAGTTTCTCCGGGGATTCAGTGAGACCGGCCTCGTCCCGATCGAGCTGGGCATGCTTGCATCGCTCTGCCTGATCCCCGGGGTTGTCGCACTCATGCTGGGCCTGGCGCTTGCCCTCGTAATACGGATGCGAAGGTGAGTGAGACGGTGCAGAGGAGGTGTATGGAATGATTGGAGTGGTACTCGGCACACGGCCAGAGATCATCAAGATGTCCCCTGTCATCAGGGAGTGTGAACGCAGGGGTATTGACTACTTTATCCTTCATACCGGGCAGCACTACACCTACGAGATGGACCGGCTCTTCTTTGAGGAGCTCGAGCTTCCCGACCCTACCTACAGTCTCGATGTTGGTTCCGGCACCCACGCCGAGCAGACGGCAAAGATCATGACCGGTGTTGAGGATATTCTCCTGAAAGAGGCGCCTGATATCGTCCTGGTGCAGGGGGATACGAACACCGTCATGGCTACGGCTCTTACGGCGTCGAAACTGCATGTAAGGATCGGGCATATCGAGGCAGGCCTCCGGAGTTTAAATCGCCGGATGCCGGAGGAGATCAACCGGGTGCTCACCGATCACGTATCGGATCACCTCTTTGCCCCGACCGAGAACGCGAGAGAGAACCTCCTCCGCGAGGGGATCAGTGAATGGAAGATCTGCGTGACCGGCAACACCATCGTTGATGCAGTCTACCAGAATCTCGGGATAGCAAAGAAAAAAAGCAATATACTGGGGGAACTCGACCTCAAGCCCCGGGAATACTTCCTCGTCACCGTCCACCGGCCGGAGAACGTGGACAACCGCACAAGGCTCAAAGAGATCTTGAAAGGGCTTGAAAGAGTGCAGAAAGAGTTCTCCCTCCCGGTTGTCTTTCCTGTCCACCCGCGAACCGAGAAACGGATCAAGGAGCTCGGCATCGGTGTGAACGGATTGCATCTCACCAAACCCTTCGGGTTCCTGGAGTTCCTGCAGCTGGAATCGCAGGCGAAACTTGTGTTGACCGATTCCGGCGGTGTCCAGGAGGAGACCTGTGTTCTCGGTGTCCCCTGCGCCACGATGCGGTACGACACGGAGCGGCCCGAGACACTGGATGTCGGGTCGAACATCCTGGTCGGCGCCGACTCACAAAAGATACTCGAGACGGTTCGTTCCACGGAATCCTGGAAGTCTGACTGGAAGAACCCTTATGGCGACGGAATTGCGGGAAAGATGATTGTGATGGTCTGTGCTGCCACGCGCTCCCAGTGAGCGCTTGCGGAGGATGTGCATGAAGATCTGTGTACTGGGATTGGGATACATAGGATTGCCGACTGCGTTGTTGCTTGCGGCTCATGGAGCGGATGTTGTGGGCGTCGACGTGAAACAGAGCGTGGTGGACTGTCTGAGCCTTGGAAACCTGCCGTTTTCAGAGCCTGGGCTCGAAGATCTCTACAGCAAGGCCAGATGCCGGTTCTGCGTCCGGAGCGAGCCGGAGGCCGCGGATGTCTTCCTGATCGCCGTGCCGACGCCCCTTGATCCGGCAACGCGGGTATCCAACCTCGCCTATGCCAGGAGTGCAGCGGACATGATCGTCCCTCACCTTCGCAGGGGGAATCTGGTCATCCTCGAGTCGACCGTTCCCCCTGGAACCAGCGAGCGGGTCATCATACCGCGACTCGAGAAGAGCGGTGTTTCCATCGGCGATTTCCTCTACGCCCACTGTCCTGAACGGGCGATACCCGGCCACACCCTCCCGGAGATGACGGGCAACAGCCGCATCATCGGCGGCTACGACCGGAGCTCCACCGACCGGGCGACTGCAGTCTACCAGACATTCGTCCGCGGGCAGATATACCAGACCGACGCGCGGACGGCGGAGTTTGTCAAGTTGATGGAGAACACCTGCCGGGATGTGAACATCGCGCTCGCAAACGAGTTCGCCCAGCTTGCAGAGGAGTGCGGGATCAATGTCTGGGAGGCCATCACCCTTGCAAACAAACACCCCCGGGTCAGTATCCTCAGTCCCGGCCCGGGTGTCGGAGGACACTGCATCGCCATCGACCCCTGGTTCCTGGCCGAGAACTCGACCCGGTGCCGGATGGTCAGCACTGCACGGGATATCAATGACTCCATGCCGAACTATGTGCTGCGCATCGCACGCAGCCTTCTCGCTGGTATTCAGAACCCGGCGATAAGCATCCTCGGCGTCGCTTATAAAGGCAACATCGGCGACACCAGAGAGAGTCCGGCATTCAAGTTCGCTCAACTTGCTGAGAACGAGGGGTATGCCATCCGCTGCCACGATCCGTACGCCGTGGAGTTCGCTCACCCTCTCATGGACATCCCGGAGGCGACCACCGGGAGCGACTGTATTGTCATCCTCACCGATCACGATCTCTTCAGGGAACTTGATCCGGCAATGCTCCAGGTGAGGACGAAACTCGTCATAGATGCCCGGAACATCCTCGACCACGAGAAGTGGACCAACCAGGGTTTTGCCGTCCGCGTGCTGGGTGACGGTTCGCCCATGCCGCAGATTGTCCCGGGAGATATTGCGGTCCCGGGCGGGTTGTACCCTGTAGATACCCCGCAGTCAATTGTATCCTCATCGCCGCCGCCCATATCCCTGCTCTCTCAAAACGGGCGGGAAGGTTTCCTCTGATCCTCCTGTACACGGTTTCACAGGGGAAGGACCCCATCCCGCGATCTCAATCTCGATGCCATGAGGAATTCCATGAAACGGATATGCATCGTATCACAGCATTTTCCACCGGAAAAATCCGGAAATGCATCGCGCATCTACGACACCGCTGCACACCTTGCCGGACTGGGCGTTGGCGTGACCGTGCTTGCCCCGCACCCGACGTTTCCCACCGGTTCGTTCCCACGCACCTGGAAGCGTTCGAGCGTGCAGGAGGTCGATGGGATCCGGGTCGTCCGCCTCTGGGCGTGGCAGCCAGGCGCCGGCGATCCCGGGTTTGTGAGCAGGATGGCCTATTACCTATCCTTTCCCATCCACGCCGCACTCTGGCTCCTCCTCACCCGGAACCGGTTCGATGCGATCATGACATCGGCACCGCCGCTCTTCACCGGGATCCCGGGGTATGTCCTGAAACGGACATCGCAGGTGAAGTGGATCCTCGATATCCGCGACCTCTGGATCGACGCATCGATAGGTCTTGGCTTCCTCAGGGAAGGGAGCCTTTATGAGAGGCTGAGCCGGAGGTTCGAGCAGGCATGCCTCTCCCGGGCAGATCTCGTCGGGGTCACGACGGAGGAACTCGGGCGCAGGATCTCGGCGCGTTACCGGGTTACCGCCCCCATGGAACTGATGCCGAACGGCGTCAACACCGACGTCTTCCGCCCCACAAGCAATGGAAAGAAACAACAGATCATCTACGCTGGAAACGTCGGCCACGCTCAGGACCTCGACAAGGTGGCTCTCGCCGTCAAGTCGATGAACGGCACATACAACCTGAAGCTCATCATCGTCGGGGACGGTGATACGAGGGAGAGCCTTGAACGACTGGTTGAAGCGGAGAGCCTTGCCGAATCCGTCGTTTTCACGGGCATCCTCCCGCGTGAAGATATCCCGCGGCTGCTCTCTGAATCTCTCGTGGGGGTGGCGCCCTTGAAGAGGCTCGAGAACCTCGAGTACGCCGCTCCCACCAAGGCCTATGAGTACATGGCCTGCGGCATACCCTTCGTCGGTTGCGGGAACGGTGAGATCGCTCATCTTGCGCAGGA
>LSQX01281051.1_pt2 | contig 20442 bp, 16 predicted proteins | sample 654561 | NCBI WGS metagenome assembly LSQX01 (sample SAMN04489861, study PRJNA283612) | anaerobic digester metagenome | isolation source: 4 biogas reactors fed with cattle manure at either 37C or 55C with and... | place: Denmark: Kongens Lyngby | collected 2014 | reverse complement strand
GTGAAAGAAAATGGAGTAGGGAAGCGTTACTTGATTCAGCATAGCGCAGGAAGTGGAAAGTCGAACTCTATTGCATGGTTAGCACACCAGCTTATTGGCTTGGAACGCAACGGCGATACAATCGTCGATTCTGTTATCGTAGTTACCGACCGTATCAATCTCGACAAGCAAATTCGTGATACAATCAAGCAGTTTACGCAGGTATCAAGCACTATTGCATGGGCAGAAAGCTCTGGCGACCTTAGAAAAGCGATTGCAGGCGGAAAGAAAATCATAATCACTACTGTTCACAAATTTCCATTCATTTTAGAAGATATCGGAACTGCACATAAGGGACGAGATTTTGCCATTATAATAGACGAAGCGCACTCGAGCCAAAGCGGCAATATGTCTGCTTCTATGAACATCGCACTAAGTGGAGAATATAATCCCGATGACGATATTGAGGATAGAATTAATCGACTAATCGAAGGACGCAAGATGCTTTCAAATGCAAGCTATTTCGCTTTTACCGCCACACCAAAAAACAAAACCTTAGAAATGTTCGGTGTAGCGGTTCCACAAACGGACGGAACGAATAAATACTATCCATTCCACAATTATTCTATGAAACAAGCGATACAGGAAGGCTTTATTTTAGACGTGCTGCAACACTACACAACGATAAGCAGTTATTACAAGCTGGCGAAAACCATAGCGGACAATCCGAAGTTCGACAAGAAAAAAGCACAGAAAAGGCTTCGTGCATTCGTAGAAAGCGACCAGTTTGCGTTGAACACCAAAGCGCAAATAATAACGGAACATTTTCACGAGCAAGTTATTTCCAAAGCCAAAATTGGAGGAAAAGCTCGTTGCATGGTGGTTACCGCAAGCATTGAACGCGCAATAGATTATTACTATGCAATTTCCCGTTGCCTTGAGGTGCGCAAGAGTCCGTATAAAGCTATCATCGCATTTTCTGGTGAGAAAGAATACAATGGTAAGGAACTTACCGAGACCATAGTAAACGGATTCCCAAGCAACCAAATCGAAAAGAAATTCAAAACCGAGCCATATAGATTCTTAATCGTTGCAGAAAAATTTCAAACTGGCTACGATGAACCGCTTTTGCACACGATGTATGTTGACAAGGTTCTGACAGACATCAAAGCAGTACAAACTCTTTCAAGGCTTAATCGCTCACACCCCGAGAAGCACGATACATTTGTGTTAGACTTTGCAAACGATTCATACGATATTCAGGAGGCTTTTTCTCGGTATTACCGCACAACTATCCTTTCAGGCGAAACCGACCCCAACAAGCTCTACGATTTGATTTCTAATATGCAACAGCATCAAGTTTATACAAACTATCATGTAAACAACTTTCTAGAACTATATCTAAATGGAGCGGAGAGAGAAATGCTTTATCCTATCTTGGACACATGCGCCGCTTTATACAAGGAATTAGACGAGGATGCGCAAGTAGAGTTCAAAAGTTCAGCAAAGGCGTTTGTGCGCTTGTATAGTTTTTTAGGAGCGATTCTGCCTTATGGTGATGTAGAGTGGGAAAGGCTGTCAATTTTTCTTAGATTCCTCTTGCCAAAGTTGCCCTCGCCACAAGATGAGGACTTTTCTGCTGCCATCATCGATGCAATCGACCTTGACAGTTATCGCAACGAGGCAAATGCTATGATTTCTATACAAATAGAAGACACAAACGCAGAGGTTAACCCTGTTCCCACAGGTACTGCTGGAGAAATGCAACCCCCAGAGTATGATTTTCTAACTAGCATTTTGTCAACGTTTAATGACCTGTTTGGCAATATTGATTGGAAAGATGCAGACAATGTTCGAGCGCAGATTAAACGTATACCGGCAAAGGTTTCTCAAGATGAGGCGTATCAGAACGCGATGAAAAACTCTGATAAACAGAATGCACGTATGGAGAGCGACCGTGCCTTACAAGCCGAAATTATTGATATTATGCAGGATAATATGGAGCTGTTTAAGCAGTTCACAGACAATCCGTCATTCAAAAAATGGCTGTCTGATATGGTTTTTACTGCAACTTATAATCCTGTTGGCAAGCGTATGGCAGAGCAAGCGAATGCGTAATAAGGCGTTTGTAAACTGCTTCAGAAACGGCGCAACTTATTATAAAAAGATAAAAATCAAGGTCAAAAATCTCCATCGATGCGCCATAACGCTATTTTACCGTTTAATTGATAATGGCTTGTAGTACCTCGCCTCCACCAAAAACGCTTTACTGCTGACTTCTTGACAATGGAAGGTTCTCATGAAGCGATTACTCTGTCGGAGGAATTTGACATGGTACAGGACGAAATAGCCGGCGCAAGGAACTCGGAAGAGCCTACAGTGGCAAAGCTTTTCACAGCTTTACAATAAATCATTCCGACAACTTGCGTCGAGCTTCTGCTCTATGTAGCAATTTGTGAACCCGTGGACGATTGTATCGTTGTGCTATTATGCAGGGCATATTGATGAATAAAGCATACAACAGCATATAACAAATAACGCGCACAGGAGCAAAAAAACCAAAAATCCAGAATGGAAGAATTGCCAACCAATGTGTCAGTTCACCCCGTGCAGATTCCACTAAAAAACGATTTAGATTATCATCTGTAAAGCTATCCAGTTTCTTCTTTCTAAACCCTCGCTTTTTCCAGATCATGCCTCCATCTGGTAATAAATGCTTCCAGCGGATAACTTTGAAAATGCGGTCAAATGGTTGTCCTCCTTGTTCAAATCGGCGAGCGCGAAAAAAGAAGATGTATGTGGAAAAATAACGGTCAGGCATGTATATGCAAATCAACGCTATACCGACTTGCAAAACTGGCCATACTATAAAGCATAAGATGATTGTTTGTGCATCCAGTAGAAAGATTATTTGCATGTTTTCTCCTCTGTCATTATTGTTTGTCCCTTCCAAGTTACTTTAAGTCTAAAAAGTTTTTTAAACGTTGAGACAGCAAATACGCCAAGAAAAACAAGCACTAATAGCGGATAGACAATCAATGAACCGGATTGAAAATTTCCAATGCGCCTTGCAAGAATTGCTAAAACGCAGACCCAAACGAGATATAAAGCCAAGTAGATAATCAACCACAGCCAGTGCATTGTGATTGCAAATTTTACAAGCTGCAGAGGAACGGAGGCTAGTGAGGCTATCAAAAGAAAAACCATAATGAATAAAGGTGCGGGCGTTCTATCTGCGCCGGCTGCCATATTTTTTACCCAACCTTGTAGCAGACTGCGCAGCCCGTTGGCGTACATTCTAAACGAAATATCATGATTGCCGATATAAAGTTCAAATGGTAAGCTTGTTTTTTCAGTTGTAAACCCTCGTGTACCGGTAGTGTTTGTGCAAGTAAATCCGAAAGTAGCAGAGGTAAGTTCACTTCTTCATTGCGCGCCGGTATGATTACAGAAACGGACGGATAGTCCGCTACTGTGTCCTTATCCGCAGCAGGCAATGTCGGAAAACGATGAAATAATATTGTAGTGAATGCCAGACCAACCAACACTATAGCTGACTCAACAATAATGCACGTCATGTATCGGTTCCTTTCATCTTCTTGTGAATTGCATCCGCAGCAACAGCCGCATAAAACGTTTTTTGATCCGCCGCCCAAACAAGTTTTTTATAGTTGTAACAATCTCCTCCTGCTGAATACAGCTGCTTATTATTTGTATCCACGCGGCTCACTGAAGTATCAGTAAGTATTTCACCACTTGAACGCATGATAAAATTGGTCATGGCCTCAGCCAAAATGCCAGTACCGCCTTTTGGATAGATGTAATCAAGATACAGCCCAAAATAGCTCAGTGCAAAAAATGTGGGCGTATCTTTGAAAAAATGCTGGGTGACGAAGCATGATACCACGTATATCGACTTGCGTCGAGCAGGTGGGGTGCTCGCACAGCCTGCAACGCATGGCTTTGCACATCACTGCCCGTGATGCTTCGTCGTACCCTTCATAGAGTCGGTCTGCTGTAAAGGGCTTCTCCACAATGCGAACAAAGTTTTTCATTTTGCATTGATATGGCGATACATCGTCAGCATATCACGATAGAATCTATGGATATTTTCTTTCTCGCTCGGAAACACTTCTGAAAGCTCGTCCGCAAATTTCTCAACGTCTGCCCAGAAGCGTATTCTACTACCTTTGAAATTCACACAGTACAAAAGGTCATGGCGAATGACGTCAATCGGCTCTTCCAGACAGTTGAAAACAAAGCGGTGTGCATTAAAGCTTTTTCGCCAAAGCCGTACAACATGGCGGCTCCCTGATCAAACGTTATATCTCCGCGTCAAAATATTCCGCACGTTCCGCCGGACTATATGATTTATCAACAACGGCAACAGTCAGGCCGCGTTTAGCCAGCAGGCTTGCCGCAGTAAGTCCCGAAAGGCCTCCGCCAATAATAACAACATCGTATTTCAATCGTATCCCCCTGGTCATGCTTTATTTTTTACTTGTTGCTTGCGTTTAAGCAACTGTGCGTTATAGATAATCGTTGCGGCAAAAATGGCAATGCAGACCACTACCGCAAGGAGCACATCGGTGTATTGGCTGGAAAATCCGGCCTCTGAAGTATGCTTATTCAATATTTCAACATACGCCTAGATGAGCACAAGTCCATAAGCGATGTCCTTGAACCGAAGTGCAATGACAGTGCCAATCAATGCGCCTGATGACAGCATAATGCTCTATGTCGATTCAGGCAAGCCGAATCCGTTCCACCCAAGGCTAACCAAAAGCGTCGTTGCATTTGCGATTGTAAAAACGGTTAATCGGCAAGATGTTCGATAGCACATTGACGACAACCATTGCGACAAAGGTAACCCCGATGACGATTTTAACCCGTTTTTTGCTTTTCAAATAACGCCCTCCTCTTTATAAGTAGAAATAATACCCATTGAGAAGATACCTCTCATTGTATTTCCTTGCAATCCTACGAAGATAGTTTTTAAGCGATGTTAAGCTGCTGTCGTCAGAAAGATACTTCTTCATAAGTTGGTCAAATCGGTTTTTTTCAAATTTTGTTGCCTTGTTTTTGAAATATCCCCAAACATGTTGGGCGGCGTTCACAGCATTTCCTTTGTTTATAGGTGTACGATACGCATCTTCAATCAAACGGTACATCACCAAAGCTGGATAAGAGTTCTTATCCGTTAAGATTGTGCGAATGCGTTCATATTCGGCAGGAGAGCGCTCAAGAATGCTGTATTTATACCTTGCCCATTCTCGCTCAAGCGTGCCAATCCCCTGATTTGAGACACAGTTAATACATTTTAAAGCGGATATGTTTTTATCCTTTACCTCCAACATAATATCGATGTCCCTTCCTGATAAACGGTGATAAAATTCCAGAAACTTTTCAAACTCGATGGTCTCGGAATGCGCTCCTGTTTTTTTGGACGGATTCTGCTGAGAGTAATGAACCTTCTGTAAGCCATCACCCATTTTCCAAGTTGTAGCACAAATCTTAATCCAATCGAGTTCGCTCGCCGCATTATCTGCAGGATTAACCGCATTATGCAAACTGTCAAAAACGACAGGGATATCTGCAATCACAGACGCTTCGAGTACATCGTTGATGTTAAACATGGTGTCGTCATTTTCAATAACCAGTCGACTTTGAACGGCTGGCTTTAGCTGCAAATAATGAGCTATAAATCTTTTGATTGCAAGGCTTTTGTTCCCGTAAGCACCGCCTAGATGAAGCACCATTTTGTGTTCAACGTCAAGTCCAAGCGCGTCCAGCACCTTTGCGTGATAGTCGAGGTCCTTAATTGCCCGCTCTACTACAGAGCTGTTTATCGAGTTGAGAACGGTATATTGTCCGGGGTGCATGGATACACGCATTCCTGCCTTGGATATTTTTTGTCCGATGCGCAATAAGTCTCCTGAAAAGCACTCTTGCCAAGGTATGTCTGCCGCAACGCTTGACCCAAAAGGTATCAAGTCAGAAGATATACGAAATAGCTTTATGCCGTTTACCACATTGTAATCTATCACGCTTTCCAGTGCGGATAAGTTATGCTTAATCAACGACAAAAGCAATTCTTCATTAGCGTTCTTGAGTGTGCAGCTTTTCATTTCGCTGCCATTGACGGCGACTGCAACACATGCATAACCAATACTCATAGTGTACCTTTCTGTGCAGAAGGTTCTGCACATATTCCTTTCCAGTACGACTCAAAAACATTCGCAGCAAAACCATTTTGGTTAGGCTTGATTGAGCGAAGCGGCATAATATCCAGCACACCCTGAATCATCGTAAAGTACAAATCTAAAGCACTTTCAGAGACATCAGGGCGTATTTCTCCGTTTTCGAGACCTCTTTGAAAGCATCTTTTCATACGTTGTATATACAGATTTTCCTGACGCTCGATCAGTTGCCTGAAGATGCTTTTATTCTGTTCATTTGCAATTAAGGGCATTGTGCGCCAAAACCTCAGTTGTTTGCTTTCACCGAAATACTCCATTGCGAAATCAAATATTCTTTGCATTGCCTGCTTGCAACTCCGATTCTCTACCATAATTATTTCTTGTTCCAGACACTCATAATATCTATGAATTTCCCTGCGGATCATCACTTCCATGATTTGATCTTTACTTTCAAAATGGCTGTAGAGCGAAGGTGTTTTTATTCCCACAGCGCGGGCAAGTTCGGCTACAGAGAGATGGTCACCTTTTATAGAAAACAACTCGAACGCTGCATCAATAATTTCTTGCTTTTTATCCAATTTTAGCAACCCCGCCTAACGAACTTTAGTTAGTAAAATTTTATCCTTATAGGTTTCTTTTGTCAATACATATGAACTCACAAATGGAAAATTTTTAGTTTGTTCACAAACACACACGAAACAAATTAGAAACAGCAGGTGTTCACCCAACTAACGAAAACGAGGTACCGGTGCATTTTGTATCAAACTTGTGTTCTTTGCCATTCCCATTAACAGAACGCCTAAATCAATAAAAAGCCTTGTTTCAGAATGGATACAGGCTTTTTTGTAAGCCGACAACGTATGGTATAATAATAGGCATCTGTATAAATAAAAGGAGAGTAAATGTATGTCTCTAGAAAACCTAAACGTCGGAATATACTCAAGAGAGCAAATGGAAAAAAGCTTTGCGGAAGGCATACCAGATGATGTTGCGATTATTAGCTTTTACGATCCAAAATCAAAGGGAACTCCAAGTGATTACCGACCACTTGATTATTCTGGAAAGTGTAGCCGCATCTTTCAAGTTGGGGTTCATGATATCGATATTGAAACGCTTGAAGAATTCGGTCTTACGTTCGATAAATATTTTCAAGAAGCCAACAATCTTGCGGAGTTCATTTATTACGCATACAATGACGGTTGCAGCATGATCTGTCAATGCGAATACGGTCAAAGTCGAAGTGCTGCGTGTGCGGCTGCAATACTTGAGCATTTTAATAATAACGGTATTTCCGTGTTTGCAGATTACCGTTATTATCCGAATCAACTGATTTTCAATAAGATGCTTGAAGCGCTAAACAGGTACAAAAAGACACACCAAGTGTAAAGTAACATAGTTTTTTTAGCTGTTAATGGTTCAACAGTACAGAAAAGGGTTGCAATCGTAAAGCCATAGGACGAAAAGATGATAACTGTAAAAGTAATAATGTATGAAAAAAAGAACAGCCCTTTTTTAAGTAAAAAAGAGCCATCCAAAATGATTTACTAAAACCCCTCAGCAACCGTTACGGATAAAGCCCAAACAGCTTCAACAGCTTCTGCCAAAATGACAGCTTGACAGGCTCTACTACCTCAGGCTCCGATGCTTCTGGAACCTCAATAGGTGCGGTTTTCAACACAAACTGCACTGCGATTACGTTATCGTTTTTTTCTGAAACAAATGATACCGGAGAAAAATTGGATTTATCATACTCCTTTATCAGCTCATCTAATTCGATTTGAATTGTGTCTGGTAGTTTAGCCACAGCATCATTCAACTCGCTTGAGCCTTTATACAAGTCTGCTGCGCCTGTGTATAGCTCTCCAATGCCGCCTGTGAGTGCTTGAATACCCGAGTTTAACTCGCTGTACCCATTTGAAAGGATTTTTACGCCATTCATGTATTCACCAAGCCCTTTATGGAACAACTTATAATTATCTGAAAGTTGAGATAATCCGGATTCGAGCTGTTGAATTTTCTCATCAATGTCCATATCAATCATTGCCTTTTCAATTTCATCTGCAACTTGCGAAAGCGTGCCTGCGATGATGCCTATCGAGCCACCCATACTGTTTAAACTGCCTTCAACCGATGCAAACGCTTCCTGCACAGCAGCATAAGTGCCTTTTACGGTCTTGGCTGCGGCATAATACTCAACAAGCTGGTTAAGCGTAGCGGTCAAAGCTTCAGCACCTGCTACAGCTATATAGAGTTCAGTTGGGTCTATTTCCGTACTTGGTATAGTCGATATTGCCGAATCAAGTGCAGAGTAGGCGGCAGCATATCCCTCTTTTAAGGTTTGCATACCACTTGAAATCTCCGTTAACCCATTAGTTAGTTGCCTTAATACGCTTGGTAGCGCGGCGATATCTTCCATGTTGAAATCGCCGATGCCTTCATCAAGCCCATTTGCGATTTTGTTCAAAGCATTTTTGATTTGTTTAGAAGCGTCAAGCACCTGTTTTGAATTTCCACTAAGCTCTGATAAACCGCCTGCAAAATCCGAAGAACCGTCCGATAACTCACTTGCACCCGAAAAAGTTTTTTCAATGCCCTCTGAAAGCGCTTTCACGCCGTTATTCAACTCGCTCACAGCGTTTGATAGGCTTGTCATATCCTTTGAAATGCTACCTGTATCTGGCAGTTCAATATGCATGGAAAACGGCATAGCGGACATTTCAATTCCGCCCATAGTGAAGTTTTGCACATTAGCCTTTAAGGTGATGCTCGCATCGTTTCCCGGCAGTACAGTATGTACAATTACCTTATTTTTACCTGCGTTGGCAATAGTAGCATTTGGAGATTCAATATCCGAACACTTTTCCGTATTAAGCGTTAGCGATACTTGAAGCATATAGTTTTCGAAAAACGCTGAATTAACTGCCTTGTTTTGCGTAATGGCTATAATTATTTCGAGCGCACCGTTTTTGCCTGCGAGCTCGGAAGTCGAAATCTCTTTTCCGTCCAATTTATATCGAATATCCACATTCCAAGGCAACGCTTTTGTTTGAAGCGTTCCTTGGTAGAAAAAATTGTCGGCTGTAGTGCTAACCGAAATCATATCCCCAGTATGCTTTAACTTTTCCGAGGATGTTAGGTTGCTAATTTCGTTGTAATTGCCATAATCGGTAATTATGCCCCCCTTAAAGCTGTTGACAACGTAAATGCTCTGTATGCTGCCATCCGCTCCCAATATGCCGTAAACAACCTCTTCTTTTTTCGAGGAAGTAGTTGCGCCAACAGAAAATGACGTTGCGGATACTGTGAACAGAAGTACAACTATAAAAAATATTGATATGAACCTTTTCATTTCAAACACTCCTTTTTCAAATTTCTCTTATTATGTTTGTGGAAACCATGTTTTAGTGTAGTTTTTTCTATTACCTTATCGAAAATAATCAGCAACGCAGGCAATACGCAAACCACCATTACAAAGGAAAGCAACGTACCTCTGCCAAGCAGCAAGCCAAGCTCTGAAACTATTGGGTTGCCCGATGTAGCCGCAAGCGTAAAGCCACCCGCCGATAGTATGCTTGCAGATACGAGGATGGCAGAAAGGTTTTCCGACAGCACTTTTTGAATTGCTTCATTTTTCGGCAAGCATTTTCTATCCGTTAAATAGTGGTTGGTTAGCAGTATGGCATAATCCACCGTTGCGCCAAGCTGAACCGTGCTGATGATTAGATATCCAATAAAGCTCAAGGCATTATCCGAAAAGTATGCGATAGAAAGGTTAATCCATATCGCCGTTTCAATGGTAAACACCAACAAAATGGGGACAGTTAGTGAGCGGAATGTCAGCAGTATCACTATAAAAATACCGATAATAGCAACAAGGTTTACAACGCTTGTATCTTTTTCAACCACGCTCTTCATGTCGAATAGTGTTGCACTTTGCCCTGTCAGATAATAAGTGTCGTAATAACTACCTGCATTATCAAGAATCGATTGCACAGTATCAAAGGTTTGCTCGCTTTCGTCAGGCATAGATGTATAAAGGATTATTCGGGCGTAATTCTCGGAATAAAACTGCTCGATAACCTCTTGCGTTGGATACTCTGGAGGAATCTCGGCACCCACAGCTGTTGTGTATGAAACCACACTTGTTACATTTGGAATGGAAGTAAGCTCATTACAGAGCTCGGCTTCCTTGCCCACAGACTCTTTTGGAACTAATAGCACCAATAGATTTTCTTTGCCAAACGTTTCTTCAATCAAAGCAATGTCTTTTTCCACTCGGGAATTTTTTACCGTACCTCCTGCTCCATAAATAAAGGTGGTGTTTGATTGTGCAATAAAGCAGGGAATTACCACAATAAGTGCCAATAGTAGGAAAGGTATTCTAATCTTCAAAAGTCCCTTGCTAATCTTGCGAAAACTTGGTACAAAACTTTTATGCCTTGTTTTATCAAGCAGCTTGTAGCTAACAAGCGTTAATGCTGGTAAGAAAATCATTACGGATAGGAAACTCAAAACAACACCCTTTGCCAGATGGATTCCCAAATCCGAGCCAATACCAAAACGCATAAATGACAAAGCTAAAAATCCAATAACCGTTGTTGCGGCGCTGGCTGCTACAGTAGGTAACGAGCGTTTCACGGCAAGGCGCATTGCCTCGTTAGGTTCTGAGCAGTTACGGTATTCATAAAAGCTATGTAGTAGAAATATTGCGTAGTCCATAGAAACTGCAAGCTGTAAAACCGGGGTAACGGTTTGCGTAACATAGGAAATTTCTCCGAAAAGTGCAGTGGTTCCCATGTTAATTACCACAGCAACACCTATGGTTATCAAAAACAAAAGAGGCTCTAACCAAGAAGTTGTGGAAAGCAAAAGTATAATCAGAATTATCGGAAGCAAGAATGCTACAGCAGACAAAACCTCTGATTCTGTCATAGATTGAAATGCGGCGGAATTAGCAGCATCACCGCCAACAGCACCGCTTTCTCCAATCAAATCATAGATTGCATTTACCGTTTCTAAATCACGCCCGCTATCAATAGATACGCTCAACAAGGCATTTCCATCTTTGTAATAGTTTTTTGTTATAGAGGAGTCTAAAAACTCAAACGGAGTGGTTGTAAGAATATCCTTGCCAAGCACATCATCAAGCCAGCTTACAGAGTTTACACCAGAAATGGCAGATAGCTTTTCCTTAAATGCAAGCGTTTCTTGTATGGTGGCATTTGAAATCATAACCCTTGCGTTTGGCATATCGCCTACAAACTCCTTCTCGATTATCGAAATGGCTACGGTAGATTGCGCATCCTTTGGAAGATAATCAACCATGTTATAGTTAACCGAAATACAAGTGGATAGCAATGCACCGACCACTGAAAGGATAAAGAATGCAATAATCACACTTTTTTTGTATTTAATTATACTGTGAGATAGCTGTCTCATGAAGTACCTCCTAAGGCAAAAAACCTAATCCTGTTCTCTGGCAAATATTATTATCAAACACAGTGTTGATAATCATACGCAAACATATTATAATAACAATAGGTTGTTGAAACAACAATCAGATTTTTAATAGATGATAGATAATAAACAAACACTTGGAAATATGTTTGGCAACTAACATTTTCCTAAATAATGGAGGGCAATATGAAAGGCGAAAAGATTGATAGACGAGTTAAATATTCAAAGATGGTGCTTAAGGATAGCTTTATTACTTTGCTTGAAGAGAAAGACATCTCCAAAATTACTATAAAAGAGATATGCGAGGATGCCGACATCAACCGTGCGACCTTTTACGCCCATTATAACGACCAATATGATTTTATGAATCAAATTCAAAATGAACTTCTTGAAAATATTGAAATACATCTTTCAGCTTTTGTTAAGAGCGACTTACACATGAACTTGTTAGACATGGTTGAGCAAATATTCGAGTACATTAAGGAAAATGCACGAATTTGCAGGCTGCTTCTTAGTGAAAGGGGAGATATGAATTTTCAAAAGCGCGTGTTTATGCTCGTGTACGAAAAGATAATAAACAACATCACAACGGGTGATACAATATCGAAGGAAACTGCAGAATATATCCATGCTTTTACGCTTACAGGCTGTATAGGAGTAATTCAAAAATGGCTTAATGACGATATGACAAAACCACCACGCTTTATGGCAGAAACCATAATAAAGTTAACTACGGCATACCAAGATTTATATCAAGGCTCCATAAGGACGTTGTGAAAAATTAGATATCTTTTCTTGCGAAAACCAAGCCCTGTTTTATTAGCAAAATAATCTACTGTTATAATTAAAACACGCTTCATTCATTAAATGCAAATAAATTGATAAAAAATAAACTGGGTCTCCGAATGCAACATTAAGGTTACAATTCGGCATCCGAAATTCCTTATAAGCTAAATTGCNNAGTTTGAAATCCTTAATAAAAAATCATACTTTTTGCGTTAATTTCGTTTATACTATGCGTTCTTCAAAGTTTTTTGAAAAGTTCCCATTATTATTCCATTTGTTTTAACACAGTTTGTATGTTGTTCTGCTACAATCATCCGGTATTAAAAAAATTCGGGATATGATGAAAAGTATTGCATATTAAACAAGAAGGTTATCCTTGTGAAAGCGGGTAACATAGTTACAGAAATTAAAAACGGATTTCTGATATAGTGCCAACTTGAACAGGGACGTAAGCAAATGTAACTTGGTTACGGCAAAACCTGAACCACTTGCATATACTGCAATTAGGAGGACGAATGAAACAAAATAAATTGATAACTATACAAAAGGTAATCGCAACCGTTTTGAGCGTGCTTTTCCTATTTGTCTTTGTATATAACTCTAAAATAATAACTGCGCTTGCAGAAGGTAGCAGAAACCTAACAGCAACCAAAAACGCAGGCGGAACATGGGTAAGTAACGACGGCTATCGTCCATATACTGAATGGTACAATGCGTCAACTGCTGGTATTCCTCGTAAGCAAATAATTAAGGTTTATGTAAACACTGGAGAGATAATGTACTTTGGTAGTAGTGTTGCGGTCGGAGCTGGCGGCGATATAGTCGTAAGGCGCCCAGATAAAACATCAAGCACAGGATGGAATCTCGATGTTGTTAATAACGGTAGAGGGCATATAAACACGCGTGCAAAAGAAATGGCTGGTCCAAACTATACAGGCAGCGGAAATACAGGCGGTTATACTCCGTTGTCCATAACAGTTGACCAAACAGGCGTATGGGAGTTTGAGTTTCACTCCACTGGATATACAAATGCGAATCCCACTATGGCACCTGTTGCAGACAACGCCTTTGTTGCAAAGCAAACTACGGGAACGGTTGCTGCTTGGGATATAACAGTAACTAAACTTGTTGGCAGTACAAGGGTGGCTGTGCCGGGTCGTGTTTTTGCCAACTATTTATCACTTAATATAGGCGCAAATAGCCGTGGCAACAGCATTTTGCATTCTGTGCTATATGTATTAACGAATGACGGCTATATATATCAAACAGATTTTAACGGAATCGACCCCTATGGCTTCGTATTCTTTGCAAATAATAGAGGGCTTATAAATGCTGAAACAAACTCATCGCTTTTAGCTTCGGGTGTTTCTACGACTAACGATATGTTATCTATTAAGAGTAACGGAAAAGATGTTCAATTCCACTCGCCCATACATCCCGATACATTGCTTGACCACACTCATAAGATTTTCTTTGAGATGCCGGCAAATGACTTACCAAGTTATATAAAGCCAACACCGCAGATACCTGGCACGATTACTGATTTCCGCTTTACCGGATATGAAGATAATGTCGGCTATGTTGGCGGTGGCGGTTACTTTTATTTTAATGCTGATAAGGCCTCTTCGTTCGAGATTAAGCTCGACTTCACAAACTATGTTAACGAGCTTGGTCAGATTGAGAATAGAGGTATGGTTTTTCTCGGAAATACCTGCGTTCAAGGCTTGAACAAAATCTATTGGGATGGCAGGGATGCAAACGGCAACATATTGCCAGCAGGTTATTACGGGGGTAATAATGACGTTCAAATGACAGTTGTTGCAAAGGCTGGAGTGTATCACTTTCCTATGTTGGATGTTGAAAACAACAGAAATGGTATAAAGATTAGGCTGATGAATACACCTGTTGACCGAGTGGGCAACCCTGTTGCGATAAGCGAGGAAGAGCGCTGCAAAGTGTATTATAACAATTCATTTATGCCAAGTATGACACAAGCTGATTCGGGTGCGCCATTGAACCAACTGAATGGCTATGATTCGAGATTAGGCGCTTCGAAATTCGGCGTTACAGCAACGAATAACCCCGGCGACTTCGGAGCAATAGATGTATGGGCTTCATATTCGGGACAAGACGAAATCCCTGTTGTTATTCCACCGAACTTTCAGCTTATAGAGCCACCAGACAATATATTGTCCTTGCGTGGATTGGCTTTCTATGATGAAAACAATGACGGCTTATACAAGATGGTTAACGGCGACTATGCAATGGCTAATGTTCAGGTTGATTTATATAAGGATGGCGTAAAGATTGCTTCTGATACTACCGATATAACTGGAATGTATCACTTTGGGGGCTTGCCATATGGCACCTACCAAGTTAGGGTAACTGCCCCAAGACCGAATATAACTTGCTCAACAAATAATTTAAATCAGAACGTAATTGTAAGCACAGCCTATGCCACAAATGGCGTAGTGCGAGCGAATGATGTTGGCTTTTACTATCAGTTGTATCCTAGTTTCATTACAGTGATTAAAGATTGGGACAATGATATTATCGACCCTATACAGCCAAACAACATAAAGATAAATGTTCTTGCTAAGCGTGGAAGCGATACCGAAAACATATATTCTGTAATACTATCACCTGCAAACGGTTGGCAACATACTTTTTCTGATTTGCCCAGATACGCCGCAAATGGCTCAACGCTATTAACATACGAGGTTGTTGAAGAACCCGTGCCCGGCTACTACCAAAAGAGCATGGATAAGGTTACAACCCCGGGATATGAAACCTATACTTTCATAAATGCACCAAGGGGCATTATCAGCGTTACGAAAGTTGATTTTGATGATAATGACAAAAAACTTGAGGGTGCAGTGTTCGAGTTTTGGAGGCGTGGTACTCCCAACACACTAATAGCCACGAAAACAACCGATGTGAACGGCAAAGCGTTTGTAAGCGATTTAGCCGCAGGTACATATTTTGTAAAGGAAATCTCTGCGCCTAACGGTTATTATTTTGATACTGCTTCTGCGCAGAGTGCTGATTTTGCCATCACGCTCAACACGACGGATTATCATAAGCAATTACTGTTTACTAATAAAGAGGCGCTGTGCAACTTTGTGCTTGAAAAGAAAATACTGTCCGCATCGGATTCAAACGAACAGTTTATGTTTGAAATTACGGGACCTAATGGAGTGCTATATGCCGCAATCACAATACCCGCTGGGTCAACAAGTTCAAGCGTATCCTTCGTAGATATGCCTGCGGGAACATACTCTATTAAGCAGATTTCTAATAGTAATTGGAGATATGAGCTTATTGAAAACCAAACAGAAGCCACTAACGGTACGATTACGTATAGCTATGCCGCAGGAAAGCTACAAATGCCTGTGAATAATCCTACAAATAACGACTATAAGTTCCTATTTGTTTCGGAGAGAACGAAGGAAAACTGGCTAAGCGACCACGAAAGCGTAACTAACAAAATGAGCAAACCATAAGAGGAGTAAAAACACATGGGAAAAAAGATAGCATCAACTATATCTACAATCATATTGATTGCAATCATAATATTAGGATTAGCACTTGCGCTACCGAGATTGTTTGGAGTCAAGCTGTTTACAGTTTTAAGCGGAAGCATGGAGCCTATGCTTTCTGCTGGCGACTTGATTTATGTACGACCCATTGACCCCGAGAAGATAGAGGTTGGCGATGTAATTTCTTTTGCCTTAGATGAAGATACGGTGGCTACACATAGGGTATTTTCAATCGATAAGGAAGCAAAGCGCTTTACAACAAAGGGCGATGCAAACGAAACTATCGACAAAAAAACGGTTACATTTGAAAATGTGCAGGGCATTCATGCTTTTACAATACCCTTACTTGGCTATCCGCTTAACTTTGCAAGCAATTTAGCTGGGCAAATTATTTCGATAACTCTCATTGTAATGCTTGCATTAATATCGATATTGCTTACAGATTCGACTCCCAAAAAGCAAGACGAAACCGTTGAAGGTGATGCGGAAAGCGTTGAAACTGTTGAGGAATCGGAAACAGATGCAGAAGCCGATATAACTATAGAAACAGAAACCAAAGGAACAGACGGCAAGGATGAGTAATTACTCTTTGGAAAAACAATATAGCTTGTTTGAAGCGCTTGTATCCGGAAACGAAGTAATTTTCGTTAATAGCGATGCCGTAACAAGCCCATTTTTTCCAATGTTTGTATCGAATATTATACCTTTGCTTATTAGGCAAAACAAACAGCTTGTGGTTTCAAAGACTGCGCTGACAGAGCTTAAAAAACGCTTTGCCGAAGTAAAAGGCTCTCTTTTAGCCCACGATATAAGCGCAGAAGCACACACATATATGGGCTTGTATGTTTTAAACAAGCTAATACATAGGCGCCTTCTTTGCTATTACTCTGATGAAGTTGAAAGCGGTGCCACAAAATCCATGCAAGAGATTATAGCTGAGTTAAGTGGTAAAGGTTTGCTTTTAATTACCCAAAACTTTGAGCAAACGGAAAGTCAAAATGTTACGGTTAGAAGCATTACAGAGGGTGGTTATTTGGATGAATTATCCCTCACCAAGGCTAAAAAGACAAACGAACCCGTGCAAAACTTTTCTATCACAAAACCTATGGCGGTAAATAAGGTTCGAAAAAGTTCGCAGAACATTTTACTTGCAAAAAAGCTTATACGCACGGCACAGCTTGCATTGCTTGTAATTCTTTCCGGTGCATTATTAGTTGGTGGAACGCTTGCGTACCTAACCGCCATAGGAGCGATAAAAAATACGATTTCCTTGGGGCAAATAATGGTTGATATAGAAGAACCGGGCGTAGATAAGAACAATGTGGAATGGGGCAGCTTTACAAAGCCTGTATATCTTACAGTTCCCAGCGGTTCAGTAGGCGGGGTTGTGCGAATTATGATTTTGCCGATGTTCAAAAATGCGAGTGGCGACTTTATTGAAAACTCAAGCGTTGCGTTGAATGCTCCAATAGACAACAAGATTGAGATGGGCGACATAACATTAATGTTTGATAGCGCGTGGTCAACGAATTGGTTCTATAAGGACGGTTATTTCTACTACAAAACGGTTGTGCCATCGGGCGGTGCTACAGAAAAGCTTTTGGCTGGCGTAAGGCTTACAAACAACACCGTAGAGATGCGTGCAAAGTATCAGGATATTAGCGTTGAAATTGAGGTTATTGCAGATATTATACAACCAAACCCACAGGCGGTGTCCCATTGGGACGTAACACTTAACGGTAACGGCACTGTTACACCATAATGATTGTTTGAAGCCATAAGACAGCTTTAACATATAAAATAACCTATATAAAGGAGAAAACAATGAAGAACAAAAAACTCGCTATTATGATAGCATCGCTGGTACTAATCGCTTCCCTCGTAATCGGCGGAACGATTGCTTACCTAACAGACTCCGACACCGCAACAAACACTATCACAGTGGGCGATGTTGAAATCGGTCTCGAAGAGCCTAACTGGGACGACACCACAGACGGCAAGGACTTAGTTCCTGGAGACACAATGGTTAAAGACCCTATCGTTACAGCACTCGAAGGCGAAAGCTATATGCGTGTAGTTCTAAGTTTCTATGATACAGCTACAAACAGCTTAATCACAGACACAGACCGTATTGCACTCATACTCGAAACGATTTACTTCGATGCAACCTATGATGTAGCAACACAAACACCTGGCACAGGTATCGTTGCAGGCACAAGCTACTCATTAGCAGACTTGGCAGCGTTCGCACAGGTGAACCCCGATTTCACATTCGACACAACAAGAGTTGCAGATGCTGGCATTCGCTACTACAACTACAACGGCATTTTCAGCACAGCAAATGGTGATGAAACAGTTCTGTTCACAAACCTTGTAATCCCCACAGATTACACAAGCGCTGATGTAGAATTGTTAGGCAACTTCGAAATCAGAATCGTTGCTGAAGCAATACAGGCAACAAACTTTGCAGATGCAACAGCAGCTTTTATAGCTCTTGACGCTGCATAAGATTTAGACTAACTAATTCTTAAGGAAAGGTAGGTGATTAGAATGAAAAAACGCAATATGTATTTGGTGATACTTGTGCTTGCCATAGTTATGCTGCTTGTTAGTGTTTCAACAACGCTCGCATCGTGGATGGCAAGTGCATCGACCCTAAACAAGATTTCGATTGACGAGATTAGCGCAAAGGTAGAGAACTTCTTCTACCAAAGCTATGATTATCCCGAAGATGTGCTTGTTATGCCGGGCGACACCGTTGACAACATAGTTAAGGTTAGGAATACCTGCGATATAGACATAGCAGTTCGTTTGTCCTATAAAATAGCTTGGATTTCATACGAAGACGAGTTAGGCAACATTATTATAGATACAGATTTAAGTGCGGATAACATTTTAATCACCTACAATACTGTTGATTGGCAATACGATTCAAACGACGGTTTCCATTACTACAAGGGCATTTTGGCTCCTGATGAGCTTTCGCCAGCAGTTGTTACAGCAATAAAGCTCGACGAGTCCACAGGCAACGAATACAAAAATCGCAGGGCACATATAAACATCTACATGGAAGCCATACAAGCAGTAGGCGAGGCGATAACCGTTTGGGGCAAAACATACAAAGAGTTGGATATAGAGTATCAAGACCCCACATACCCCATTGAGATTTCAAGAGTTAGCTTTGTAAACCCTGAAGTAGGTTTTAAATTTGAAAACAACGAGGGCGACTTGTTCAGCGGCTTCAAAAACCTTCTCCCTTCAGAGGGCAGAACTCAACAAGTCGAAATATCCAACCTATATGAATATGATGTTAAAATACACCTTTTTGCGACATTAACAGAGCAGTCGTATATTGCGGATGAAAACTTTGCTTTGATTCAGAAAATCTTGCGTGATTATACAACGATAAAGGTAACAAACGATGATGGAGAAGTGCTTTACAATGGTTCAATATGGGCTGATGAGTTTGCAACCAATATTTTTATGGGCGAAATAAACAAGGTTAGCTTGGGTGTTTTCGCTCCGCAAAAAATGAAAACCCTTACCGTAAACCTATGGCTTGACAAAGAAGTTGACAACGAATACATGGGACTATTAGGTGATGTTATTTGGAACTTCGAAGCTCAAAGTGCCGATCCAAACGACCCATGGGGAGAAACGCCCACACCAAAGCCAACCCCCGACCCGGGAACGAAACCACCTGTTACTGGTGATAAGTCTATATTCTATGCTGGAGTAACTGGCATTGTGCTTTCGCTGGGCTTAATCGCTGCGCTACTTTATAGGATGAAACGGGATGGGGAAAGAGAGGGTTAGAATAGCCTAATGAAAAGGGCAGGGCGGTGCCTAATAATGGTTCTATAGTCAAATCGCCGTAATTTGTTTGTGCGCTTACTTTTTGAAAACTTATCAAACAATCTCAAGTAAGTTGCTGTCGATTATAAGTTCGATATTTATCTCATAAGCAATTCCTGAAATGGCAAAAACGCCATAACTACCCAAAAGTTTTGGTATGTAAAAAATCTTATCTAGTCGCAATACTTTTTATCAATAACATCATAAAAACCATAATCAATCCGTGGTAAATCTATTGCAACTCCAGAATTATTGAAATACCGAAATAATTTGTTTGTCTATATGATTTGAATGGAAATACAAATTTCAAAATTTTGCATTGGAACGCTACTCTGTTCTTGAGTACGAAAAGGCAAAGAGGAAACGCAAGAGCAAGGAATTATGCTTTTCATCAAAAATCTGAAACAGCCGCCTTTGGTGGTTGCTGACTGAAACATGCGCCTTTGGATAACACTCCTCGACATAGCAATTATATACCGAGACTGAAAAATCGTATTCCGATTTTTTATTTTTCTAAAATAATTTAAAAGTTATTGACATATGCCATAAATGGAGTATAATAAGAATAATTTAATGGAGGTGATGAATTATGGCAAGACCAATGAAGTGGAGAAAAGTTTGCTGTT
>LSQX01402456.1_pt2 | contig 20444 bp, 16 predicted proteins | sample 654561 | NCBI WGS metagenome assembly LSQX01 (sample SAMN04489861, study PRJNA283612) | anaerobic digester metagenome | isolation source: 4 biogas reactors fed with cattle manure at either 37C or 55C with and... | place: Denmark: Kongens Lyngby | collected 2014 | reverse complement strand
CAGGCCCACAAGGCCATGTTCATGGGCGCCAGGGCGCTGCGTCCGGGGGGGACCATGGTCTTCTTCGCGGAGCTGGCGGAGGGATACGGGCATAAGGTCTTCGAGGAGTGGGCCATGCGGGGGCTTACCCCCGACGGCGCCATAGAGGCCTTCGAGGCGGATTTCCGCTTCGGCGCCCATAAGCTCTACTATTTGGCCAAACTTGCCAAAGAGGCCTCCGTCCTCCTTTACTCCAACTCGAACCGGGAGGACAGCGGGCGGATGTTCTGCGAAAAAGTGGATTCTCCCGACGGGATCCTGCCCCTGTTGATTGAAAAATACGGGGAGGATTTCACCTCCTACATCATCCCCCAGGGGGGCATTGTGCTCCCCATGGAAGAAAACTGACCTGTTTCTACTTTGAGCTTCATAGGGTAGAATAAGGCAGGCTAGTTAGTTCTCAAGGCCCTTTCCGGGCGGGTGCAATTTACCATGCCCGCCCGGAATCTATTCTGTAAACCAGGAGGGATGCTCGGTGCGGCCTGTTCACATAATCTATGTCAGCGCCGGAAACGGCCACCGAATGGCGGCCCGCGCCATCAGGGAATCCCTTGATTGCCAGGCTGCTCCCAACGTGGTAATGGATATTCTGGATTTTTCAAGCGACCTGTTCAAGTGGTCCTACAGCGATGTCTACGCCTTCGTAAGCGAACATTCCCACCTTGCCTGCCGTCTGATGTACGACCTTACGGACAAAAACAGGGAGGAGAGCGTGGCTCTCCGGCTCTTTGAGAAGATCACCATCGAAAACGTAAAAAAATTTATGCGCTACATATCGGAAAACGAACCCGGGGCCTGCGTCTGCACTCACTACTTTCCCCTTAACGTCCTCTCCCGGATGAAAGAGGAGGGGTTGTACAAGGGGGATCTCTACACCGTGATAACCGATTTCGGGCTGAGACGGATGTGGGTGAAGGATTACGTGGACAGATACTTTATCTCCGGCGACAGGGTTCTCCGGGGGCTTCTTGCCCTGGGGATCCCCAGAGAAAAGATCTCCGTGACGGGCATTCCCGTCTCCCGGAAGTTTGCCTCTCTGAGGGCCGCCCCCCGGGACTTATCGAAGAAGCGATTGTCCGTTCTCTTTGTCGCCAGCAGCATACCCACCGTCCTTGCGCTGGATATCCTGGCCGCCCTTTCCGACACGGGCAGGCCCATGGATGTAACGGTGGTAACGGGCCGCAACAACGATTTGTTGTCCGATCTGCGGAGCGTGGAGGCGGGAGGGCGTCTAACCCTCAACATTCTTGGCTTTGTTGATAATCTGGAGGAGCTTATGTCAGAGGCGGCGATTATGATAACAAAACCGGGAGGGCTTACCGTCAGCGAGGCCCTGTGCGCCGGAGTGCCCATGATTTTTGTTAACCCCATACCCAAGCAGGAGATAAAAAACTCATCCTACCTCCAGGAGAAGGGCGCGGGTATACTGGCGGGAACGGCGGCGGAAGTGGGTGATATTGTCCGGCGCCTTTTCGCCGACAGGACGGCTCTTTCCGCCATGGAGCGGGCGGCTTTCTCCATAGCCTGCCCGAAGGCCGCCGACGAGGTGGCCGCCGCGGTGCTGCAGAGAGAGGAAGAGCGAAGAACTCCGCCTGCCGTCGAGGAAGAAGGACAAACCCTTTGAGCCTGCACGAGAGATTCGACGATGTCTTCAGCTGCGGGGAGGATTCTGAGGAGGCAAACAGGATTCTCCAGATTGTCGCCGCAGTTTTTTCCGGCATGGTGGGGGGGATAGTGGTCACTGACCCGGAGGGAATCATAAAGATGGTCAACCCCGCCTTTACCGCTATAACGGGCTATTCCGCCGATGAGGCCATCGGGCAGAACCCCAGGATTTTAAGATCAGACCGTCAGGGCCCCGAATTTTATGAGGCCTTCTGGAACTCCCTTTTAACCTGCGGCAAGTGGGAAGGCCGAATATGGAACCGGCGCAAGTCGGGGGAGGTATACCCCGAATGGCTCTCATGCCATGCCGTGCGGAATTTCGACGGAACGACTACCGACTATGTGGCCCTTTTCAACGACCTGTCGGGCGTCCGGTTCAGAGGCGCGGGCGTGGAGCTGAAATACCCCTTCGACCAGCTGACGGGCCTGGCCGACAGAACGACTTTTTATACCGCCCTTGCCGGTGAAATTGTCCGTAAAAGCAGGATGGGGCGGCGCCTTGCCCTGGCCGTGCTTGACATCAACCGGTTCAGAAATATAAACGACACCCTGGGCCACTCCGCGGGCGACGAGGTCCTGAGACAGGTGGGAACCCGGCTCTCCGACCATCTGGGAGGCCGGGACAGAGCCTCCAGGATCGGGGGGGACGACTTTCACATCCTCCTTCCCGACGTGGACGAGATCAAAGATATTTCAGCCCAGGCAAATAAAATTCTCTCCCTTTTTGACGAGCCCATTGTGGCGGGAGGCAGCAGATTTTTCATAAGCGCCTCCATAGGAGTCTCCGTGTTTCCCGATGACGGAGCTTCGTCGGAGACGCTGCTCAAAAAGGCGGATATGGCCATGCATAAGGCCAAGGAAGAGGGCTTGAACAGCTACCGGTTTTTTACCGACGAGCTTGGCAAGCTGACCTCGATAAATCTGATGCTGGAGACGGACCTCAGGAGGGGGCTTGAAAGGGGAGAATTCCACCTCCTCTATCAGCCCAGATATAACCTGAGAACCGGCAGAACTTCCGGATTGGAGGCCCTTATTCGCTGGGGTTCGCCGAGGGGGCTTGTATCTCCCTCGGAATTTATCCCCTTCGCCGAGGAGACGGGACTGATCCTGCCCCTTGGGGAATGGGTCATTTGCGAGGTTTGCCGTCAGTTGGCCCGGTGGACCAGGGAAGGGACGCCCCCGCCGGAAGTGGCGGTGAACTTTTCGGCAAAGCAGCTGCACCAGGAGGGCCTTCTGGACTTATTAAAGGACGCCGCGGGCAGATACTCCCTGCCCCCTTCCATGCTGGCGGCGGAAATAACCGAATCGGGAATAATGGCGGATATGGCCGATTCGGCGAAGGTCCTCTACGGTATGCGGGATATGGGAATGAAGGTCTACGTGGACGATTTCGGGACGGGATACTCGTCCCTCAACTACCTCAAGCGGCTGCCCATCGACGGCCTGAAAATTGATAAATCTTTTGTGGACGGCGTACTGGACGACAAAAACGACGCCGCCATTACCAAGGCCGTAATTGGGCTGGGACAAGCCCTGGGCATGACCGTTACCGCCGAGGGCGTGGAAACTCCGGAGCAGCTCGACTTCCTCAGGCAAAGCGGGTGCGACGAAATCCAGGGTTTTCTTTTCAGTCCCCCTCTGCCCGCCGGGGAGACCCTCCCCTTCAGAACAGCGGAAAATCCGCCCTTGATTTGACCGCGAATAAGGCTATAATCAAGAAAAGACCGAAATATCCGCTTGTCCCGGCTCATGTCCTGGGCAAGTATGAGATCTGTTCCGGGAAGGAGTTGCAGGTAATGCGCCACGTCAGTTCGCTGACCCTGTTCGAAGAAGGTGACCATAAGTATATTATGCTTGGGTGGGAGGAGCAGGAGGAGGAAGTGGCCGTACAGACAAACCAGTACGTCATCTCCTCCGGCGGCGAAGTGGTGCTTCTCGATCCGGGCGGAGCCCACGTTTTCCCCCGAGTCCTCGCCAATGTGGCCGAGCTTTTCGAACTCAGGAACATCAGGCATATCTTCTATTCCCACCAGGACCCGGACGTGTCGTCCGGAATCACACTGTGGCTCTCCATGGCGGAGAAGGCGGCCGTCCACATTTCGGGCCTGTGGGTTCGCTTCCTGCCCCATTTCGGAATCTATGACGTGAAGCGCATCTCGCCGATCCCCGACAAGGGGGAGACCCTTTCTCTCGCCAACGGGAAAAAACTGGTCATCCTGCCGTCCCACTTTCTTCACTCCACAGGGTGTTTCTCCCTCTACGACCCGGCATCGAAGATCCTTTTCAGCGGAGACATCGGCGCGGCCATCTTCCCGAGGGGAGGCCGGTACCCCGTGGCGGAGGACCTGGACTCCCACCTGAAGTACATGGAGGGGTTCCACAAACGGTACATGGCCTCCAATGCCGCCTGCCGCCGATGGGTCAAAATGGTGTCCGCCCTGGATGTGGAGCACATCGCCCCGCAGCACGGCGCCTTCATCAGGGGCCGGCAGAACGTAAAGAAGTTCCTTTCGTGGTTCGAGAATCTGGCCTGCGGGGTGGACATTCTCGACGAGATTTACGGCCGCTGACGGGCCCGGCCGGGAGGACGACGGAATGGAGCGCAAGTATTCGGAAGTGATCCACCAGCTCGGGGGGGCGTATTTCGCCAACACCCTGATGAACTCTTTCATGGCACAGCTGGATGAGGTGCTGGTGAGCCGGGTGCGGGCGGTTGAAGCTGAGATCGCCGAAACATCGGAGCGGTTCGTGCAGCTGAGCCGCATCCTGGGAGACCTCCAGGCGGAGTTTGACCGGAGCGGCCGGGAGACCAGGGAAACAGTGGATGAGATCAACCGGATGAACGGCGACCTCGTGGCGGAGCTTCAGCGCTCGGGCACAGACCTTGACGGCATGAGCGAGAACGTGTCCAGAACTGTGGATGCCACCACCGGCACACTGGAGTCATTTCTTGAGATCGAGAAAATGTCGAAGGAAATCCAGCGGATCGCAAAGCAGACCAATCTCCTGGCGCTGAACGCCTCCATCGAGGCTGCCAGGGCAGGAGAGCACGGAAGGGGATTCGCCATCGTGGCGAAGAACGTTCAGGAACTCGCCGCGGAAACGAAGGCGGCCTCCGAATCCATCGGGGCCAAGGTGGGGGAGATCTCCGGCTCGGTGGAGCGTGCCATGGAGGACATCCGTGGAATCAGCGGCATGTTTGACATGATCCGCCGCTCCCTTTCAACCTTCACCAGTTTCCTCGACACAAACAAGGACTTCATGGAGAGGATGGAGCAGACCATGGCCGACGCAGGAGAAAAGGTCAACAGGAGCTCCGGGGAGATGGAGAGTTCCGTGGCGGTCATGGAGAACGCCTCCCGGAAGTTCGGTTCCATGGCGGCCACCATCTCGGCCATTGTCCTTGCCCAGAAGAATCTCAAGAAGATCAGGCTCTGACATGGAACGTTCCGGCGCAGTCAAGGCGGCTCCCTGGGAAACCGACGGCGAGAACGTGAGATATGTTCCTCTGGACGAACTCTGCCACTACCGTGGAAGGGTAGCCGAGGACATCCTCTCCGAGGACGGGGCGCTGCTCCTTCCCCGGGGAAGTGACATCCCCGCGATCCTGGAAACAATGCCGGACATAACGAAGACCCTCCGGCGCTGGAACAGGGAATTCATTCCCGTCCAGGTTTCCACCGACATTTCCGAAAAGGAGTTCGAAACCGTCCTCCGTTCCGTGGAGCCCAAAACCCGAATGCTCGATGCCGGTATCGCCAGGAGGGCCATTGACCAGGTTGAGGAAGTCTACCGGCGCATTACCGAGGACGGAAATTCCAGGGAGGGGATGGAAACTCTTGCGAAAGAGGCGGACAGGCTGGCCCGGGATGTGCTCCGGTCGCCCCAGATTCTTCTCTGCCTCGGCAAGGTGAAGGACTCGGATGAATACACCTTCGTCCACTCTCTCAACGTGGCCCTTCTGTCGGGGTATCTTGCCGCCATCCTCCAGCCCGGCGACGAAGATCTCGTGAAGGTGATGACCTTCGGCGGACTGCTCCACGACCTGGGAAAGGCGAAGGTTCCCCAGGAGATACTGAACAAGCCGGGAAGACTCACCGCGGAAGAATTCGAGATCATGAAGACCCACTCGATCCAGGGAATGGTCACTGCCGTGGCGTCGGGAGTGAGCGACCGGAGGGTACTGTCGGTTGTGAGGAACCACCACGAACGCTGGGGAGGGGACGGATACCCCGACGGCCTCAGTAAAGACAGGATATCCTACCACGCGAGGATTGCTGCCGTGGCGGACGTATTCGACGCCCTGACGGCGAAACGGGTCTACAAGGATCCCATCAGGAGCAGGGAAGCTGTCTCCATGATCCTCGAGTCATCAGGGAGCAGCTTCGACGGGGACATCGTGCGGGCCCTGCTTGTCTCTGTGGGTCTCTATCCTCCGGGAACGGTGGTGGAGCTTTCAGACTTCAGCGTGGGGGTAGTCACAGGCGTTCGGAACAAAGACCTGCTCCGGCCCCAGGTCTTCATCTCCGTCGATCCCCGTGGGCGGCGTCCTGAGGAGCCCACCATCATCGACCTTTCTCTCGGCGGCAGTCTCTTCGTCAGGCGGTCCCTTGACGACATGGGCAAGGGCGTGGTGTACGGGCGCTCATGATTCCGGCGTTTGCCGGACCAGGGAATCTTCAATCTCCCCTATTTTTTCTTCGAATCCGTACACGGTGGGATCGATGTCGTCCACTACGGCATTCAGTTCTTTCATGGACCGGAAGGCGTACCCTTTGGGGAGGCGGTTGGCGTACCGCTTCACCTTCAGCAGGGCCTGGAGGTAGTTCCGTTCAAAGGGCAGGATGACCTGGGCTGCCATGATGGCCCCGGGCATCTCCTCGGTAAGGAAAAGATAGGCCATCTCCAGGTTTTCCTCGATGTCCATCTCGTCGTACCAGAGTGCGGCCAGCAGTTTTCTGAATTTCTTCTTCTCGTGCCCCCCCACCATCTTCCGCACCGCCCGGTCAATCCGGTTTATTCCGGACCGCAGGATATGTTCCGTGAGATAAGGGTCCCCGCCGGGCCAGGAGAAGCCTGCGATGTACTCCGCCTCGGCCTCGGGGAGCACCTGCTTCCGCAGCAGCCGGCCGAAGGAGGGCCGGAGAAGGACTGAAGCCGGTTCCGGCGGGGCGTTCACGAGGTCACTGAAAACATCACCGGTGGAAAACCCCCGTCTCTCGAAGGGCGAATTGGCAAGCCAGGTCACGTAGCCGGGGTCGAAAAGCCCCTTCCGTCCCGCCCTCCCGGCCATCTGGGAAAACTCGTTCTTCGAGATCGGCCTGTCGGAATGGTAGTGAACAAGCTGGGCGAAAACCGCTGTCTGGGCGGGGAGGTTCACTCCCAGGGCGAGGGCGTTTGTGCCGCACACCACGTCGAGAATCCGCTCCCGGAACGCCCGCTCCACCAGCAGCTTTTCCTTGGGCAGCATCCCCCCGTGGTAGATGCCCACACCGGTAAAGAGAGGCGGCTGAATCTTCGGCACCTCGAGGATGGAGGCCAGTTCCTGGAGACGGTCGCGCTGATCTCCGGAAATCCGCCTGCGGGACTTTGAGGCCAGAAAGGCCAGTTCCACAGCTCCTTTCTGGGAAAAGAGGAAAACGAGGGCGTCCTTCAGACCGTCGATCCTCGCCGGTTGTGACGGTGTGAATATCAGTTCCGTCTCCCGGCGGGTGTTCTCGTGCAGGTGAAACTTCCGGCCCGTTACGCCGCCGAGGTACTCCGCCACTGAAGAGGCCCCCCCGAGGGTGGCCGACATGACAAGGATGGCCGTGGAGGGCACGGTGTCCCGGATGCCGTCGATATAGGCCCTGGCACGGTCCGGGTCGTCGAATATATAGTGGAATTCATCCACGATGAGCTTCTGTCCCGGGATGAAAGCGTACTTCAGCGAATAGATTTCCTGGGTGCAGCAGATGATGGAGGCGCCTTCATTTTTCTTGAAATCCCCAGTTTCGATTCCCACATCGAATCCCATCCGCCTGAGGTCAAGGTACCGTTCGTTGCTCAGCGCCTTTATGGGAGCGGTAAAAATGATTCTCCCTGCATTGGGGTAAACCGGGGCTCCCTCCTCGTCGAGAATTCCAGCCCACAGATAGGCGACCAGGGTCTTTCCCGAACCCGTGGGAGCGGAGAGCACGGCGTTCTTTCCTCGGATGGCCCGGTAGGCCTTGAGCTGCCAGGGGTAATAGGAAAAAGTGTCCAGGGGGTCGTCTCCTTCCGCCCGGGGAAACGGGCTCATTTTTTCTTCATCTCATGGTACCACAAAACAGGGAGGGAAAATCATGGTAATATACTGTACCAGAGAGAATAAGGAGGTGTTTCCTTGGCCGGTTTTCGGGTTGTGGCGGGAGAAGGAACCGAACGGGCGGGAGAAGTGCTGGTGTTCAGGCTCGAAGCGCGGAAACCCTACGTTTCCCGGCGCAGGGAGGATGCTTTCTGGATGAAGACAGGCGACGAGGTGACACAGGCCGCCGCGGACGCGGGACTGCCCTTCGAGGCGGTGACCCTGTTTTTGAAGAAGGGCGTGAATTCTCCGGGAATGGCGGTGAGCCTCTACGCCCCGAAGACTGAAAACGGGGAAGACCGGGACGAAGGATGGAGAGTCCTGACAAAGCCCGACAGGGGTGGAAAAGGGGGATCCCTCATGGAGGACGAGAAGATCCAGTTCGAGGAAGCGAAACTCATTGCGGAAGAGATCGCGAAACGAAACAGGGACTTTCTGCCGGACGAAGAGGAGGAGATCATCACACCCGACGAGCTCGAGGATCTGATCAAGGGCGAGTGAGAAGGACGGACTCTTTCTGTTGTCAGAAGGGGCGTTCTCGTGTACTCTGTAACCCGGCTGTTTCGTAACCGAAACGAAACGAGGAAGGGGCAGGGGATTTTGTCGTGACGTGGGGCAGTGCTTTTCAGATAATCGGCGGCGTGGGGCTTTTCCTGTACGGAATCAAGCTGATGAGCGAGGCGCTCCAGTACCTCGCCGGCGACAAGATGCGGCAGCTCATCGGTTCCCTTACCAAGACCCCCATCCGCGGGGTCTTTATCGGGGCGGTTGTGGCCATGCTCATCCAGAGCAGCAGCGGAACCACGGTCATGACCGTGAGCTTTGTCCATGCGGGCCTCATGACCCTGAAACAGGCCGTTGGAGTCATCATGGGGGCCAACATCGGAACCACGGTGACCGCCCAGATCGTGGCCTTCAAGATCAAGGACCTGGCTCTCCCCATCCTGGGGATAGGCGTTCTTCTCGTTCTCTTCGGAAGGACCAAGCGCCAGAAGTACGTCGGAAACGGGATGGTGGGCTTCGGCCTCCTCTTCCTTGGCATGCAGACCATGGAATCATCCATGACTTTCCTTCGGGACAGGAAGGACCTTTTTCTGGCCTTCAGCTCCAATCCCCTGCTCGGCGTCTTGGTTGGAACGGCTGTCACAATGGTTGTTCAGGCCAGTTCGGCCACCATCGGTCTCACCATGGCCATGGCGGCCCAGGGACTCCTTACCCTGGACGCGGCCATACCGATTCTTCTCGGCGACAACATCGGGACCACCATTACGGCCGTCATAGCCTCCCTGGGCTCGAACCGGTCGGCGAAGCAGGCGGCCGCGGCCCATGTCCTTTTCAACGTTATCGGGGCGACCATCTTCCTTGCGGCCTTCCCGCTGTTCAAGGATGTCATCGTCTCCACCTCGGGAGACATCAGCAGGCAGCTCGCCAATGCACACACCATCTTCAACGTGGCCAACACGGTGATGTTCCTTCCCTTTGTGTCCGTCCTCGTCTGGGTCATCAGGCGCCTGGTCCCCGCCAGTGGGGAGACCTCCGCGGCTGGCCCCATGTACCTCGACTTGAAGCTCATTGACGCTTCTCCCGCTGCTGCTGTCGACGCGGTGAAGAAGGAGATTCTCCACATGGGATCCCTTGCGGCGGCCATGCTTCGGGATGTGCGCCGGGCCTTCGAGGAGAACGATCCGAAGATGATCAACGAGGTGAACCAGACGGAGAAGGGCGTGAACGAAATCAACCGGGCGATTTCGGCCTATGCCTCGGAAATATGGCAGGGAGGCCTTTCCAGCGATCTCTCCACGGTACTCGGCTCGTACGTGAACGGCGTCGGGGATATCGAGAGGATCGGTGACCACGCCACAAATCTTATCGAACTGTACGAATACAAGCTTGATCACGGGGTCGAATTCTCGCCCCTGGCCATGGACGAGTTCCGGGATATGTTCGATGCGGTGGAGGCTGCGGTACGCCTGAGCTTCGAATCCCTGGACGAGGAGGACGTTGTCAAGGCGAAGGAAGTTGACCGCCTCGAGGACGATGTTGACCTGAAAGAAAAGACGCTGAGGAAGAATCACATTGCCCGGCTCAACAGAGGGGAATGCACGCCCCAGGGCGGGGTGATCTTCATCGACATCCTCAGCAACCTGGAGAGGGTATGCGACCACGCCCACAACCTCTCCTTCATCGCCATCGACATTTCGAAGCTCCATAGGTGACGGGACAGCCGGGAGAGAGGGCACCCCAGGGAAGGCTCAGTCCAATGGATAAAGACCACGCCCAGTTTGCAAGGATGACGGGAATTCCCGTCGGCAGGCTGATAGTATCGCTGGCCATACCCACGATCATCAGCATGCTGGTCACTGCCGTCTACAATATTGGAGATACCTTTTTTGTCTCGAAGCTCGGAACAAGCGCTTCGGGTGCGGTGGGTATCGTCTTTTCACTGATGGCCATAATTCAGGCGGTGGGATTTACCATCGGCATGGGGTCAGGCGCTCGGATTTCGAGGCTGCTCGGCTCCAGGAAGCCGGATGAAGCGAACAGGGTCGCCTCGTCAGGCTTCCTCGCGGCTGTTGCCTTCGGGACGATGGTTACTGTATTCGGACTCCTCTTCATCGAAGACCTGATGCGCCTCCTTGGCGCCACGGAGACTATTTTGCCCTATGCCCGGGACTACGCGAGCTATATTCTGTACGCCGCACCGGTCATGGCTTCTTCCTTTTTGCTGAACAACATCCTCCGCGCGGAAGGAAAAGCCAGGTTCGCCATGGTCGGCCTGACGACCGGCGGGCTTCTCAACCTGGTGCTCGATCCCCTGTTTATCTTCGGCTTCGGGCTGGGTATCGCCGGAGCCGCCATCGCCACGGCGATCAGCCAGTGCGTGAGTTTCTGCATTCTGTTCTCGTGGTTTTTCCGTGGAAAGACCATCGTGCGGCTGGGCGCTTCAGGAATCTCCAGGAGCCCGGACATGTATCTCAAAATACTCAAGAACGGCCTTCCCTCCTTCTGCAGACAGGCTCTCGCCAGCATCGCAACCATCGCGCTCAACGTCAGCGCGGCCGTGTACGGAGACGCGGCGGTGGCGGCCATGTCAATCGTCGGCAGGCTCTTCATGTTTGTCTTCGCCGTCAATCTCGGAATCGGGCAGGGGTACATGCCGGTGGTTGGGTACAACTACGGCGCAGGTCTTTTCCAGCGGGTGAAATCAGCATTTTTCTTTACCCTGAAAGTCACCTCCGTCCTGATGACCTTGTCGGGAATCGCAGGGTTCGCGGCGGCTCCGGCCCTGATCAGGCTTTTCATCCCCAACGATGCCGACGTTGTGCGGATCGGCGTCGGGGCGCTCCGGGCCATGTGCCTCGCCATGCCGCTGATACCCCTTGGAGTGGTCTGCAACATGACCTTCCAGTCCATCGGGAAATCCTGGACGGCGACCGTACTGTCCCTGGCCAGGCAGGGAATCTTTTTCCTCCCCCTGATCCTGACCCTCCCCGGATTTCTCGGGGTGACCGGCGTGCAGATCACCCAGCCGCTGGCCGACGGGCTGACCTTCCTGAGCTGTCTTCCCCTCGCCTTCTTCTTTTTCCGGGATCTCGGGGCCGACAGGGAAACGAAGAGGCGAAGCCCGGCGGCAGGTTCCTGATGTCTTCCGGAAAGGGGACACATTCCAGTCCTTGACTTTTTTCAGTTCTCCGCTATGTTTTGATACACCTGAAGATAACAGGCTGCGTCTTTTCGTAGAACGGAACCGCGGAGGGAGGATGGACCATGAAGGAACATGAGAAGAACGGAGTCCGATGCATCCTGCTGAAACCGGGAGACAGCGTGGCCGTGCTTCCCGAAGGGGGACTGGCCGGGCAGGTGCTTTCCGGCTGCGGCGTGATCCTGCGGGAAGATGTCCCGGCGGGACACAAGGCCGCCCTGAAGGACATCTCCCAGGGCAGCCAGGTGATCAAATACGGACACCCCATGGGGCGGGCCACCAGGCCCATCGCTCCGGGCGAGAAAGTCCACGTCCACAACGTGGAGTCAGGGCTCAGCGCGGAATGGAACATGACCTGGACTCCCTCCGGGGCGGTGTTCCGTGACCCGCCCGGACCTGTTCCCCTCTTTGAGGGATACCCAAGGGAGCAGGGAGCGCCCGGGATCCGGAACGAACTGTGGATTATCCCCCTGGTGGGCTGTGTCAACGAATACCTGAAATTTCTTGCCGAAGGGTATGCCCTGCCGCCGTGGATAGGAAAAGTGCGGGTGCTTTCCCACCCCTACGGATGTTCCCAGCTCGGCGAGGACCTCGACAGGACCGCCGCCGTCCTTGAGGGGCTGGCCAGGAATCCCTGTGCTGCGGGAGCGGTGCTTGTCGGACTCGGGTGCGAAAATCTCCGGAGGGTGTTCATGGAAACCAGGCTCTCCGGCCTTCGGAAAATCCGCTTCTTCTCTCTGCAGGAAGCGGACGACGATCGGAAAATGCTGTACGGTCTCCTTGACGGGCTCTCGGAGGCTGCCCCCAGGAAGCGGACCGTTTTTCCCCTGTCAGAGGTGACTGTGGGAGTGAAGTGCGGCGGCAGCGACGGTTTCTCCGGCCTCTCGGCCAACCCGCTGGTTGGCGAGGCTGCGGATATGCTTTGCGCCTGGGGCGGCAAGGTTCTGGCCACGGAAATCCCCGAGATGTTCGGCGCAGAGGACGTAGTGGCTTCCCGTATTTCCGACGAAGGGGTCTTCCGCAGTTTTGCCGCAGCCATCCGCTGGTTCCGGGACTATTACGACGCGCACAGCCAGCCGGTGTACGAAAATCCGTCCCCGGGAAACAAGGACGGGGGCATCACCACACTGGAGGAAAAGTCCCTGGGAGCGGTGAACAAATGCGGATCCGCACCGGTGACAGATGTGCTCGCCATGGGCTCCCAGGCAACCCGGAGGGGGGTTTCCGTGGTCTTCGGCCCGGGAAATGACCTTATCTCCTCTACGGCCATGGCAGCGAGCGGGGCACAGGTTATCCTCTTCACCACGGGGAGAGGAACCCCCTATTCCACCGTGGTCCCCACCATCAAGATCTCCTCGAACACCGCCCTCTACAACCGGAAGAGGGGATGGATCGACTTCGACGCCGGCCCGCTGCTCTCCGGGGCCGACAGGGGAGAGAGCGCCCGCCTGCTTGTTTCCCTTCTCGCGGAGACCGCCTCCGGGCGTCTCACCAGAAACGAGGAGAACAGGAGCGGCGAAATCGCCATTTTCAAGGACGGCGTCACTCTGTGACGGCTGAAGGGAAAGGAGCGGAATCATGAACTACACGGTACTGCAGTTCGGCGAGGGAAACTTCATCCGGGCTTTTTTCGACTGGATGCTGCAGAAAATTTCGGATGCAACAGGAGAGGAGCACGAGGTGTTTCTCGTTCAGCCCATCGACAGGGGCAGGGTGGGGGAGATCGTCGCGGCGGGGGAGTACCACGTCCTGCTCAGGGGGTATCAGGAAGGGAAATTCCGGGAAATACTCGACCCCGTCCGGGTGGTGGCTGGAGGCTGCAATCCCTTCACTCCCGAAGGGCTGAAATCCATGTTCGAAGCCGCCCTGTCGCCTGACCTCAGGGTAGTGACATCCAATACCACCGAAGCCGGCATTTTTTTCGAGGAGAAAAGGGCTCCCCACAATTACCCTTCCCTTCTCGCGGCCGCTCTCGAAAAGCGTGCCGCCGCAGGGCTGCCCCCCCTCTCCATAATTCCCCTGGAGCTGATTGAGAACAACGGGGCCGTCCTCAGGGACTGCCTGGAGAAATACGGCCGCCATTGGAACTACGGCCCGGACTATTTCAGATATCTCGACGGGTGTTTCTTTTATGATACCCTGGTGGACCGCATCGTCACAGGATTTCCAGCGAAGGAATCGGAGGAGGTTTTCCGGAAGATAGGCCGCGAAGACAGGAACGTCACTGCGGGGGAACTCTTTCACCTTTTTGTCCTTCAGGGAGACAAATCCGTCCTGGACGTGCTTCCCTTCCACAAGGCCGGTCTGAACGCCGTAATTACAGGGGACAAGCTTCCCTTTTACCGGGACAGGAAGGTGCGGGTGCTCAACGGGGTTCACACCGCTTCCGTTCCCGTCGCCCTGCTCGCCGGGGTGGAATACGTGAAGGATTTCGTGGAAGATGAGCGGTTTGCTCCCAGGCTCAGGGACCTTGTGCACAACGAGATTGTCCCTGCTTTCTCCGACGACGCCGAGGCACACCAGTACGGCGACGATGTCCTGGAGCGATTCAGGAATCCCGCCCTCGAGCACGCGTTCCGGGCCATCGCCCTGAATTCGGTGGCCAAGGCGAACACCAGGCTCCGGCCGACCCTTGAGGGATATTTCGGGAAATTCGGCGAGCTGCCCCCCGTTCTCACGGAGTGCATCGCCGCCATGACGGAACTCTATGACTGCGCAGGAGTACGGGACCTTCCGGGAGGGCCCCTGGAGCTGTCCGACTTCCGGCAGCTCCGGGGAAGGAGCCTTGAGGAAATGACCGACAGTTTTTTCCCCGGCCTGCCCTCACCTCTCAGATCGGCCCTTCTCGCAAGGCTTGGGGAGCTGAGGAAAGAAAAATAGGGTGTATTCAGACTCCGGGCGACAAAACGAGCCCCTGCCTTTCCGCCGGAAAGACAGGGGCTTGGTGTTTTTTTCTATGGTCCCATTACGAGTTCGGGGATGAAAAGGACAACCTGGGGCACGAAGGTAATGAGCAGCAGCACCGCCACCATGGCCGCATAGAAGGGCAGCATGGCCCGTGCAGCTCTTTCGATGGAGATCTTTCCCACGGCGCAGCCGACGAAAAGAGCTGACCCCACCGGGGGCGTGCAGAGCCCGATGCCCAGGTTGAGCATCATCATGATGCCGAACTGGACGGGGTGCATGCCCAGGGTGCCCACCACCACGGGGAAGAGGATCGGGGTGGTGATGAGGATCAGGGGGGCCATGTCCATGATGCAGCCAAGGGCGAGGAGAAGCAGGTTGACGAGGAGCAGCAGGAGTACCGGGCTGTCGGTGACTGAAAGCAGGGCGCTTGTGGCCAGGGCGGGGATCTTCAGGTAGGAGAGCAGCCATCCGAAGGCCTTCGCCGCCGCGATGAGGCTCATCACCATGGCCAGGGTCTTGAGGGAGGAATAGAGGATCTTGTTCATCCGCGACAGGGGGATTTCCCTGTAGACGAAGAAGGTGACGAAGAAGGCGTAGACGCAGGCCACCGCCGCCGACTCCGTGGCGGTGAAAACGCCCGAGATGACGCCGCCGATGATGATGACGGCGGTGAAGATTCCGAGGACAGCCTCCCGGGAGATCCTCAGGGCTTCTCTCCAGGTACAGGGCTTTTCCTTGGGGTAGTCCCGCTTCACTGCGATGATGTAGCTGATGATCATGAGGGCGATGCCGAGCAGGACTCCAGGGACGAACCCGCCGAGGAAGAGCCGCCCCACAGAAACGCCCCCCGCGGCGAGGGAATAGATGATCATGTTGTGGCTCGGCGGGATGATGATGCCCTGGCAGGCGCTTGTGACGGTGACCGCCACGGAGTAGTCGGCGTCGTACCCTTCCTTCTTCATCATGGGGATGAGGATGGTGCCGATGGAGGATACGTCCGCCACGGCGGAGCCCGATATGCCGCCGAAGAACATGCTCGCCAGCACGTTCACCTGGGCAAGGCCTCCCCGGACCCTCCCCACGAGAAGGTTGGAGAAGGCGATGAGCCGCCGGGAGATCCCACCCTCGCCCATCATCTCACCGGCGATGATGAAGAACGGGATGGCGAGGAGGGAAAAGGAATTCACCCCCTGGACCATCTGCTGCATGACGGCCATGAGGGGAATCTTCAGGTAGATGGCGGTGATAATTGAAGAGACGGCCAGTGAGAAGGTGATGGGCACCTTGAGGACAAGGAAGACGGCAAAGGAGCCGAGGAGCAGCCAGGAGGCGAAAGTCGTGTCAGGCATCGGGAGCGCACCTCCCCCCGGAGAGTTTTTCGTCCATGCCGGCATCTCCCTTGTCCAGGCCGAACAGGTTCATGAATCCCTCGTAGAACACCAGGATGCCCGAGAGGACCAGGGGAAAGTACATCACCGAGGCGGGCATTTCGGTGGCCGGGAGGATGGACCTGCTCGTGAACTGAACGAGGATCCATCCGTAGCGGACCATGATGAATCCGAGAAAGAGGGTGACAAGATCCGTGAGCTTCGCCAGGACAAAGTCCGTCCGGGGGGAAATCCGCTCCGGAAGAAGGCAGAGGCTGATATGAAGACGGTGTTTCACTCCCAGGGCAAGGGAGATGAAGGTGAACCAGACCACGATGACGATGGAAACTTCCTCGGACCACGGAATGCCCGAGTTCAGGACGTATCGCATGAAGACGTTGGCGAAGATGAGGACCACCATGGCCGGGAGAAGCAGTTTCGCGAAGGCCACGAGGGTGAGATGAATGAATCTGAAGACGGCAGTGAAAAATTTCAAAATTTTACCCCCCCGGAAAGGAAAAAGGGGAAAGCCTGTACAGGCTTTCCCCTGCGGGACAGCTATTTCACTTCCTGAATCTTCTTGACCACTGCCTGCAGTTCAGGCTTCAGCTCCGAATACAGGGGCTCCATGGCCTTCTGGAATTCGGCCACGGCTTCCGGTGTGAGGTGGGTGATAACCGACCCGGCGGCGGTGACTTTCTCCTCGGAGACCTTCTCGAACTCCTTCCAGAGCTTGATCTGGAAGGGCATGGAATCCTTCGCGGCCTGCATGATGATCTGCTGGTCTTCCTTCGGGAGCCTGTCCATGCTCGTCTTGCTGGCGATGAGGATTTCAGGAACCCTGGTGTGACCGTCCAGGGTGAAGAACTTCGCCACCTCGTAGTGGCTCGTGGAGAAGTAGCTGGGCCAGTTGTTCTCGGCCCCTTCGATGACGCCGGTCTGGAGGGCGCTGTACACCTCGCCGAAGGGCATGGGGGTTGGAACGGCGCCGAGGGCGGAGACCAGGCCCATCATGAGCTTGCTTTCCTGGACGCGGATCTTCAGTCCCTTCAGGTCGGCCACGGACTTGATCTCCCTTTTGGAGTTGTAGAAATTCCGGGCGCCCGAGTCATACCAGGCCAGGCCAACGAAGCTGGCAGGTTCGAGGCTGTTCAGGAATTCCTCGCCGATGGGGCCGTTGAGGACCTTCCACATGTGCTCCTCGTCCCTGTAGAGATAGGGCATCTGCAGGGCGTCGAAGGCGGGGGCGAAAGCGGCGAGAGGAGAGATGCTCACCCTGGTGAAGTCGATGGCGCCGAACTGCACCTGTTCGATCACGGCTTTTTCCTCGCCGAGCTGCTTGCTGTGGTACACCTCGATCTTGATCCTGCCTCCGGTGCGCTCCTCCACGAGGCGGGCGAATTCCATGTCCCCCTTTGTGGTCGGGTAGTCCGCCACGTGGGTTTCTCCGAGACGGAGAACCATCTGGGGGGCCGCCGCCGCTGCCGGAAGAGCAGACACTGCAACTGCGAGAATCGCGAGAATCGTCAGAAGCCGTTTCATTCAATCTCCTCCTTATAAAAATTGAAATGAAAAACTTTTCTTATTGTAGTCGCCCTATTCCGAAAACGCAATCAGAAACCGGTTGTGAATGAACATGTGTTTTGTCAGGCGGAATGCAGCCGGAAGTATGCCTTCGCGTTGTTGAAGCAGATATCCTGCACCATGCCGCCCAGCAGGGCATAATTCTCAGGAATCTCGCCCCGTTCAACGTCGCCTCCGATGATATTGCAGAGGATTCTCCGGAAGTACTCGTGTCTCGGGTAGGAGAGGAGGCTCCGCGAGTCGGTGAGCATCCCCACGAATCTCGAGAGCACTCCGACCGAGGAGAGAGCCTCGATCTGCCTCGTCATGCCGTCCTTCGTGTCTGTAAACCACCAGGCGGAGCCCATCTGCATCTTCCCCGGCGCCGACCCGTCCTGGAAGCACCCCAGGATGGAGGGGATCATGTCGTTGTCCCTGGGGTTCAGGGAGTAGACGATGGTTTTGGCGAGTTTCCCCGTCCGTTCCAGCCTGTCGAGAAGACGGACGAGGGGGCGTCCCTGTTCGAAATCGCCCATGGCGTCGTATCCCGTGTCCGGCCCGAGGCGGGTCAGCATCCGGGAATTGTTGTTCCGTACGGCCCCAAGGTGAAGCTGCTGGGTCCACCCCTGGGAGGCGTCCATGGACAGCAGTTCGTAGAGCACCGCTGACCGGAACCTGAGAAGGGCTTCGCCGGAAAGAGCCCGTCCGCTTCTGAGGATGGAGAAGGAAGCCTCCACCTCGTCGGAGGTCCAGTCCGAGGCGTAGCAGGTTTCAATGCCGTAGTCGGAGAGACGGCAGCCGTTGTCGTGGAAAAACTGGTGTCTCTTCCAGAGGCATTCGATGAACCGGCCGAAGGAGTCAATTTTAACCTCCGTCATCCGGGCCAGCTGGTCGAGCCAGGGGTTGAATCGATCGGGAAGGTTCCCTTCCAGGGCCCGGTCCGGCCGGAAAGCAGGCGCCACGACGGTTTCGAATCCGCTCTCCCTGATCTGGCGGTGTTCTTCCAGGGTGGATGACGGATCGTCGGTGGTGCAGAGGGCGTCCACTTTGAATTTCCTGATGATGGATCTCGCCGAGAATTCCTTCTTCCTGAGAAGGGCCGTGCAGTGACTGTAAATCTCCCCTGCGGTGTCCGGGTTCAGAAGTTCGTTCACGCCGAAGATCCTCTGGAGCTCAAGGTGGGTCCAGTGATAGAGGGGGTTGCGGACGAGTTGGGGGACCACCCTCGCCCAGGCCGCGAACTTTTCCTCATCGGAAGCGTCTCCCGTGATGAACCCTTCGTCCACGCCGCAGGCCCTCATGGCCCTCCACTTGTAGTGGTCGCCGCCGAGCCAGATTTCCGTGAGGTTTGCAAACTGCCTGTCCGAGAGGATGTCCGAGGGGGGAATGTGGCAGTGGTAATCGAAGATCGGCATGGGGGCCGCGTATTCATGGTAGAGCTTCTGGGCGGGCTTGGATTCGAGAAGGAAATCCTTGTCCAGGAATTTTTTCGCCATAGCGTTTTTCCTCCTTGCGATGGGATATCTTTCGTTTCATTCTTTGAAAATACATTTTACTCCATGGGAAAAAATCGCGCCACATGCCGCACTATTCTTTAATCCGCAGGCGGCGGGGAATGTCACCGGATCCCGTCGGCGTCCTCTTTCTCCGGAAGGTATTTCCAGTACTTTTTCGGCATGAACTGCCGCTGCAGTTCGGGATTTTTCCTCGTCTGCACCGCAGTGGAGCAGAAATACCGTTTCCAGAGGTCCCGGATCTCCCGCTCTTTTCCCGACAGAGACAGGGACCCTCCGGGACGGAAATCGGTCACCCGCCAGGTACCTTCCTGGAATACGGCAGCACGGTTTCTTCCCGTGTCGTGGATGACCCACCGCTCTCCGCCGAGCCTTCGGGCGAAATGGCCGGCGACGAGTGAAAGGATGTCCCCCTCGGGCTCGAAGGGGGCGTAGAGAACCCCCCGGAGTTCTGTAAACCGGAGGAGGCCAAGAAATCTGTGCCGTTCTCTCGAGACGGCCCATCCTGCTTCATGCACGGTCCGGACTCTTTCATCCGCGAGGAAGCCCGCGGCACGGGGGCCGATTTTCCACGCGAGGTCGAAATACCTGTAGACTGCCATCTCTCTTCCCGCCATGGGACTGAGAAATGCGTAATAGCCCATGGTGAGAACTTTGCGGGAAAATCGTGCGGAAAGGGTGTTCCGGACTGCTGCGGCGAGCTGTTCATTCGTGGCAGCCCGCCTTGGTTCGAAAAGGAGGGACTGGTTTTCCAGGGGGGGACCCAATACGCCTTCCGGACGTTCCCCCCTTTTCGCCGAATCGTGGATCAGGCAGAGAAACCCGTTGAATGTTCCGTCGTAGGACCAGACGGCCATGGTCAGAACTCCAGCCTGAGCTGACGGAGGCCGCCGGCCTGCGGCCGGGCCGAGAGGATGTTCCGAAGATCTCCGCCTGCGGGGGAAGCGGGGAACGCCGGGTTTCTGCAGGAGATGAAGAACCGCGCCCGCTTCATCACCACGCCGATCCGTGCAAGATCGTCTCCGTCAAGAAGATGTCCCTTCCTGGCGGCGAGAATCCTCTTTGCCGATGTGACGCCGATCCCGGGAACCCGGAGGATTTCCTCCCAGGACGCCCTGTTGACGTTTACGGGGAAAAAGTTTGGATTGGCGAGTGCCCAGGCTGTTTTCGGATCGAGGCTTTCGTCCAGATGGGGCTGCTGCGGACTGAGCACCTCCTCGGCACGGAACCCGTAGAATCGAAGCAGCCAGTCCGCCTGGTAGAGCCGGTGCTCCCTGAGCAGGGGAGGAGCTGTGACCCGGGCGGGGAGAAGGGGATTGTCCGAGACGGGAATGTAGGCGGAGTAGTAGACCCGTTTGAGG
>LSQX01348622.1_pt1 | contig 20445 bp, 19 predicted proteins | sample 654561 | NCBI WGS metagenome assembly LSQX01 (sample SAMN04489861, study PRJNA283612) | anaerobic digester metagenome | isolation source: 4 biogas reactors fed with cattle manure at either 37C or 55C with and... | place: Denmark: Kongens Lyngby | collected 2014 | reverse complement strand
TTTACACAAAATATTGGATGGTACCCAATTAACGTATTGAGGGCGCTTGTTGTTTTTTACGTATTATTAACCATCAAGCTCAATTATTACATTGCTTTTTTTACTTCATTTACAAGAAATTGATTTGTTCGTTGAATTATTTTATACCATGTAACTAAACACCAAGGTGTTCTTGTAGAATCAATAACTCACCTTTTAAAATTTTACGCTATGAAAAACATTTTTATTTCGGTACTACTGTTATCGACAACTTTTGTGTGCGCACAACTGAAACTCAACACGTCCGGGAATCTCGGGCTTGGCACAGACGCAAATTCAACCTACAGGCTCATCGATACAAAAACTATGGTGTTAACTGACTAGCTGTTGAGTGAAACCTATTTAGTAAATAGTTGATTTAATGACACTAGTGATAAATTATATATATCTTTGCTCTGTTTTAAGCGCTGTCTGGAGTTGGAGTTAATTGCTGTTTTTGGCATATATCTGCAATACTTCAAAGTTTAATCATCAGTTTATAAGATTTATATGAAAAACAAGTCTGGGCTTCCTTTTGATGCAGGGATTCGTATTGAAGTGGCCGGTAAGCGCATCTTCGTAAAAATGCCCAAAAGGGACGCCGATGTGCAATTTGTTCGTTCTTTTCGCTTTGCCTATTGGGATGCTGGGGCCTATCTTTGGGTTATTCCTCATTACAGGAATAATCTGGACCTGTTGAAAGAATATTTTGCAGAGCGTCTTGTGGAGTGTAAGGAGATGCAAGCTTTGGATGCTACCGGATCTGTAACTGCAAAAATAAGGGCAAACGAAAATGAGCTACTGATTATCCAAACATCCGCCGGCAGATTGAGATTGATTCTTTCCTACAATGTTGAATTCAGCCGCTTGATCCAGGAAATTCCTTATTGTCGTTGGGATTCCAAAAACCGGTGGTGGTCAGTACCTTATTCAGATAAGATTATTCAAAGGCTTAAAGAAATTGCTCTTGGTCTGGATCTTCAGTTCCGCCTGGAACAAGAAGAACAGGGGAATAAAGGCAAGCCACGCCTGAATCCTTTTGATGTGCCCAACTACAGACCCTGCCCGGAGATCTATAAATTGAAACTTAGAGAACTCCGCTACAGCGAACATACTATAAGAAGCTATACTAATCTTTTTGAAGAGTTCATAAATTATTATCACAGTTTTGACATTGATCGCATTGACGAAACTATGATTACGGCTTTTTTACGATATCTGGTAATTGAGCGTAAGGTGTCGATATCCTATCAGAATCAGGCAATTAATGCCATCAAATTTTACTATGAGCGTGTCCTTGGCGGACAGCGAAAGGTCTATCTGGTGGATCGCCCCAGATCGGAAACCAAATTGCCGGTGGTGCTCAGTCAGGAAGAGGTCTGCGAGATTTTGAAAGCAACAGTCAACCTGAAACACAAAGCGATTCTTATGACGATTTATTCTGCCGGCTTGCGCATCAGTGAGGCAATTCAGCTGAAAGTCAGTGATATCGATTCACAACGTATGCAAATCAGAATTACCCAGGCCAAAGGCAAGAAAGACCGCTACACCTTGTTGGCTGCGAAAACATTAGATCTTTTGCGCCAATACGTTCGCTTGTATAAACCAAAACTGTGGTTGTTTGAAGGACAAAAAGGGGAGCAATATTCCAATCGCAGTATTCAGGCTATCTTGAAGGCTTCCCTGTCTAAAACAAAAATTCAAAAAAGAGTCACAGTACACACCCTGCGACATAGTTTTGCCACCCATCTGCTGGAGAATGGTACAGATCTGCGCTACATTCAAAGTCTGTTAGGACATGGAAGCTCAAAGACTACCGAAATTTATACACACGTCACCACCAGAGGTTTTGAGCAAATAAAAAGCCCCCTGGACAGATTAAATTTGTAGAAATCTTCGAAAAAAGAAGTATAAATACAATTAATGTGTATTTTTGTTAGTCATTTACTGAACCAAAAGCAAGCTGTTTATTAAATTAGCTTGATTTGAATGAGGTTAATAAACAGATAATTAATAACATAATAACACAAAATACCCCGATTATGCATGGTTTATCTTCGGCTTATGACGGACTCTCGAAAATGCTTCTTTTGAACTGCGTCGGGGTTATAAATAAAGTTGATATATACGCAATGCGTTTATTGGGGTGTTAGCAACAAGCATAAAAAATAACCATGATGAAGAAAACATTAAAAACATTTTTCAAACTTTTCCTAGGAATATTAGTGATTATTGCTACGAAGATTTTGATTATGATATTATTTAAAGAAGTTATTAACATAATGAACCTTCAGGTTTTAAAATGGTTTCCATTATTAATGTGTATCATAGGGTTTTACTTAGCGGGACTCGTAAACAGAAATACAAGATTAATACTTACACCTATACTTTTAATTTCTCTAATAATTTATGTTCCATTAAAACTTTTCTATTTCCCATATTTCCTTATTATTATCCTATTCTCATCTCTAGGCATTCTACTTTCACGGAGGGAAATAGTTAATAGAATTAAGATTCCATTACTGGTGATTTTATTTGGTTTATTTGGATTCTTTTTATTTTCGCAACCACTCATTATAAAAAATAAAGGTTACGGTACCGATACCGATAATAATTTGTATAATGTCACTGTCCTTTGGGATTTTACATCTAATACTCCACCCAGCTTACCAAAGGAAATATTTAATGACAAAAATGGTAATAAAGTTAGCTTGAAAGACTTTGGTGGTAAAACCTTGTATGTAACATTCTGGGCAACTTGGTGTGGACCTTGTCTTGGAGAAAAACCTGAACTTGAAAAACTAAAAAAACAATACGAAGATAATGAAGATGTAATTTTTATAGATATTTCACTTGATTCAAATGTTGAATTTTGGAAAACTTATTTATCAAAAAATGAACATAGTGGAATTCAGTTGATAACTGGTAATGAAGCTAAAACAAGGTCGAATTATCAATTTTCAGGAATACCGTATCATATTATTGTTGATTCAAAGGGAAACTATAAAGAAATTCAAAGCCCTTATTTCATTGACAAAGAATTTCTCAATAATCAAGATGAATTAACCGAATATATAAACACTCCCTACAAAGTTTTTAAAACAATTAAGGCTAATGAAAAAGATACAATTATAAGAGTGAGATAAAATGCCAGTTGCTAACATCATGTATAAAACATTGGGGTTTAAGTGGTTATGCGAAGCGTTCTGCCCCGCATTTGCTTTTGCAACGGCCGACAGTGACGAAGCCCGCAATCCCCAACGTTTCATACATGTGACCGTTACAAGCAAGCCTGAGAAAAAAAGACAGCGACATGAAAATTGACAAGACGACATACAAAGACAAAGAAGAAAATCAAATCGGAATGACTGCCGACCACACAAGCCGACCCGATAAAGTTTTATTTTTTGCCGACCCGCATTTTTTGTTTTTTGCCAGCCCACAAATGGCACATTTGCAAAACCGCACAAGCCAACACATCAATCCTGTTTTGCAAAAGAGCCATTTTTTCCATCACAGTATAAACTTAACTTAAAAATGTAGAATATGGGACTATTTGATTTCTTAAAACCTAAAAAAAATCCTATGGAAGAAATGATGGAAAAAATTTCCAACTCAATTTTTCCAAAAGGAGAAAAGGACATTGATGCAGGAACAAAAGAACTGCTTTATATCTTAAACAACAAAATCGACTATGATACTGCAAAATCAATTTTTCTTAAATCGGCTGCAATAAGCAGAATATCAGAAAAATTTGATAAAGATCGGCTTAAATCACATTTAGCAGGTTATTGCATCCAGCATTTTAGCAATGAACAGGTTGAGAAATTTCATGGATACCTGACTGCCCTTGCCGCTGCAATGATGATACACAGGCGTACTCCTTCGGAAGTAAGAAGAGAAGGCGATGCATATGTTTGGTAACTTTAAATTTTACACAATATGGGACTATTTGATTTTTTTAAGAAAGAAGAAGAAAAACAGCCAGAATGGTTATCAATGATACCCAAAGAAATGGCCTATATGTTTTTAAGTGAAATTGAAAACAATCCGCAAGCTTGTAGGCTTGACGAGATTCCACAAGGGACTGGTAATTTCGGATTGGACAAGACCAATCCAGTACCTGTTTATGGAGTACCTGAAAACGAAAAATATTTATCAAAATTACGTCTATCGAATGGTGATAGGATTAGATGGAGAAGAATAAAAAGCCTTGAAATAGCATCTATTAATAAGCCAATTGATGAATACGAAATTTTTAATATGAATGGTGATACGATAACTCTTTTATATATTTCTCCATACCATCTTAAAACATCAAGGAAGGCACCGGCAGGTTTCAAAATTGTATAACTTAAAAAATTGAAAATAATGAAAAAATCAATTGGAATTGACCTTGGCACTACTAACTCTGTAATTGCCTTTAAAGACACATCTGTAAGAATTGTTCGAAATAAAGACAATGAGGAATTGACACGTTCCTGCGTTGGGTTATTAAATGATGAAATTGTAGTCGGAAGCATTGCCTATCGTTTAATTGAGAGAGATCCAATTAATACAATTTTATCTGTAAAAAGGCTTATGGGAGGTGCCATTAAAGATAAAATGGTTCAGGATATGATAAAGAGTAACTATTACAGCTTTGGAATAACAGAATTAAAAGGTGGGACAGATGATGCTGTTGCTGTAGTTTTAGGAGGTAAGCAATATACGCCTGAACAAATAAGTGCAGAAATTTTAAAAAAACTCAAAGCCGATGCAGAGGAAAAGTTAGGCGATCAGGTTACACATGCCGTGATAACAGTGCCTGCATATTTTACGGAAAGGCAAAAAAATGCTACTCGCAGAGCAGCAGAAATGGCAGGACTAAAGGTTAAAAAAATATTAGCAGAACCAACTGCTGCTGCTATTGCTTATGGTATAGATAATTTAAAGCCAGGAGAACCAAAAACTGTCTTGATTTATGATTTTGGTGGTGGTACATTTGATTTATCAATTTTAAATATAGCTAATGGTCAATATATGGAAGCTGGAACTGGTGGAGACAGGTGGTTAGGTGGTGACGATCTTGATAGAAAATTACAAGAAATTATTGAAGCAAAAGTTTGCTCACTTTACAATATCAACAAATTACAGCCATTAGTTGATAAATTAACTGTTCGAAATAAGTATCGTTTCGAGGGTCAAATGAGGTTTCAAACAGAAATGGCAAAAATTTCGTTAAGCTCTACCAATAAAGCGAGAATTCTGATTGATAATTTGCTTGAAGACGAAAATGGAGACATTATTGATATTGATGTTACTATTACACGAGAGGAGTTTGAAGATTCAATTAAACCTTTTGTTCAACGCACAATTGATTTAATAGAGCAATTATTAAAGGAAGTTGGTTATGATATGTCAATGATAGATAGCATATTACTTGTAGGCGGCGCTTCATGTATTCCGCTAGTTAAAAAAATGCTTTCTGAAAAATATGGTAATAATAAAATTAAAGTATCTGAAAAACCTATGCTTTCAATTGCTGAAGGTGCTGGTGTTTTAGCACATCGACTTGGGGATGAGTATGAGCCAGTAATTGGTGATGTATCAGCAATCGAAGATATTTCGTACTCTACCAATCATAATTACTTTATTGAAATCCATGATAACGGAGAAATAAGAAAAGAATTAATAATTGAAAAACAATCCACTTTACCTGCTGACAAAACAAAGATATTTAAGACATTAACTGCCAACCAAAAAATTGCAAAGGTTGCTATTTATGCCGATGTTGAAGATGGAAAAGATGAATTACAGTTTTTAGGATACTACCCGATTGAGGAGAATTTGCCATTAGCGACAGAATTAGTTTTTGAATTTCATTTAGATTTAAATGAAAGTTTTAAAATTTATGTATATCCCAGAACTGACAAAACAAAGAAAAAAGAAATTATTCTTGGACGCGGTGGTGCAGATCATAAAGCGTTAAAAACTATAGATGAATTAGTTGAAAAAGCAGTTAAAGAATTTAAAACAGTTCAAGGGGAAGATGATTTAATACAATTTATTACAAATAAGATTTCTGATATTAATAAAGTGGGCAGTCAAAATATAAATGACAATAAATGGCATGAAATCTATTATACAACAACTGAAAAATTTGAGGAAATAAAAGCAAATGAAGTTGGTAGCTCTGATTTGGACAGAGAATTATATCGTGCTAAGCGACTACTGGTAGAGTTTGGCGAACTCATAAACCCATTCGATAGAAATTCAATAATTCAACTCATAAATAGTATTGAATCTTCGGATGAGCATAATGAGAAAGATGAGCTTATTAAAAAACTAGAAGAGAAAACAGATGAATATGGATTATTGAATGCTGCTTTACAAATCGAAGTGCTTGCAAATCGAATATTAGAAGTGCCAACTCCTAACATTGGTAATACAAACAAACAAGCTGATGTAAACAGACTTCTTCAATTATTTAGTGATTCCAAAACAAAGTTCCTTATGAAGCAAACACAGGAGGGGAAAATTCTTGTAGATGAAGCCTATGGAATTATTCATAAATATAAAGATTCGTTATGATAACATACAATTGTCCAGTTTGTGGACAATCTGGATTAGCTGATTTTAAAATACAGCATATAAGTTGCCCGCAGTGCAATTCAGATTTGAAACCATATCAGTTATTATCTGCTATTACTAAAACAGATAAACGTAAAAATAGACTATCATTATTACTAATTGTTTTCTCTTTGTTGATAATGTTTGTAAGCATTTTCTTTATAAAACGTGGAATTGACACAAAGAACGATTTGGATATATCTAATAATCAAATTGCTCAGTTGGAAGATTCCGTGGTTAACCTTAATAATAAAAATCTTTCATTGTCAAACAAAATAGTAGAAATTGAAAACCAAACAGCACAAAATAAATATGTGAAATACACGGTTAAAAAAGGTGATTTCCCATGGAAAATTGCTGAATTCTTTTACGGGGATGGAAGAAAGTATGTCCTGATTGAAAAGGAGAATAATTTAATCCAACCATATAATTTGCAAGTTGGTCAAGTATTACTAATTAAAATGCCAGAATAGTATGGAGGCAATAATTATTATAATAGTTGTCGGAATTATCATATTCCTAATTTATCAAAACCTGCCTTCAACGAAATTTGAAAAAGCTAAATCACTTTACACTAAAGGCAATATTCTTGATTCGTTGAATGTCCTTAACTCAATATTTGACAAACATCCTGATGTTCCGGCAAAAATTGCTGAAATAAAGTATAATCAAGGTTTAGCTCAAATATCTTCAAGCAAAGATGCTGCAATAAGTTTTTTTGACCAAGTTTTAAATCTTAAAAAAAGAATTAAACCAAGCTCAAATGTTGCTTTATACCAAAAATTTGAGGCAAAGACTCATTATGAAATTTCAAAATTAACTTTTCAACAGATAGAAGCACAAACTTCATCTAAAAACAAAGAAACTAGCATTGTTTCCAATATTAAGTACATAGACTCGAATATAAAAGTTGGTTTAGAAAGTGAGTTCGCTGCATTAAAACTCAAGCATATTTCTCAACTTGCTAAAGTATTTTATGATTTTGGTGTTGAAAAAGAAAAAGCAGAAAAGTATGTTGACGCTATCAGCGATTATTCTAAATCATTAAAGCATGCTAATGAATCTTCTAATTCAGCAATTAAAAACCTATCGATTTGTCGAATCGAAATATGCAAGTTAAAAAACGGTGAAATTATAAGTGAGAATAATCTGGCTGAAATTAATAAAGCTCCAAAATCTATACAGTTTGATTTCTACTTCCGATATGCAAAAAGACTACTGGTTAATGGTGATTATAACAATGCAGAAAAAATTATAACCGGAAAACTTGAAAAAAATAATAAAGAAGTAGAAAAGCTGTATTCCTTTATTAAAACTGATAGGCAAAATAAAGCAATAATAATAGTAAATGAAATCAATAAAACAATAGAGAATCTGTATGGCAATTCAATTGACATAGAAGAAGTAGAACAAATCTATACAGATATTGACAAAAGTTTGATTTCAATAGAAAAAGAGTTCCCAGCTATTTCTTCAAAATTTAATTATTTAAGGCCAAGTTTGTTCAATAGAATACTCAATTACTATATTGATGAGAAACAATACGGTAATGCCATAAGTTTAATTGAAAGGTTTCCAAAATTTTATCAATTTCCAGAATTAATTAAGAATTTAGGGGTATGTAGCTTTAACTTTGCACATGATGGAAATATAACCGAAAAGAATTATAAATCAATAATTTCAAACTGGCTAACAGCAGCATACTCAGACAAAGTAATTATAAAATCACTAGAATATACGAGTTGGGATGATGATTACACATTTACATTAAATGACTCAATAGGAGGAAAGTATGAAATACACGATGACCTACCTGAAAATATTAACTATGAAGAGCCCACGGGAGATAATATTTCTATAGGAGTTACTCAAAGAGAATTACTAAATCAATTCGAGATACTGTTAAATAAAACAGTTTCGAACCCAACTCTGCTTTCTACCTGTCAACATTATTATAGTTACGAAAAGGAATCCATTGAAAAAGTAATAGAGTTACTTGATAAAGACATTCTTGTAGCAGGGCCTCATTTTGCTAAAACATTTTCAATTAATGAAGATATTATTGAATTCTTGGATAATGAGTATTCCGAATACGATAATGAAGAAGCTTTGAAGGCAGGAATTCCTTATTTAAAGGACAATTCAGACACGTATGTTCGTGAATATGCAACTGCTAAAGAGCTTGTTGATTCTGTTCGAACATATATTGTACGTGAAGATTTAAAAGCGATAAAAGAAGCAAACTCAGATAGAAAAAAATCATTAATTGATAAATTTGAAACTATCAAAAATAAAATCCAAGATTCTTTCTACACCATATTAGCAAGTAAGATAGAGGATGATGATGAAAGCGATGTGCTAATAAAGATCATGGAAGAAGCAATTAAATTCTCTCCAATTAATGATAAATTAAAATATCAATATTCAACCTATGTTTCCAACTACTGCATTGGCAAAGTAAATGATCAAGAAATAAGCAATTTTGAAGCTTTGGTTTTAATGAAACAAGCATATTTTTTCTCAACATCGAATCCAAGAATCTGTAAAAATATTATTTCTCTAATTAGGTTCAATTTACTTGATGTTTTAAATGGTCATACACGTAAGCAGACTGAGATTTACAAATGTCTTGATGAGATTTATCTTCAAAGATCAGATGTGTTTAAACAAAACACCTCTGAATTAATTAAAGCCAGACAAAATATTCTTCGTCAACTAAAGGAGGCAGGTGTTGATATAAGTTTATTTGAAGAAAATGCACTTTCAATCAGATTTGGTCAAACGTTAAATTCAGAAGGTGAAAAAATTAAAAGAGTACTATCCTATTTCAAAAAGATGAGCGAAGGAAAATCAAGTCAAGTATCAAGTGATCCATTAAGAAGACTAATTCAACAGTTAGGTATAAATGAAGATCAATTACCATTTTAAACTTAAATAAAAGCATTATCATGGAAAACCCATATGTTGTCCTTGGTTTAGAAAACCAACAGAATGCAACAAAGAACGAAATAAAAATTGCCCAAATGAAGGCAATGCAGAATAAGAAGTATCCTCTAACAGAAATCGCTAATGCAGCAAGACAATTACTAGACCCTGGTAAAAGATTAGCTGCCGATTTTATGTACCCTGCAAAGATTAAGGCAAAACGCCCACACAAAATTGAAATTGATGTTAAAATTAGCAAACTCGATATTGATAGTATTAATGAGAATGCTTTTGACTCACTAAAATAATTGAAAAATGAAAAAGGAAGTTTCAGAAATAGAAGGAATTATAACACATATTTTGAAATCTGAAAGTGATTTAAGAAACAACATTGAACAAAAGGAACTAGAAAAGCAAGACCAATTAAAGGAATTTGCCTTAAGTATTATTGATGTTCTAGATTCGATTGAAAATATTGAAAGTTCTATGATAGAAAGAGGTTTAGATAAGGTTGAGGATGTTAGCAAGACTATGAAAAGATACAATTCGGTATCAAAAAAATTGATTCTAATACTTCAAAAACATGGAATAACCAGAATCGACTTTCCTGAGAATATGATGATTGCAGATTATTGCGAAGTAATAGAAAAGCAACCAGATATTTCAAAAAAGAATGACGAAATTGTTTCAATCGTTAGAAATGGATATATCAGAGGAAAAGAATTAATAAGAGCAGCACAAGTTATAATTATTAAAAACTAATGGATAAAATCATCAAAATATTATTAGCATTATTACTATTCATCTGCCTTGCTGATATGCCATAAGGTTATTACCAACTTGTTCGCTTTGTAGGTCTTATTGGCTTTTCAATTTTAGCATACAAAGCATATGAACATAATAAACAGATAGAAATGTTTATTTTCGTTGGTCTTGCATTGTTGTTTCAACCTTTTTTCAAGATATCACTAGGTAGAGAAATTTGGAACATTGTTGATGTTATTGTTGGTGTGGGTTTGCTGCTTTCAATTTTCATTAAAGACAAGTTTATAAATGAGAAATAAAATACTAATAGGAGTTGCAATATTACTAATCTTACTAGTGATATCCGTAAGATTTATTTTTAAGAATCGTCTAGCCGAATTTGAAGTATCGATAAAAAAATATGAAACTGAGCAGTTAGAGTATTTCAAAATAGAAAAAGAAAAGAGAATTGTACAGTTTTCGGACGAAGGCTTATTAGATTATTTTAATCAGTATTTTGAAGAATCAAAATATATTTATGAAAAGGACACAGTATTTTCTTTTTTGTATTTAAGTGGTAGTGTGAAATTTAATACTGGACAATTTAAATACCTTGATTGTCTGTATGAAAAATGTATTGTGGAAAAGCAAAATGAAACAGCACAAATTCTAATTGAAAACAAAGAAAAAGAGCTTGAAAAGAAATTTGGTAGCACATTTACATCTTGGTATCCAAAATTAAAAGATGAAAAACTATTGCAAAAGACAAGTAGAATTGGAAACTGTTCAGATTTTTATTCTGACTTATACGAAATTTCTTATAACAAGGACGCTTGGAGTGAGTTTGAAAAATTTTTGATCACTTACGATAGTGAAATAAAAGCAGCAGAAACTCAAAGCAAACAAGCAGAAACACAATTCTCAAATAGTGTTTCATCAACAAAAAGAAGTCTTAAAAGTGGTGTCATAAATTACTTTGAAACACGTCTCTCAAATAATAAATCTCAAATTCTTTCAACTGAAACAGAGAGTAAAACATTCAACTCACCGACACTTGGAATAATAACCTACAACGTTACGAAAACTATTTTCGATAAACTGGCTTTTCAAAGAGTATCAGATGACGCTTTTGAAGAACAATGGAAATATAACTCTTTAGGAACTGGTAGTATGCCTTATTCTTCATGTTATGGTTCAAGTAACTATTGCAGTGATTGGAGTTGTTCTAAAATTAAAGTAATTACTGGTGGCAGTGGAGATGTATTAGTAACTATAAAAAATTCTTATGGCAAAGTAGTAAGACACGCATATATTAAAGGTGGAAACTCATTCACATTTAATGTTCCTGACGGCAGTTACCAAGTCTTCTTTTACTCGGGAACTGGATGGAATCCTAACAAACAAATGCCATCATCTTCGTGCAGTTATTTAAAAGGAGGTTTCGTATCAAATGAGAGTGTTACAAAGGACAATTACATTAATCTCTATAGTCAGATAATGACTTATGAACTTATTCTTCAACAACAAGGAAATTTCAGCACTAAACCAAGTTCAAAAAATGAAGCATTCTAAACAGCCAACCCTAAAAGCATACACATTTGCAAGCCGCACAAGCCCTAACACAAACCAAAGCTTGCAAAAGAGTATGCTTTTCCCGACCCTGAGAAAAAACAAAAAATCTTTCCCCTTAATGAAAAATAAAACTTTGCCGACACACATCCCGACAGACAGAAAAAGAATGATAGAAATAGTTGAAAAACAAAATGGTATGTCGCTTGACAAGAAAGAAGGCCAGCTTGTAACATACGGTATATTTTATTGCCGAGATAGTGCTGAAATCAACGGCTGTGGCTCGCTTCAAACTTCATCGTGGCTTGACAGTGAAGTGCTCCGAAGTCGGCAACAAAAACATACCGCTGTCCGTTATCGGCAAGTTTGGCAGACAGCCCCACAACCGATAATAAAAAAAATTAAAAAATAATGAGTACGATGAAAAAAACATTTATTGCCATTTTGAGCATTCTTTGGGCGACTTCTGCTTTCGCTCAAAATTTGAAGTTAGACGAACTTCTTCTCTTTCAAAAGAAAAGTTTGAGTTATGTAGAGGATTATTTAAGTCGTAGGGGTTGGGAATTGCACAGAACAAGCATTAACAATGCCGATTATTTCGGAGATTTGTTTACCAACTACAATGCAATTACTTGGTCGTACAACAAAAATAGATGGAACGACAAAGCGGAAGCGTGGTTCTATTTATACAAATATGATGATTTTGATAACGCCATTACCTACCAAATGGGAAAAGAACGGTTTGCGCAACTCAAAACAGAACTTCAACATTCTACTGTTTATAAACTTATACAGACAAAAGCTGTGGATGAAGGATTGGAAACTCGATACAGAGGTAATAATTTGGAAATCATTCTCAAACAATACTACCAAGATGGCGAAAGCCGTTATTCCGATGTACCTGTTCATTATTTGATTACTATTTTCAATTACAAAGAGATAGAACAACAAATAAAGTTAGCACAAGAACGAATACAAAGAGAACATGAGGAGCAACTACGCATAGAAAAAGAAGAACAAATGCGAGAAGAACAATATCAAAACTTTATACGACAAGCCGAAAATTTTGAAATAAATAAAAAATATTCCCAAGCAAAATTGGCATATCAAAATGCTTTGACAGTCAAGCCCGAAGAAAAAGATATTCAGAATAAAATTATAAGAATAGATAAAATCCTGCAATTTTTAAATGAAAGGCAAAATAAAAATTATGATTATAAAGAAAGTTTTTACTCTGATTATGAATCAATTAACAACGGTCTTATTTCAGACCTTACAGCAATTTTATTTAATGAAAAAAATTTAACTCCCACAAAAATTACTATCACAGCCAATATTGATACCATAGGAGTAACAACAACAGATTTTGTATCAACCATTTCTGATACAAAATTAAACGAGAAATTAAAAAAAATATCCGATAATATCAAATTGAAACAACCGTCAATGAATGGTTATACTGTTTTAGCAAAAGCGGTTTTTGAATATACAATTAGCACAGACGAGGCAATAATTAAAGTCAATAAAAATGCAAATGGCTTTGAGTCAGACGCTCCCAAGTTCAGTGCTTATCGTTCTGATATAAGCAATGCTCTTTATTCTGCCCCAATGGGAAAATTCACTTTTCAATTCAATAAAGCCACAATTAACGGAAATGATTATGTAGAAGATAAACTATTGAAATACAACGGAACAGGCGGACCTTCCAACGCTTTTTTATCATTGCTTGTTCCCGGACTTGGCGACCACAAAGTTACTTATGGCAAAAAAAGCGGTGTCAGTACGGCATTATGGACTTATGGGTTGATTGGCACAGGCGTTGGCTTGAAATTCTATTCCAACAGTGAATATAAAAAATATCACGCAGCAACGGAACAAACGGCAATGGACGAACATTATCAGGCAGCAAATTATTCCAATCAGGCATTTTACGCTTGCGTTGGCACAGGTGCTTTGATTTGGCTTTACGATATTATTTGGGTGTGGAAAACAGGTGCAGAAAACGCCAAAGCAGCGAAAGCGTACAAGAATTCGCACTTGGGAGTTTATTACCAACCCGACCTAAACGCAACTAGATTGTCTTACACAATAAATTTTTAAGGATATGAAGACGATGAAGAATATAGTTTTTGTAATGCTTTGCAGTCTGCTTGTTTCTGCCTGCGAAGATATTGAGTTCCTGAATCTCAAACGAGATAATCCGTTAGACGGAAAAAATAATGAAAACATGATTGAGGGTGTTGCATTAAAATTTGACAGTTACAATGTCTATTCCGACAACAATAATGATGGTGTGATAAACAAAGGCGAAACCGTACGATTAAATGTCAGTTTGAAAAATAACGGAACAAGTACCGCAAAATCTGTTAAAGCAACTTTTTCAACAACAAGTCAATATGTTTCCGGTTTTTCACCGACCTCGCCAATTAGTTATGGCGACATTTCGGCGGGATATTCAGTTTGGAAGGGCGGATATTCTTATGCAAGCGGATATGCAGTTGAGTTCACAGTTTCAAATACTACACCTGTAAATATGCAAATTCCAATTAGTATTAGTATGACAGATGCTAATGGAAATAAATGGATTGATACTTGCAAAGTAACGGTTTCTGCTACAGGTGCAAGTGTGTCTTATTACAGTTACGATGTTTATTCAGATAATAATAATGACAAAAAAATCAACAAAGGCGAAACAGTAAAATTAAATGTCAGTTTAAGAAATACAGGGTCAAGTACTGCCAAAAGCGTAAAAGCAACTTTTTCCACAACAAGTTCCTATGTTTCAGGATTTTCGCCGACTTCACCAATTAGTTACAGCGACATTTCAGCAGGTTATACTGTTTGGAAAGGCGGGTATTCTTATGCAAGTGGCTACGCTATCGAATTTACCGTATCAAGTTCCACGCCAATAAATACGCCAATACCGGTAAATATCAGCATTGTTGATGAAAGCAATAATACTTGGTCAAGTAGTTTTAATGTAATAGTGCAATAATGTTTAATAATTTAAAAATCAATACGATGAGTGTAAATCAATTTATGTCGGCAAATTTAGTTGCCATTCAAAGAATTATCAGTCAAATGTCGCGACCCTTTGATTCACATGCTTTTATTCAAAAATTTTCAAGAGAATTTCAAGCAGAATATGTGCAACTTTTAACTGCTTATGAGGAAGAACCGTTTTTTAAAGTTCACGGACAAATCGGTAAGTTTCTATCTGAAAATCAGATAACATTAGGCATACGGCAAAATGGTAAAGTTTTAAGCCAAAATATTTTTGGAGAACAAAGTGAGAATGAGCAGTGGTTGTAAGGTCTATTTGGCAAATATGGAAGAAAAAATGCAGGAAGAAATCTTTTTGAACGACACGCAAGCATTGCTTCGTCCGTCATTAACTTTCAATCCGCAAGAAGCATACGAAATTGTAAAAAGTAAATTGATCGAGAAGATATAGAAACAAGAAAACCTGCCGATAACATCGTGTATAAGTAATGGCGGGGGGTGTAGTATATTTGAGCATTCTACCTCGCATCAAGTTCAGTGTAACTTGACAGGTAAGTACCCCGTAATCCGCCACTACTCATACACGTAGCCCGTTGTACGCAAGCTGAAAAAAGAGCCAGCCGCACAATAGGCACATTTGGTTTTTGCCTAGACACAAAGCCAAAAGCTGAAAAACCAAAAGAGCCTAATTTTAGCCAACGCTCGACTGAAACAAGAATATTAACCGAAAGGAATAAAAGATATAAATGAAACTGTACGAAGAATTAGAAAAACAGCTCAAAAACGAACCCAACTTTGTGAGCGATAATGGAGAACTGAAAAAGTGGGTGGTGATAAACAAAGCTCAAAACTTTGATGGCGAACTGATAGCCTTGCTATTGGACAACCCAGAGCTGAAAGCAAAATTCTTTGTGGACGCAAAAGGCACGTTGATTTTTAATCAAAACCTATTTGTGCAATTTCTGGAACAGAAAAACTACCTGAACGACAGCTACACCCAATACAAAAACAAGGTTGGACTGACCATTGGTGGCAAATACCTGAAACAACGCAATGAAGTTGCCTTGGTATGGCCATTTAAAGACTGCATACTGGAAGGCGGACAAAGCAGAGAAGAAGATAAACGAGAAGAAATATTTTTCAACGAAATACTGGCACAGGACGAAATAACCCAGCTACTCGAACCTAAAGTGCTGACCAACGCAAAAGTGTTTGATAAAGACGGTGAACACGCCTTTAGCAGTTTTACTCGTGATGCTGAAATGAACAAAAAAAGAGGACTGCCCGAAGACACTATTACTGACAACCTGATTATCAAAGGCAACAATCTTTTGGCTTTGCATTCACTAAAAAAGGAATTTGCAGGAAAGGTAAAACTGATTTACATAGACCCGCCTTACAATACAGGAAACGATTCTTTCGGTTACAACGATAATTTCAACCGCTCCACGTGGTTAACATTTATGCGAAACAGATTATTATCTGCAAAACAATTATTAAAACCTGAAGGCATAATCTGTGTTCAATGCGATGATAACGAAAATGCGTATTTAAAAATCTTAATGGATGAACTATTTCCAAATGGATTTTTAAATAATGTCGCAGTAAAAATGAGCGAAGCAAGTGGCGTTAAAATGAATCACGCAAAAGGCAGATTTCCAAAATTGAAAGAGTACATATTGATTTATAAAATGCCAAGTTTTAAAGGTTTCATTACTGTTGATAAGTATGAACAGAAAGAATGGGACTCTGAGAATAATATTTTCGTAGAAAATCTTACTCAAGAACAAAGGGACAAACTCATCGAACTTGAGGCAAAAGAAACTAATGATGCATCTGACGTAAAGACAGCCAACGACATTTTAAAAAAGGCAAAAAAGGTATCACTATCATCTAAGTTAAAAGAACTTGATTTTGAAACAGAAGATTTAAGAAATGAGTGGCTATTTAAAAACAGCTATCGAATTATTAAGACAGCAGGTTCTTCAAGTCTTGCAACATTAGTAAAGAAGTTGGATAAAGTACCGAATCAAGATATTGCTGCCGCAGTTTCAAAAAAAGGAATTTTATTTTTCTATATCACAGATTTTAACCGTGAAACAAAACAACCAAGATTACAGGTGATTTTTGCAGACTCAAATATTTTTAAAAATCCTTGTGATTTTTGGCAAGACATTAAAACTACAGGAGCTATTGCGGATGAAGGTGGGGTAAAGCTTAGCAATGGGAAAAAACCAGAAAAAATCCTTTACCGATTGATAAAAATGATTACCGAAGGTAATGATATTGTACTGGACTATCATTTAGGTAGTGGAACAACAGCAGCAGTAGCCCATAAGATGAAAAGACAATACTTGGGAGTAGAGCAGTTGGATTATGGAAATAACGATAGCGTTATTCGTTTAAATAATGTTATCAGAGGTGACGACACAGGTGTTTCTGTCTACGAAGATGTAAACTGGAAAGGCGGAGGTTTATTTACCTATCTCGAACTCAAAAAATACAACCAAGCTTTCATTGAACAGATTGAAGAAGCTAAAGACACTAAAGCTCTTTTGGCAATTTGGGAACAAATGAAAGCCAAAAGCTTTTTGAGCTATAATGTGGACATCAAAAAACAGGAAGCACACATTGAAGACTTCAAAGCACTTAGCCTAAAGGAACAGAAACAACACCTTTGCGAATTACTGGACAAAAACCAGTTGTACGTAAACCTTTCCTCACTCAACGATAACGACTTTGAATGCACGGATGAAGAAAAGCAAGTAACTCAGGACTTTTACCAAATAAAAACCAAGTAGCACTATGGCTTATTTATACAATACCATCGTGCAGGAGTTTGGCAAAAGAGAACTTGCACGTACCGAAGTGCCCAACACCATTTTAGACAACCTTCGCCCAGGTTACGGTCAGCGACCTTATCAGATTGAGGCGTTCCAACGTTTTATACTTTGCTACAACGAAGATTTTGAGGGCAAGCCACACAAACCGTTTCATCTGCTTTACAATATGGCAACAGGTAGTGGTAAGACCTTGATAATGGCGGGCTTGATGCTTTACCTCTATGAAAAAGGGTATCGTAATTTTCTGTTTTTTGTGAACAGCAACAACATCATTAAGAAAACCAAAGACAATTTCCTGAATCCTCAAGCCAGCAAATACCTATTCAACAACAAACTGGTGGTTGATGGCAGAGAGGTACTTATCAAAGAAGTTGAAAACTTTGAAGAGGCTGACACGGAAAACATCAACATTAAGTTTACCACCATTCAGCAATTGCACATTGACCTGAACAACACCAAAGAGAATAGCATCACCATTGAGGATTTTAAGGACAAGAAAATTGTTCTGATTGCAGATGAAGCTCATCACCTGAGTTCGGCAACCCGAAACAACGGAGATTTATTTGGCAGTTGGGAAGGCACGGTAATGGAAGTGCTGAAGGCCAACTTTGACAATATCCTTTTGGAGTTTACCGCAACATTGGATTATGAAAGTCGGGAGATTGCCGAAAAATATCAGGCCAAGGTTATTCACAAATACGACTTGGCTCAATTTCGTTTAGACAAGTATTCGAAAGAAATCAATCTGGTTCGATCGCTCTATGAAGAACAGGAACGAGTTATTCAGGCTTTGATTCTCAATTTGTATCGTCAGGAATTGGCGACATCCAACAACATCAATCTAAAGCCTGTAATTCTATTCAAAGCCAAACGCACTATTGCGGAATCTGAGCAGAACAAAACTAACTTTCACAAACTAATTGAGGAATTTTCGGCAGAAATGGTGGAGAACATACAGCAAACTTCTACTGTACCAATCGTTCAAAAGGCATTTCAATTTTTTGAAGGCAAAGGCATTTCAAGTAACGAGATAGCCAAACGAATCAAAGCCAACTTTAAGGAAGAAAACTGCATCAGTGCGAATAATGACGCAGAAGCAGAAACCAATCAAATTTTACTAAACACTTTGGAAGATGAGAACAATCCAATCCGTGCCGTTTTTGCCGTTCAGAAATTGAATGAAGGTTGGGACGTTCTGAACTTGTTCGATATTGTACGTTTATACGAAGGGCAAAATACTGGTGGAAGTAATAGAGGCATTGGGAATACTACAATTTCAGAAGCCCAATTGATTGGTAGAGGTGCAAGGTACTTTCCATTCAAATTGGAAGAGGGTCAAGACCCTTTTACCCGAAAGTTTGATGATGATGTTTCCAACGACCTAAAAATCCTTGAAGAACTTTATTACCACACCAAAGAAGACAGCCGTTACATTTCCGAATTGAAACAGGCGTTGATTGATACAGGAATTTATGAAGATGATGAAAATTCTATACAACTTTCATTGTTCCTAAAACCTGAATTTAAGGAAACAGACTTTTATAAAACTGGTCAAGTTGTATTCAACAAAAAGGTTGAAAAGAGTTACGCCAATGTAAAATCATTCGCTGATTTGGGCGTAAAGAAAAAGAACTTCAGCTATACCCTTTCATCTGGAGTTGGACGTATGACAGGCGTATTTACCAAAGAAGAAGAAAACGGTGATACAGGCAAGATTGAGCAAAAGGACATTTCGGTAAAGGACATTCCAAAACACATCATTCGCTTTTCCTTATCGCAAAATCCATTTTACTACTTCGACAGTTTGGAGAGATATTTTCCGAATGTTGAATCCTTATCCAATTTCGTGGAAAGTGAAGATTATCTGAGTGGTTTGGAAATAACTTTTAACGGAACGAAAAGCCGTTTGGGAAATATCGACCATCAAGATTATTTATTTGCCATCAATGGTCTTCTTGACACAATTGAAATGGAGATAAAGTCGAACCTGACCGAATACGAAGGTTCGAACTACGTTAAAGATTACGTCCACAAAGTATTCAAAGACAAAGAGATTAAGGTTTACAAAGACAGCGAGCGAGCAGACGGACAATTAGATGTGGTGAGCGAACCCGAATGGTACGTTTACAACGCTAATTATGGAACAAGTGAAGAAAAGGAATTTGTAAAAATGTTCGCCAGACGTTTTGAGCATTTAGAGAAAAAGTACACCAATATCTATCTGATACGAAATGAAAGAGAACTGAAAATATTTGACAAGTTGGGTCGTGCTTTTGAGCCTGACTTCATTCTCTTCTGCAAACAAAAAGACGGAGAAGAACTGACCTATCAGGTGTTTATTGAGCCGAAAGGTGCTCATCTGGTTGCAAACGACAAATGGAAAGAAGACTTCCTGAAAGAGATTAGGGAAGAAAAGAAAACCATAAAGATTGACACGGACAAATACCTGATTACGGGCGTACCGTTCTACAATAATGCAAACGAGAATGAATTTAAAGACACATTAGAAACAACATTGAATGAATAAGCCAACGCTAAAGTGATACACATTTGCAAGCCGCGCAAAGCCAAGCTTGCAAAAGAGTATGCCTTTGCCGACCCGAAAAAAAGAAAGCCAGCGTACAACATTGGCTATACGTAATGCGGGTGAAAATGCTGATATGAAGGTAATTGCATTAAATAAACTAACTGCTAAACAGAAAGTCAAGTGCCTTGAAATCCCGCACTACGC
>LSQX01243547.1_pt1 | contig 20445 bp, 18 predicted proteins | sample 654561 | NCBI WGS metagenome assembly LSQX01 (sample SAMN04489861, study PRJNA283612) | anaerobic digester metagenome | isolation source: 4 biogas reactors fed with cattle manure at either 37C or 55C with and... | place: Denmark: Kongens Lyngby | collected 2014 | reverse complement strand
GAATTGCAGGACCTGTTACAATGTCGGTGATAAACAGGCTTTTAAATGGTAAGAGTGCTGCAAGCCAAATTACACCAGCTACAAGATCAAGTTCTGGTTCAGCAACAAAAGGAAACTATCTGGTTTCATGGTTTGGAGGAGCAGAAAATATCTTCTCTATAGGAAGCACAGCTCAGGTTTATGACATTTGGAGCGGGCGCACATTTAATATAAAAAGGACATATGGGTACAACCATGCAGACGTAGAAACCCTTACTGCAGAAGATACAAAAATATTGCTTCAAATATACGGTGGAGCATGGAGCTGGGCCAGAAGACCTGTTATTGTTACGGTAAACGGGCGTAAAATGGCAGCTTCCATGGCAGGTATGCCTCACGCAGGTGTAGACAGTGTAGCTGCAAATGCATACATACAATCCAGAAGCGGGGGATATGGTCCCGGCTACAACTTAGATGCGGTAAAGGGCAATAATATGGATGGTGTCTTTGATATCCATTTCTTAAACAGCAAAACCCACGGAACAAACAGGGTGGACACCAACCACCAGAATGCTGTTAAAACTGCTGCAGAATGGGCAGAGAAAAACAATTTTTAAGTATAAAATACTAAAAAGGGCACCTCAGGTGCCTTTTTTAGATATTTTTTATGACTTTTTTAATATACGGTAATAAAGATACACAGTACTAAGGGCGGGGTGATTTTTTTGCGCTACGTAATTTTGGGAAATGGTGCTGCAGGAATCTCTGCTGCAGAAACTCTCAGAAGTTTAGATGAATTAAGCGAAATAACAATAATAAGTGAAGAAAATGTACCTACATACACTAAATTTTTGCTCCCTGACTATGTGGGGGGGAGACTTCCCAGGGAAAAACTTTTTTTAAGAAGCATGAAAAATTATGAAGAAAATAAAATCAATCTTATGCTTAATAAAAAAGTTGATAAAATTGATGTAGAAAACAAGTGCATAAAACTTAACTGCGGAACTATAGTAGAATACGACAAACTTCTTGCTGCCACCGGTGCAAAACCTGTAATTCCTAAAATTGACGGGTTGGAAAACTCAGATTACCTTACCATAAACACCATTACCGATGCAGATATTATAAGAAACAGGGCATCTGCAGGAAAAAACGCGGTGATAGTAGGCGGGGGGCTTACAGGTGTGGAAACAGCCTATGCTTTAAAAAACCTTGGTATGAACACCACCATCGTGGAAAGGGAAGACTCTATACTTCCCCAGCACTTAGACAGTATGGGTTCAGAAATTTTTATAAACCAGGTGCAGGAAGACGGCATAGATGTTTTGCTTTCTAAAAACATGGTATTTGTATCTTCTGGAGAAGAAAAATATGTGGAGTTTTCAGACGGGGAAAAAATAAAATATGATATGTTGGTTATAGCCATAGGAACAAGACCCTGCCTTGACATATTTGAAGGAACGGAAATTAAGTGTCAGAGGGGTGTTCTTGTAAACCGGTATTTAGAATCATCAGTTAAAGATGTTTATGCAGCGGGAGACGTATCAGAATCCCAAAGTTACCAGGCAAGGGGATATGTTTCAGGGTACATATGGTCAAATGCCCTTACCCAGGGTAAATGTGCTGCTTTTAATATGGCGGGTCAGCCAAAAGAATTTACAACTTCTGAAGCTGCCAGCAGCGCCGTCAGGCTCAGGGACGTGCCCCTTATTTCAATGGGACTTGTAAAGCCCGATGAAAATGATTTTGAGGTGGTAGTAGAGCTTGACAAAGAATCCAATATGTATAAAAAGATTGTTTTAAAGGACAATAAGGTTAAGGGAATGATTTTTATAGGTGATGTGAAAACCGGAAATATAATTGCAGATTACATTCGGAAATATAAAGATATTTCTGACATTAAGCACCTGATTTTCTCCGGCAGCTGATAGCTTTTTTGTAAAATGAATTGATTTTTGTAACATTTTCCAATGATTTTTTGTGCATTAAGATTAAATGCATTAAGATTTAAAACATTAAGAAAATTAAATAACATTAAGAAAAAAGTATATATAAGAAAGGTGGTATAATGAATTTTATCATTTTACCACCTTATAAATTTCTTTGTTTATTTAAATATGTTTTTATATTTTTTCCCTGTATTTCTTAGACTTTTGGAGTCAAAATCTGGATGACAGTATTTTTACCGCTTGGTAATATTGAAGGTCCTGTTCGGGTATAACTTTTTGAAACTTTGCATTTAAAACATCCTGGGTTGAAAAGTCAAGCACACCATAAGGATAGAGACCTGAATCCTTTTGAAATTCAGCAATGGATTTAAAAGTTATTTCATCCATAAAACCATCCATATTGCCAACTTCATACCCGAGTAAAACCAACATTTTTTTTGCATTATAAACATCAATGCTTTCTGAGCCCAAGCCTGGCTTATCAGTTTTACTTAATAAGCTGATTGTGCTTACATCAACACCCTTTATCACATTTTCCACAAATACATCCGGTTCTAAGCCTACCCCGTCTATCATTCTTCCCTTGGGTGTATAGTATCTTCCCACCGTCATTTTTATCCACCCGATTATTTCATTATCCGGCGGGTAAAATTTATGTTTTTTCAATATATCATATGCATTTATAAAACTTGTGCCGTACTCATCTTTGTACTTCTTATAAGCCTTTGGTGTTATAATGGGAAAAATGCTTTGAACTTTAGCCTTTCCGTATGTCTTTGTTCCCACTAAAATTCCCGCTTCCCTGTCCTGTATAGCACCGGCCAGTATTTCAGATGCACTGGCACTCATTTCATTTACCAGCACCACCAGTTCATATTTGGGCTTTAAAAGTTTTGAAGTATATATCTGATCCCTTTCAGACTCTGACTTAAACTCCAAGCGGGTAATAAGACCTATAGGCACAAATTTCTCGGCAATTGCAACTGCCTGACCCACTTCCCCGCCAGGATTATCCCTTAAATCAAGTATTATTTTCTTTATATTGTTTTCATCCATCTCCTTTAAAGCTTCGTTAATAAAGCTTTTGGCGTTGGAGTTAAAGGTTTCAAGCTTAATGTAGCCAATATCATTTTCTATTCTGTACTCACCGGGTTCTATTTTTATTTCTTCCCTTACAACTTCAATTTCTATAAGCTGGCTCATATTTTCCCTGACTATCCCAAGGGTCACCGTTGTTCCCTCTTCACCTTTTATCATTGAAGCCACTTCATCAGCGTTTTTATTGGAAACATCCACACCATCCACTTTTTTAATGATATCTCCTTTTTTAATACCTGCTCTCTCTGCAGGTGAGGATTTAAACACTTTTACAATAACTATTTCCTCATCTGATCTGTTAAAGGAGATTCCTATTCCCTTATAAGTACCTTCAATATCATTTAAGTAGTCCTCTGCCTCTTCCTTTGTGTAGTACAGGGTATAATCATCCATGGTATCAAACATGCCCCTTAAGGCACCTTCTAAAAGCTCTTCTCTGGATATATCCCCACTGTAACTATCCTCTATCATATCCATAACACTGTTAAAATAGTCTGAGTCTAGGTACCCGTCCTCTGCAAAGCTTACTCCTGTCATTAAAAAACAAACCATCATTGTAATTGCTACCATTAATTTTACTTTTTTCATAAATTGCTCCCCCTTTTTAATAATGTTCTAAATGTTTTAATAGTTGATTATTCTTTCCCTATAATCTTTCTTCAAATCTTCCCTCATATAATTTATGTATTTATTAATTATAACTGCAGCCCTGCCTTTAGTAATATACTCCATAGGTTTTAAATACCCTCTTTCATCCCCTATTATTAATCCTATTTTTTGTGCAACATAAACTGAATTTCTTGCATACTTGGGAATATCGCTGTTATCTTTAAAAATAGTAATGGCGCCATCCTGCGGGGCAAGATTTTCTAAACCTAATGTACTGATGATAATGGTTATGGCATCAGCTGTAGTAATATAATCTTCAGGATAAAACCTTCCATCCCCTCTTCCGCTTATTATCCCCCTGTCAAAGGCACTGTTTATGCTGTCATAGTATTTATGATTTTTGGAAACATCAAAAAACCTCTGGGTTGTTTCCTCTTCATTATTTCTATTATTGGTATTCACCCGCCTATTTACCCTTGAATCAACCAACGCCGGGTCTTGCGGCACTTCCCTGGCTGCCCTCACAATGGCATCTGCAAACTCTGCCCTGGTCATAACCTCCTGAGGATTAAACCTTGAAGCATCTCCTGTAAAAACCTCAAGGCTGTAAAGTGCCATTATGTCCCTGTACGCCCAGTGCCCCCTTAAATGGTTCAAATCAGGTACAAGGAGTCTTTTACTTGAAGGAAATGTTTCTATTTGTAAACTGTCCTTTATTTCAACTATCCTGTCTGTAGATATTCCCTCTGAATCAAATTCAGGAAGCCTTGCTGTATACTGAAGAACACTGTTGTTGTGCTGGGTCTCAAGAAACCCTCCCTCAAAACTTATGGTCTGAGGCTCATTTTCAACATACCGCATGTTTTGGCTCGTTGTTGTGGACAGGGTAACACTTGCAGTGCCCCCCCATTTATCTGTATAATCACCTGTTGTGCTTTGGCTTTGAATAACATAGTCTAATATCTGGGTTTCAGCTGTGCCCCAGTACTGGTTGTATCCATAAAACTCCCCTGAAATATCCACAGTTACAGTGCGGCCGCCGGCACCATTTCCCAAACGATACGTCTTTCTGCCCCACATATTCCCTGCATAGTAGTCCACAGCAGGCTTTGAATGCTTTATATTTGTCTTTGTGTAGTCATAGTTTTCAAGTCTGTACATTTCATTTCCAATTCTTATTATTTCGCTGTACCCGTCATTTAACCTTGTCTCCTCTATTGTTTGACCTTTTTCCTTTTCACTCAGTGTGGTGCTGTGTGACAGGGCTCTGTTTAAAGTTGCAGAATATTCAGCATTGCTAAGCCTGTAGGTATAATTTGTAGTCATTACATTTTCCCCTGTGTTCCTGTCCTGCCTTAAATTTTTGGTAATTGTAACGGTTCCCTCAAATACTATAGGCTCACCTGTTATAAATACCACTTCTTTGTACTCAAAAGTGGTTCTCCCTGGCGCCTGACCGGAGGAAATCCCTCCTTCATAACCTGAATCCCCAATTCTTGCTGAACTAATTTCCATTATACCAAATATAAGTATTAAAATCAAAACAATACTCATTAGTTTTTTTAACATATTGCATCCCCTCTTTATTCGGCAAATATAATGTATCCCTCTTCACTGTCTTCTCTCTTAAGCACCCTTACCCTGTCGCCTGTCTTTAAATCTGACGCCTTTGCAACGGTGTTATTTTTTAAAATAATGCTGTTATTTAAAATATTGATATTTATAATTCTGTCTTTTGTATCTTCCCACATAAAGGTTGAAGGGTTGTATTCCTTTGCATCAATGAGGGTAAATCCGTGAACCTGCTGTACTCCTAATTCTTCACCCTCTTCATTTACCGTCCTGTCAGCCACTATTTGGTATATTTCACCTTTCACGTTTACATTTCCATAAGGTGCAGTAGTTATAAGTACTGCATCGGTACCGTCTGCCAGTATATAAACAGTCCTGTCTTTAAAGCTGGATTCCCCAAAGTCCAGGAAATTTCTCTGACCGATTATACCTGTATCATCCACTATTTTGGTGTCATATGTAATTAAAAATGTCTTAGGAGTATTGAAAAATTCCCAATTTAAGCCGTCAAATCTGGAAAAGGACTCAACGGTTACACTGGTATTTCTTTCTATGGAAGCTATCCTTCCACGGTAGATATCAATAAAATCCGGATTAAACCTGTCATTTATGGCAACAATCCCTGCATAGTATTCCCCGTCCTCATAGCCCCTGCTTGCAATTATATATGCTGCATCATCTTTGGTCACACTGTTTGCAGAAACAAGCCTGTTGTCCTTTATAATTATAGTGCCTTTATTATATTTTATGTTTTTGTATTCCTTTTCTAACACAAATCCTTCAGATGTGCTCCTTAAAATGGTATCATCAAAAACAGCGGCTTCCCTGTCATTGGAATTTCTAAATGATACAATTACAGCCTTTTCCTTCTTGCCATAATCCTCCCTTGCAGCTATATATGCTTCCCTGTCTTTGAAAAGCCTTTTTACATCATCTTTATATATATTTTTGTCATTATAGACAAAGGTGCTTTCACTGTCTAACTCCATGGAATAAAAGCCCTTTTGCCCTGTCCTGTTCCATTTTCCGTTTTGGAAAACCTCCAGATTTCTCAATACAAGCCTTCCTGTAACCTCATCTAATCCATCCACTATCCCTTTGTATATATTGGAAATGTAAAGACCGCTTCCGTCAATTGTAATTTGCTTCACCTGAGTAAACCGGTCTGTAATATTTAAAATAAGCTTTACCCTGTCCCCTTCTTTTAGGGCATCATAATCTGCAACCCTTTTATTTAAAACAATAAGGGGATTATCTATTTCCAGTATTTGCTGAATACCTTCATCATACATTACAACTATGCTGCCCTGCCTTTTGGATATAATTTTACCGTACTTTGCCATGTAGTTGTCCACAGCACTTATTATTTCAATATCTCCATCATCATCAAGTTTAATATATGCAGAATCCCCGGGCTCTATATCCTCAATATCCCCTTCTCTTCCGTTTTTAAGGACTTTAATCTCCTTTGGGTTTTGATAGCTGTATGTTTTTATAAAATTAATTTTTTCTAAAGGGGATGTTCTATAGTCAAGGTTTGAATCATTGTAAAGAGTTATATATCCTAAATGAGGGTTGTTTTCCTCAACAATGCCGTTTACCACTCCCTGCTCTTTAAATCTTAAATCCACCGTTTTTATTTTTGTAACTATATTATCCCTTAAGGAAATTATTGCATCTTCACCGCCACGGATGTTTTCAATACCGCTTATCCTTCCGTCAATATAAACTTCTATGCTGTTACTTAAAACATAGGTTATATCCACATCCCTACCTTCTGAGTTAAAAGAAAAATTCCTGCTTTCAATGTCCACAGTGGGATAATTTAAATCAAAAATTTTGGAAATGTTAATGGTTCCATTTTCTATGCCGTTTATTTTTCCAACAATATATTTTGTATCAGTTGTATTTGAAATAACATTTATAAATTTAACTTTTTCATCTGAGGATACAATGTATTCAATCCTGTCTCCTTCTTCTAACAATCTGCCGTCTCCGATTGCTCCCTTTTTATATACAATAAAATCGGCATATTGACTTCTTACAGGGGAACCGGTATGTTCATTTATGCTCCCTCTTCCTTCTGAAAATTTGGCAACTATATGGTGCAGGCTGCCATTGCTGTTTCTTACGGCAAATGTATTTTTAAATATGCCGTCTCCGCCGGTATAGTCCCTTGAACTTTTTATACTCTCTATAGTACCTATTTTCTTTTCATATTCTAAAAGAGGATATATATAAGAAGAGGAGTTTTTTATTATCTGTGCCATTTGCTCCCTTGTAATTGAGGAAAGAGGTCTGAAATACCCGTTTCCCATCCCGCTCATAATGTTATTTGCCAGCGCAGCCTCTATATAAGGTACCTTGTGAGGGTCGGCAGCCGTCCAGTCCAGGAAATTATTAAATATCTCCTGCTGCTCATATACAGGCTGTATTCCAAGTGCCATAACCATCCATCTGGCAACTTCCTCTCTTGTTGCAGGACTCCTGCGGAAAAAACCTCCTTCAGGAATTTCACTTTCATCTAATGCTGTTGCATGTTCATAATCCTGCCAGGTTATAAGGTCGTCTTCCGCCGCAAGTCTTAAATATCCTAAAGACCACATGTTAAGGGCGTTTCTTTCCCTTTCATCATTAGCCTTCGCACTGTCCAGGGCTACCGCCACCCTCTGTGCCTCTTCTTCCCTTCCTGCCGCCCTGTAAATCATTGCTATGGCCTCTTCTTTTGTCACATTGTTTCTACGGCCAAAAACCCTGTTGCCATACCCTTTTATAAACCCTAAGGCACTTACTTCGTAAATGGCTTCTTTTGCCCAGGTACCTGAATTTCTCACATCATTAAAATCAATATTATTTAAAATTGCCGGAGCATTTTCAACACCTTCAAAAACCCTCTGGGGTACTTCCTGGGAATATGATGTAAAAGAAAACAGTGACAGTATTAATGATATTATGTAAAGTTTTATTATTTTTTTACGCAAAATGCAACACTACCTTTCTCCTTAAATGTTGCCCTAATTTTAAGAATACAGTCCCATTGTCTATATCGGCTAATTTTTGAGAATTTTTATTAATAATTTATTACAGGCAAAAAAAAGAAGGTATAGATAGAATAATTCCCAATGACAAAAAAAATTAGGATTTACCTAAAATTATTTAATTTATACATATCTGTGCTTTTTTCTAAATTCTAAAGGAGTGGTGTTTGTGTGTTTTTTGAAAACATGACAAAAATATGGGGTGTTTTCAAAACCACATTGACGGGAAATTTCAGAAACCGGATGGCAGGTCTCTGCCAAAAGCTTCTTTGCTTTGTTTAATTTAACCTTTAATATAAAATCATGGGGAGTCATCCCTATGTTTTTAGTAAAAACCTTGTGAAAATGACTTGGGCTTAAATTTGCAATTTTTGAAAAATCACTTAATAACAGCTTTTTATCAATATTATCTTCAATATACTTTATAACCTCTTTTAGAGATTCAAAATGATGGGACATAGGTATAGTATTGTTTTTAAAAGGATCCGTTGAATTCTGGTAGAGATAGCATATTAAATTTAATATTTTTGTTTTAAGGCTTAAATCAGATATTTCTGTTGGTGTAATAAATTCTTTAAATATTGATTCAAACAGGTATTTTGTTTTTTCTTTGTTTAGTGGCTGGAAAATTTGTGGTATTTTTTCAAGAATATCATTTTCACAATAGTTTTGAAAGTTCTGGTTGTTGTATACATAATACTTATTAGGATTTTTTCTGGTGTTATTTAACATGTCGACAGCAATCAGATAGCAGCTGTAAGGCATAAAACCCTGGGTGTACTGACCGGGCTTTCTGTAAATAACATCTCCTTCTTTTAGTTCGTAATGTTTGTCATCAATTATCATAGAAGCGCCGTCGCTATACAAAATATATTCAAATTCATAGTCATATACGTACCGTTCTTTTAACACATATCCCTTTGGCATTTGTTCAACCTGGGAAAATAAAGCCGCTGTAAGTACCTTAGGTGAAATTTCCTCATCGGTGACTTTTACTCTTTTTAACTGAATACCCATATATTTATCCCTCCACATACAATAAAAGCTTTGGGTGCGTAAAAGCACCCTCGCTTTTAAAGCATTCTAATTACATCTTGTCCGGGGCATTTATACTAAGCAGCTCTAATACATTCCGTATAACAATTTTTGTACTGTCAACAAGTATTAGTCTTGCATTCATTATTTCCTCTTCTTCACCTTTTACCCTGCAGGCGTTGTAGAAGCTGTGAAATGCTGCAGCAACATCATAAACATAACGGGTCAGCCTGCTTGGCTCTAACGTCTCAGCAGTAAGTCTTATCTCTTCCGGATACTGGGCAAGCTTTTTTAAAAGCTCTATTTCTTCTTCCTTATCCAGCAAAGAAACATTCACCTCATCAACATCAGGAACTTTTATCCCTTCACTTTCTAAAACTTTTAGCATGCTGCATATTCTTGCGTGGGCATACTGCACATAGTAAACAGGGTTTTCATTGGACTGTTTAACTGCCAAATCCAAATCAAAATCCAAGTGGTTTCCTGACGCCTTGGTATTAAAGAAAAATCTTGCTGCATCTCTTCCCACTTCTTCTAAAAGGTCTGTCAGGGATATTGATTTTCCTGTCCTCTTTGACATTCTGGCAATTTCACCATTTCTATATAGGCGTACCAACTGGAATATTACGATATCAAGCTTGTCCGGGTCAATTCCAAAGGCCTCCACCCCGCATTTCATCCTAAAAACATGCCCGTGGTGGTCAGCACCCCAGAGATTTATCACCCTGTCATAATTTCTTTTTAAAAACTTATTCCTGTGGTATGCAATATCTGCCAGAAAATATGTGGGTACCCCGTTATTTCTTACTATAACCTCATCCTTTTCAGCCCCAAACAAAGTGGCTTTAAACCAAAGGGCTCCGTCCTCTTCCCTGGTATAGCCCTTTTCCTTTAAGTACTCTAATGTCTCTTCTATTTCACCGCTGTCGTATAGGGATTGCTCTGAAAACCATACATCAAATGTGACCCCGTATTCCTCCAAGGCCTTTTTAATTCTTTCAACATTTTTAGGAAGAGCGTACTCAACAAGGGCTTTTCTCCTCTCGCTGCTGTCAACATCAAGAAGCTTGTCCCCATGTTCTTCTATATAATTTTTCATATGCTCTATTATGTCTTCCCCATGGTACCCGTCTTCAGGGAACTCAACGGCATCTTCCCCCTTTAAAAGCTGCAGGTACCTTGCTTCAAGAGATATGCCGAATTTCTCTATTTGATTCCCGGCATCATTTACATAAAATTCTCTTGTAACGTCATATCCTGCCCTTTCAAGGACACTGGCGATACAGTCTCCCAGCGCCCCCCCGCGGGCATTTCCCATGTGGAGCGGCCCTGTAGGATTTGCGCTGACGAACTCAACCATAACTTTCTGGCCGCCCCCTACATCTATCCTTCCGTACTCTTCCCTTAAACGCTGTATATCCTTCAAGGAATCATACAGCCAATTATTGTTCAGGTAAAAGTTTATAAAGCCCGGACCTGCAATTTCAACTTTTTCAATATATGTACCTTCAAGGTCCATATTTTTAACAATGATTTCTGCTATCTGCCTCGGAGCCTTTTTAGCCATTCTGGCTGTCTGCATGGCTATATTTGTAGAAAAATCCCCATGGGACTTTTCCTTTGGAATTTCTACAGTTACCTCCTCTATTTCAAACTCCGGGAGTTCCCCTGCCTCCACAGCTTTTGAAACAGAATTTCTTACCGCATCATCAATTTGTTTCCTTATGTTCTCCACTATATTTACCATCTAACTGCCCTACCTCTCTTATAAACATATGAAAATCATTTTGTCCCGATTTATTATCATCTATATCCAATTCATAGTCAACCCTTACTTCCCCGCCTTCGTCATCCACATCCACCAATACAACATTTGTAGTTACCCCCACTGTAAAAGTACCGTACTTGGTATCGTAGTATGACACATGCTTCTGCCCCTGTTCAAATATAAACTGGGTATTCACCGAACCAAATCTCATTAAAGTAACTACCCCGTCTTCTCCTATTTTTAAAGTTGTTGTAGTTCCTTCCATTCCTGTAACTTTGCTTTCTTTGTACGTAACATAATAAGTATTGCCTTTTTTGTAGTATTTACCCTCTGTAACCAATTCAAGTGTATTTATAACTCTATTACCTGTAGTTTGAATCCCTCTTACAGAAATAATAACATTTTTATTCATAATGCATCTCCTCCATTTTACAAAGGTTTGATACCCTGTCCTTTAGGGTACATACCTTCTCTAGTTTAATACTTTCCTGCCTGCATTTTTTAAGCTTTTCCTGTGTTGTTTGCTGCAAAAAAGTTGCTTAAAGTAATACCTTAAAGAATTGCTTTAAAGTGATGCTTCAGGGTTGTACTTCATGGCTGCATTTCATTGCTACGTTTTATACCGGTGCTCTATTGTAATGCTTTGTAGTTGTGGTTTTTAATATCTTTCAATATCCACTCTTTCAGCAGAACGTATTTTCCCGTTTAAAATGGAATTTCCCAGAGATTCAAACTTCTTTACACTATCACTTGTATAATACCTGTATACAGGTGCAACATTTTTATCCCTCTCAATTTTTCTTACATCTATAACCTCCTTTACCACCTTAGCAACTTCTAAAGCTGAATTTACAAGCTTAACACCATCCCCCATAACTTTTGAAATAACATTTTTCAAAAGAGGATAGTGGGTGCATCCTAAAACCAGTGTGTCAATACCCTTTTCCTTCAAAGGTTCCATATACTCCTGCGCTATCCTGTATGCAATGTCGTTATCCCACCAGCCTTCTTCCACCAGCGGAACAAACAGAGGACATGCCTTTGAGTGAACTTCAACAGTTGAATCCAGGCGCTTTATAGCCTTTTCATACACACCGCTTTCAATTGTGGCAATGGTGCCTATTACCCCAATCTTTTTGTTTTTTGTCTCATTTACGGCTGCCACAGCCCCTGGCTGGACAACCTCTACAATTGGTATATCAAAGTTGTTCTTTACCAGTTCAAGACTGCATGCACTAGCTGTATTGCAGGCAATTACAATCATCTTTATATCCTGGTTTAAAAGAAAACGTATGTCTTGAAATGTGTACTTTATGACAGTTTCCTCAGATTTAGTCCCGTATGGTGCCCTACCACTGTCTCCAAAGTAAACAATACTCTCTAAAGGAAGTAAATTATTTATTTCATTTAAAACAGTTAATCCCCCTAATCCTGAATCAAAAATACCTATCGGTCTGTTATCCATGTGTATTCCTCCAATAATCTTGCTGCATCCGGCCCCTTTCTAAGCTTTAAACCCTTCTTTATAAAAGCCCTTCTTTAAAATCTATAAAATCCTTCTCCTAATTTTAAAAGTTAATTTTAATGCTTAATTTTAAAACTTAATTTTAATACCTAATTTTTGAATTATAATGCCAATATGCATTTTTATGCATCCACTTGCCTTATATTGTCTTTAAATCTTTCTATTGCTAAATCAATAAGTTTTTCAATAAGCTCACTGTAAGATATTCCTGACTCCTGCCAAAGCATAGGATACATGCTTATATCTGTAAAGCCCGGAAGTGTATTTATTTCATTTATAAATACCTTCATACTTTCCCTGTGAACAAAAAAGTCCACCCTTGAAAGGCCGCTGCAGTCCAATGCTTTATATGCCCTTATGGCATATTCCCTTATCTTCTCCACAATATCCTTTGGAAGGTCTGCAGGTATCAATATTTTAGACTTATTGTCAATGTACTTTGCATTATAATCGTAAAATTCATTGCTAGGTACTATTTCACCTACAGTTGATGCTATAGGCTGATCATTTCCTAATACGGCACATTCAACTTCCCTTCCGTCTATAAACTCTTCCACCATTACTTTTCTGTCATATTTTGCCGCATAATCCAATGCCTTTTTAAGGTCATTCCTGTCTGCTGCCTTTGAAACACCTACTGACGACCCTGCATTAGAGGGCTTTACAAAAACAGGATAGCTGAATTTATCTTCTACTTTTTGTGCAATACCCAAAAAATCATCGGCAATTTCCTTCCTGGTAAAGTACAGGTAATCTGCCTGGGGTATTCCTGCCTTTTCAAATATAATTTTTGCATAAACCTTATCCATGGCTAAAGCAGAACTTAAAACCCCACAGCCTACATAGGGTATTCCTGCCAGCTCCAAAAGCCCCTGTATAGTGCCGTCCTCTCCATTGCACCCGTGAAGAACCGGGAAAACAACATCTATCTTAATTTTTTGGCTGTCTAAAGCCTCATCTCCTACTAGAATATTACCCATAACGGAGTTAATTAAAACATTGTCCCCTGTATGAGTTGCTGCGTTTTCCCTGAGAGCTGCCTCTTCCCATTCCCCTGAAGAAATTTTTTCAACCGGTCCGTTATATGGAAGCCACTTACCTTCTTTTGTTATCCCCAACATAAAAACATAAAATTTTTCATAATTAATATTTTTCAATATAGAAGTTGCTGATATCCTTGAAATTTCATGCTCTGATGATTTACCGCCAAATATAACCAAAACCTTTTTTTTGTGGCTCATTAAAATTCTCCCCTTTATATCAGTTTCCTCTGATAAAATATATATTTTTAATTTTACTATTTAAGTACACTAACTTCAAGTTTTACTATGAAACTTTAATGTAAACCATTGAAGTTTTATCTAATATTAATATCGGAATTTTCTTAAAAAAATACAGCACAAAATAAGCTTAGGATAATATTTCTAAAAAAGTTAGTTTGTCTCTTTGGTTGGTCAGTAAACTATTTATTCAGCAAGCTTTTACAAGCTATTTTTATTCAACATATATTTATTCAGCGAGCTATTTTCGAACTATTTATTCAATAAATTATTTATTAATCAAATTATTTATTCAGTAAACTATTTATAAAGTGCCTTGGGAACTCTATTCTGTAATTTAGTTTTCTTGCCAGTTCCAATAATTCCTCCTTGTAAGGTGTCTGCTGTTTTTCCAACGCCAACAAAATAAGCAGTTTTTCATTAGGATACACTCCTATTTCAATTATGTCCTCCATAGTCCATTCTATCTCTCCTGAAAGACATTCTGCAGCTTTTTTATATAAAATATCATTTTCTTTATATTGCTCTATAACATAATTAAGATACTCAGATGCTTTTTCAGCATCGGTTTCTGCCAAATGAAGCAGGAGCAGGTAATAACTTCCCAGCTCATCATTTATCGCAATATCTGCCGCCCTGTCATAGTCACCGTTAATAAAGGCATGTTCAAATGCCATCACTGAATTATCATCCCCCATATTTTCAAGTATGGAGGCATAAGTATGTACGTCACCTGAGCAATAGGCAATTACTCCTTTAAGGTAGCTATCCCAAAGCCGGATTGTCTCACTGTCACTATCTTTTATTCTTTCCAAATAATCCAAATAATTTGAAACAGCCTCCTCTGCAGCGGCAACATCACCTTTATGCATATGTAAAACTACTTCTCCTAAAACCAAACTGCCATTATAAGGTTCTCTTCCTTGAAGCACTTTGTTTCTTTCCATCAAGTCATCATACATCTTAAGTGAAAGCATAATTTCTTCCATAACATAGTTAAAACTTTCTTGACCTTCCCTGATATCCACAGCTTTTTTTACATAATCATAAGCCTTCTCAAAATTCCCCATGCCAAAATTTATGTAACCTAATATATAATAACCAAAGGCAGAAGGGTTGTCACCTTCAATGGATCTCTCCAATAAACTCAATCTTTCCTGAAAATTCTCTTCAATCCTGCTTAAAAGGTAATAAAGTTCATTATTATCTTTTTCATTTTCTAAATATCTGGTGTATTCCTCTTTTAAATTGTATGAAGGATGATTTGACTCCATGTAATCCTGATAACAAATATGTAAATTCACCAATACCGGTCTTTCATCTAATTTACTTCTTAAAAAATCTAAATATTTGTCTTCATCCTGGTAATATGAAAGCAGCTGAAGGCTTCTTTCATTATCAGGATTGTACACAAGTTTTGATTCTATATGAGAAAGGGCATCTTCATGGTCAACACTTCCTAAAACATACATATAGCTAGATAAAGACAAAAAATCTTCCATCAGAGCCAGACGTGTTTTTTTCTCTTTCTTAGAGCTGAGTTCTAAAGTTTCCGGAAACTCCTCAAATAGAAAATTCACCGGTTCCAACTCATAAAAATACCTGCCGGTGTAATATTCATACCAACTTTCGTCATACTCCGGCAATTCCCCTCTATAATCATCTACTACATATATTGTTTCTTCTCGCAAAAGCACAGCCACTTTGTCAGGATTTAAAATGCGCAATTTCCGTATAAAGGGTCTTTTCCAAAACGGGGTATTAATTTCAAACTCAAACTCCCCTTCAATTATATCAGATTCTACAATATTGACCTTTGTAGTGCCTTCCGGTACTTTAATTTTTTCCGTACTCATAGGCAAAAGTTTTATTTTTTCCCCATTTACTTCAATGCTATAGGAGGTATTTAATCCGTTTATCACATACACTGTCCGGGACAGCCCTGCAAAATATGAAATCAGTGTATATATCAGTATCATACCTGTAATAAATATTAAAGGCATAACTTTAGGAAGTATAAATGAAATATTTGAGCTTCCTTCCTTTTTTCTGTCCTGGATTGGGGAAATTAAATTCCCTTTAATTCTCTTATTGCTGTTATAGTGCCGTTGTGTTCTCTTTTTATACCTTTTAAATTCTATATTGTTTGCTATATCCGGGTAAACCTCTTCTATTTTGTTTATTACTTCCAATGCATTATCGTGTTCCCCAATAAACTGGTAGGATTCAATTAGTAAAAAAATATAATAAAGCTTGGATTCATCTGGATAATCAAAAATATGGGTAAGATAGCTTTTAGCTTCGTCAGGCTTAAGATTTTTAGCTAATGTCTCAGCTAATTCCTCTTTTACTCCCACATCTTCTTTTATTAGAAGGGAAGCTTTAAAGGCTCTCTCTGCTTCATCAAACTGATTAAGGAAAAGATGGGTTTCTCCCCAAAATTTCAATATTTGAGGGTCATTCATGCAGTAATTTTGAATGTCCTGCTCTAAAGATTTCAGTAGTTCAACATCCCTATAGAAAACTATTGACTCAAAAAGTTTCTTTGCTTTTTCAACATTACCCGGCTCTTGAATCCATGAATTATATAGTTCTTCGCCAGCCTCTTTTTTCATTCTCTCCCACTCTGAAAGTTTAATAACTCTGTGTTTCCTGCATACTGAACATTCATCAATTATTTTCTTTTCACCTAAAGGCAATACAGGAATATAAAGAAAAACAAAAAACTTAGTTGTATCATAAGTTTTAAGGGTAGAAGGTTTATTACAAAATTCGCAAATCCCTTCACGTACATGTTCATTTTTTTTACCATAATACCAAGTACCAATACCATTATAGGTATGCGGCATAGTACAACACCTCCACAAAATACTCAAAAACATAAAAAAACATTTCTCATAATATTATTATATTTATTCAATTATATATCTAAAATTAGATAATTCCAACAGTTTTTTTAAGGTTTTGCCACCGATTTATAATTGCTTTTTTCTTTTTTTAATTAAAATCATATTTAACTTTTTGTTTACATTTTTATGCAGATATTTTTATAGCAGCAATCAAGACACTTCATGTAATAGATAAATCTTTATACATTTTTGTTTATTATTACTTCATATAAGAAAATTTTCGTTTTTTACATTCTATTTTGATCCCTGTCTTGCTTAAAATCCCACTTCAACTGTCCTTTAGTAAACTCGGGTTGTTTATAAAATCGCCTAATCCATTTAGATTTTTCAAAGTACTACCCGTTCCCTCACTACAAGGACTATATATATTATATAATTCTTGTTACCATATCTCAATTAAAAATCCAAATACTTCTAACTACTTCTTTTTCTCCTATGACTTCTCATACGGTCTATACTCTGTCTTGGTCTTCATCATTCCGTAGATTATCCTCACAAGCCTTCTTGCTATGCATATTAGAGCCTGTTGCTTGGCTTTACCCTCTTTAACCTTCTGTTCAAAATACTCTCTGAATACTGGATGTCTTGGCTTTCCTGACGATGATATGGCTACCATTTGTATAGCCAAAAAATAAAATATAGCATTCAACTCTCTGTTGCCATTTCTACACCTTTCTTCCTTACCTTTGCCTGCTGAACCAAAATGTACAGGGCCAATCCCATAAAGCGAGCTAACTTATCTGAATCTGGAAATCTATTAATATCGCCAATTTCAGATACAATCTTTGATTCTGTAATAAGGTCTATCCCTGGCATAGTTTGCAACTTATACCCCGTCTGTGGCAATAATTTTCTTAACTGCACTTCTATGTCTTTTATTAGTTCCTGATTGTTCTTAATATCTTTTACGATATTCCTCACAATAGAATCTCTTTCTTCCTGATACCCCTTCTGTGTATTTCCATCCTTTTTAATCATATCGATAATTGCATGAACACGTTCTATCTTCAATGCCTGATGTACTGCTTTTATTGTTTTATAAATTTGTTCTGGTGTAGTACTCCAAATATGCTCTGGTGAAGGATAGTTTTCCCAAAAACATAGTGCACTTTTGCCATCAACCTGTGCAAAGAACTTCTTATAGGATGGATAACTATAAGACAACTGGCTATGTAATTGGTTTTTGTTCATAACATTGTTTTTTACTATCATATCTCGCCTTTTTGCCAACTGCCGAATTGCCCAGTATATATCCTCATGTTTTGCATCCTGTAATGTATCCATCATATCCCTTAATACCCTTGCAACACAATAAGCATCATAAGAATCATCCTTGTATACAATAGGTTTTGTACCACATATTTTCCTGATATCCTCAACAAATGCTGGAAACTTGGATGGTTTGTTTTCAAAGTTGACCTCTCCGATTTTTTCTATCCAGCAATCAATCACAACTGCACAATGCTTTTCCTTGTGCATATCTACCCCTACAAAGCATATATTTCTTTTATTATAAATATGTATCCTTTCCTTTTACTTGTCTCCACTACGCACATCGACAACCTCAATTTAAGAGCGTTAGCTTTTTACAGCCCGCAAGGGAACGACAGCCTATCTGTTCCTAATGTGACAAATTACGTGATTATGGCACCACGAGCCTTTATTAACTACACTTTTTTGATGATGTTACCGTCACCATTCACTAAGGTCCAGTCTTCTTGAAAATTTTCACTTGCTTATATACCGTAACCTGTCTTTATTTTTGTTCACATGAAAACCCTAACTGTTATAGTTATACTGATTTATGTCCTACCCTTAATTTTCAACTGCCCTTTTTACCTTGTCGCTCAAGGCTTTCTTGATTTCTATCAATTGAGGTTAATGTTCAGAAATTATTTTTATCATTATGCAGGAAGAGACCGGGCGCTGCACGCCCGATCTCTTCCTGCTAATCTATAATTATATCTGTTAATCTATATCTATTAATGCCATTCCTAATTGCGAATTGTATGCCCCTGCTCCTTTAATGCTCTGTAAAGTGTACTACTACTTACCCCAGATAACTTTGCAATTTCCTCTGTGGTAAATAGTCTACTCTTGTATAGCTTTAATGCTGTTTCAATCTGCTTCTCTGGTATCTTTGGTCTTCCTACTACCCCTTGCTTTCTTGCTTCTTCAAAGGCTAATCTTATTTTCTTCTCAGCATAATATTTACTGATTTCTATCGAACCTTGAAATCTGTCGAAATACTCTAAACCATTAAAAAATGGCTCCATTATACTATGTATCAATGCACCAAAATCTTACAGTTTCTTTAATAGATGTAATAGCTCACTTCTCTTTTCTGCTAAATTTGTTACTGTTCTTAATACTATTATCCCCTGGCTCAATCTTTTCTAAAAGCGCATCCAATTCATCTTTATTATCTGCTGTATCAATGTATATGTTATCTTCTGATATATTCTGTTCTTTTATATATCTAAACAAGCAACTGTTATCTTTGAACTCACCGCCTGTATTTTCAATAAAATATGCGTATACCATTATTTCTACCCCCTTTCTCAAAACCTCTTACAATTTAGGAATATATATACCCCTTGAGATTAAATCAATTTCTTATAATTCTTATCTACTCATTCCCAAAATTACTCCTTATTCTTTTTTCTTCATAAACTATCTCTATATCAACCGTTTTGAGTAATAGATAAATCTTGAAGTATTTTGGGAATGGGCTTGTTTTATACCCGAAACATATATTTATATATTCCTTAAACCACTTGAGATATTTGCTTTCCCAAAACCTCAACTATCACCTGTAACAAACAACCTTTAAGTTATACCAATCCTGCATATCTCTCTTGAAATTCACGTATTCACTTTCATTTTCTGCAATCTGCTTACCACTGTATATGATAAGATAGCTTATATCCTTTTGCTCTGTGAGCTGTTTTACTCTTTTTGTAATATCTTTTATACCCCCAAAAGTTATAATGATACTGTCTACTTGGATATTCTCCTGACAACATGCTGTTGTTAATTGCGCTACCTGTGCTGCCATTACTTCAAGGTCTGCTTTTGCCGTACTCGCTGGTCTTACTGCTATTATTGCTTTAGGCAACAACTGCACAGGTGGTCTTACTGTTCTTATATCTTTACTCATTATTACTCCCCTCTCTTTTAACTGCATCTGCTACATTAGTAAATGCGCTCACATCCAATAGAATCATATACTCTGATACAAATTTAAACTCTACTACCAAATAGCAGTATTTATTAAGTATCCTAAGAATATCTATATCTGCCTTATCTAATGTTAGCGGTATTGTCATCTTTCCTGTCATTTGATTTACCCCCTTCTTTTTACTTGGATACTTATATTACTTTTTTCTGTTACCTAATTAACTTTTCATGTTCAAAGCTTTTCTTCTTTGTCCAATTTACATTTGTTTTTCTATCCATCAGACAAATCAGCATAAAATAAGATAGTGCCTTATGCACTACCCTATTTACTGTCATATTATACCGCCATATCAAAATACTTGATACTATCAACCATATTTTTCTTTGCATTATGTTTTCTTTACTTTGATTTTCTTTTCTTCTCACTGTTGTCTTTGTTCAACTACTTTTAACTTTTTTCCACCACCAACAACCTTCTCCTAATAGATTCACATATATGCATC
>LSQX01040410.1_pt1 | contig 20445 bp, 15 predicted proteins | sample 654561 | NCBI WGS metagenome assembly LSQX01 (sample SAMN04489861, study PRJNA283612) | anaerobic digester metagenome | isolation source: 4 biogas reactors fed with cattle manure at either 37C or 55C with and... | place: Denmark: Kongens Lyngby | collected 2014 | reverse complement strand
CAGCACTGGCTTTCATGCGTTCAGCTGTTTGAAAAGCAAAAGCGGTGGTTTCACTGTTTGGCGATATTTCATTTGCACTGAAAGCCGTTTGGATAATTTTATAAAATGTGGTTTCGGCAAGTGCGCTCAACTCAATTTTACTTTCGTCGGAATAAATCTCTTTTCTTGCCTGATGAATGAGATCGGATGTAAGTTTATAGTAGTCAAGGGCTTTGTTTATGGCTTCAATCCTGTGATCTTGCTGTGTTTTCTCATATAGTTCTGAAATATTGTGGTAGGTGTCACCAATCAACTCTAACAATTCAATATTCTGCGTAAGAGACAGCGTGCCGGATAAAATCTGACTGATATTGAGATTTTGTGTCTCTGTTCCAAGCGCTTCAAGTCCCTTTTCATAAGAGCTGACCGCTTCATTGAGGTTTTTTACTTTTTCAGCTGCAAACTCATCCATGTTTTTTGTATCCACGTTTCGGTTCTTATGGAAATCACCAAGATTTTTGTAATAGAAGGACAATTCAACACCCTGTGTTGTATGGTTTTCGGCTAAAAGCTTCCAAACCTTTTGTAATAATTCCTGCGCTTCTTCAAAATTATCATGTTTGATTAAAAAGTTGGCAAAATTCAGGTAGTTGTAAATTAGATCAATATCTGAAATTTCATCATCTTTTTCCGATAGTTGAATTGCTTTTTTATGACTGTCATAAGATTTGTCATAATCTTTAATGTCTTCGTAGATGGTTGACTCTAAGCTAACTAATAAGATTTTTGTAGCTATGTCAGCTTCACTGTAACGTTCATTAATAATTCTTAAAGCTTCATCGTATTTTTTCAGTTTATGATTTGAATTTGCCAGGCTGTAATATATTCCGGTAATAGACACTTTGTCTGATAATTTTTGATTTTCCAAAATGTTTATTGCATTGATGTAATAATCGGCAGCTGTTTTATAGTTTAGCTTGTTAAAATAGACATTTCCGATATTATTTAGGAGTACCGCAGTCGCAAATTCCATGTTTTGTTCACTTTTATATGCCTGCTCGGCTTTCAGAAAATGTTCAATTGCACTGTCATGATTTCCTATGTTGTTATAAGCAATTCCTAACAGATTTTCGGCAATACCAAATTCATAACTCTCTTTTGTAAATAGCTTTTCCCATAAATCGGAAGAAATTTTCAACAATTGTATGGCTTCTGAGAAATTACCCGAATATATCAGTTTAGCTGCTTCTATGTAATTTTCTTTAGCTCTTATTGTATCATTATATTGCTGATTGTTAGAAAATACAAGAAGTGTATGCAATAGAATGAACAATACTGTTGACAGTGTTCTCATTATCGAAGGTTTGTAAAAATAATTGCACCAAATTAAATTATTTTCTCTTTTTTCCCAATTTTAGGGTTACCTTTTCTCCATTTTCAGGATTAGATAGTAGATGTGTGTTTTTAAAGTTTAACGAATTAAAATTTTCTGAGATGAAAAATTCCATTTTTAACAACGGAAAAGTCAATTTTGAAACATTGTCCACAGAAGAAATGTTGAAAGTACGCGGTGGCTCCAAGCCGATTAACCGCCCAATTGATATTATCTTACCTCCAAGAAGATAATCTTCCTCTCATATTTCCCCCAAAATCATAGCAGAATTGTATCTGAACGTTATTGTTGTGTCCTTTTTCCTCTGAATAAGGGATATGACAAATAGAGACATTCCAGTTTTCCATTGTAAAGTATCTGCTTGCTTTTTGGCTTCAGCCCGACCGATTTCAGATATTCCCTTGAAGCAGTAAGCAGCCAGGCTGTATTTCCCGTAAAATGGTGCTTAAGCCGTTCACCGATCATCGCATAAATTGCATCTAAATTTTTGGGTAACATTCTTTCTCCGTATGGTGGATTGATGATGATTACTGCATTATTGGTTTTTATATCCAGATTTTGCATGTCGCATTGCTGAAAAACTATATCAGCATAAACTCTCGCTCTGCGTGCGTTGGTTTGGGCAATCAGCATGCTTTCTCTCGAAATATCCGATGCATAAATTTTCTTCAATAACGGCTTTGTTTGGTTTTCAGCTTTAATTTTCTCAAACAGTTTTGGGTTATATCCGGTCCATTTTTGAAAAGCATATTCTTTTCTGAACCGTCCGGGAGGAATGTTTTGGGCAATCATTGCCGCTTCAATCGGCAATGTTCCCGAACCGCACATGGGGTCTATGAAATCGGAATTTCCGTTCCAGCCTGTCAGCAGAATCATGCCGGCTGCAAGCACTTCACTTAACGGCGCCTTCCCCTGTCCGGCACGATATCCCCGTTTGTGCAGTGATTCTCCTGAACTGTCAAGAGAAATGGTGCAGAAGTTTTTATTGATATGAACATGAATATAAATATCGGGTTCCTGCGTATCTACATCCGGTCGTTTTCCGGTTTTTTCCCTGAAATAATCAGCCAGGGCATCTTTCACTTTCAGGGAAGCGTACATGGAATTGCGAAAATCCCTGGAGTTGGATACTGTGCTGCTGATTGAAAAACTTTGATTGAGATTCATATATTTTAACCAGTTGATCTCCTTGCATCTCAAATAGAACTGGTCGATATCCCTGAATTGAAAAAAGGTGATCTCCCTGAGGACCCGTAATGCGGTTCGCAGATAGTAATTTGATTTATAGATTACTTCCAGGTCACCGTCGTAAAAAACCGCCCGCAATCCGGGTTTGATATTTTTTCCGCCAATTTTGGCAATCTCTTCGGCAAGAATATTCTCAAGCCCGGAGTATGTTTTTGCAGTAAGCTTGTAATTTTCCAAATCTTTATGTTTTTATCAGTTAAATACCCAATCCGTCGGAGAACTCAAGCTCTCTTGGATGCGGTTGTACGATTTTTGAGTTTGGCGGAACGTTTTTGGTTATCCAGACATTCCCGCCAATCACGGAGCCTTTGCCAATGGTTATTCTTCCCAGAATGGTAGCTCCCGAATAGATTATTACATTGTCTTCCACAATCGGGTGGCGGAGAATTCCCTTGATTGGTTTGCCGTTTTCATCTAACGGAAAACTTTTGGCGCCCAATGTAACTCCTTGATAGATAATTACATTGTCGCCAATGATGCTGGTTGATCCGATTACAACGCCTGTTCCGTGGTCAATGGTGAAGTTTTCTCCGATACTTGCTCTGGGATGAATATCAATACCGGTTTCGCTGTGTGCCATTTCGGCAATAAACCGCGGCATCAGCGGAACTTTAAGCTCTAACAGCTTATGCGCAATCCGGTAGTTTGTTATGGCACGCACTCCGGGATAGCAGAAGATGACTTCTCCAATATTTCTTGCAGCAGGGTCGTTCAGGTAGGTGGCATTTACATCGCCGACCAGCTTCCGGCGGATTTCCGGCAGGTGCTCAATAAAATCGGCTGCAATCTGCTTTGAAGCCGGTTCGTGCTCTTTAAGTCTGCTTGAGTTTTTGTCGGGACATTCAAAACATAAACCTGCTAAAATTTCCTGACTTAAAAGATCGTATAATTCATCGATGTAAACTCCCATGTAGTGGCTGATAGTGCCCGGGCGCAGGGATGTGTTGCCGAAATATCCCGGGAACAGTATTTCCCTGAGAATTTCAATAATTTTTTGAAGTTTAGCAATTGAGGGGAGGGGTTCTCCCATCCGGTGTTCGTGGCAAACCACGTCAAAAGTTGAGGGGTCGCTCAAGCCTTTGATGGCTTTTGATATTTTGCTTTCAAACTCGCGGGATGTCATAATTATTTTTGTTATTGTTCTCTACAAATTTAAGCAATTCAGCTCAATATATTTTTCAGGCTGAGATTTGTGCCCTGTTTTGGTGGATTCTCCTTTAAAAATTAAAGATTTTTCAATGCTTTTAGTGCATTTAAAAAGCGGGCTTCATTCACGCCGCTTATTATTTCATACCTGAAACCGTAATCTTCTATGGTTTTCAGATAGCGGTTTTGAAGAAATATGCGGCGCTCACCGCCATTCTCCCTGACTGAATCGGCAATCCAGGGCAGATTTGTATCGCAAATCAGGAAAAGATCAATTTTTGAGTTTTTTATTTCCGAATCAATCCATGAAGGAACTTTGTTAAATACTTCTTCAAACCATATTTTGGTGACAATCAGCCAGGTATCGCTAAAAATCCAGGGATGATTTTGCTGCTTTAATTCTTCCAGTTGTTCAACCTGTGCGCGTGCAATGTGTTCAACATCAGAGTAATTGTATTTTCTGTCAAGATTTTCAATGTAATTTCTTGCATATTCAGCAATAAAAGGCACCCCAAAATGTGTGGCAAGCTGCCGGGTAAGAACACTTTTTCCTGTAGATTCCGCACCGGTGATAATAATTACTTTCTGTTTTGTTTCCATTGCTGCGCAATTAAATCTTTTTTCCAGTTTTTCCAGCCAACAACTGCCATAATAGTATAGACCAGAAAAAGTACCACTGTAGGCCAAAGCTCTTTGTAAATATATAATCCTGCCGAAAACAGATCGACAAAAACCCAGATCAGCCAGTGCTCGATAAATTTTTTTGCCAGCATGTAGGTTGCCGTGATACTCAGTGCCGTTGTCATAGAATCCATATATGGAACCGTTGAGTCGGTGAAATTAAGCAAAATGAAGAGGATAACGAGATATATGGCGGCAGTTACCGGAATACTGTAAATCAGAGTTTTGCGGGGAGTTTTTCTCACCGGAACTTGTTTTTCTTCCCGGGCAGGTTCCCTTTTTTCCCCTTTAAGCCAGAAATACCAGCCGTAAATACTGATAAAAACATAATAAACCTGCAAGCCCATGTCGGCGTAAAAGCCGGAGCGAAAAAAGACAATCACGTAGAGCAGTGAGGTGAAAAGTCCTGTTGCCCAGGTCAGGATATGCTGCTTTATGGAGAAAAAAATGTAGAGGATACCCAGAAATGCTCCCAACAACTCAATATGATTTTCCCGCAGGAAAGTGGTCAGAATTTCTGCCATTTTTTAATTTTCAGCCGTAACCAGAAAGTTTCTGTATGTTTCACTACTTTTAAGTACTTCGAGCGCTTTCAGAATGGCTTCATCGTCCCGATAAAAGATTTTGTAAAAATCGTTATTTGTGTATATATCCCTTGCAATCAGCGCCTTTATCTCTTTCTTCATGGTGTTGAGCGTAAAGGATAAACTTTTGTCATCTTTTTTAATTCCATCTTTTTCTCCCTGTGCAACTATTTCATCAATCATTTCGTCAGGAATCTGAAAGTTTTGATCAAACTTGCTGGATGTCGGATATTTTCGTTTAATGTCGCTGCGGTGATGATCCACATAATCAAGTACATAGTTATAGACAATATTGTTTCTTCTCAGCCGGTTGTAGTATTGATAATGAGCCGAAGTGTCCATCGGGATAAAAATGTCAGGCATCACGCCGCCGCCGGCATATACATTTCTTCCATTCACCAGTGTTTTGAATTTTAGCGAATCAACAAGCGTAATGCTGTCGGCGTTGAACAGCTGCCCGGTGCTCAGTCTGTCCAAATAATCGCGTTTATAACTTTCAACTCCGTTGTTATACGGTTTTTGGATATTTCTTCCGCTGGGGGTATAGTAGTGCGCTGTAGTCAGTCGCACCATAGAGCCATCGGTCAGGAAATAGGGCTTTTGCACCAGCCCTTTGCCAAATGAGCGGCGCCCGATAATTAGCCCGCGATCCCAGTCCTGAACTGCGCCCGAAACAATTTCACTGGCTGAGGCAGAAGCTTCATCCACCAGAATGATGAGGTTACCGTTTTTGAAAATTCCTTTTTGCGAAGCTTTATACTCCTTTTTTGAATCGTGCAATCCTTCCGTGTAAACAATAACCCGGTTGTTTTCGAGGAACTGATCGGTTATTTCCACGGCTGTTTTCAGATAGCCGCCACCATTTCCCCTCAAATCAAGGATAAGATTTTGAAGATTTTGCTCTTTTAAATCCTTCATCGCTTCCGTAAATTCATCAGTGGTGGTGGCTGAAAATTTATTGAGCCGGATATATCCGGTTTCGTCGTCGAGCATGAAGGATGCATCAAGGCTGTGAATAGGAATTTTGTCGCGGACGATGGCAAAGTCGAGGAGCTCATCTATATTGCGCCGCAAAACGGAAATCTCCACGGTTGTTCCTTTTTCGCCGCGGATTAAATTCATCACATCACTGTTTTTCATGCCGGCGCCTGCAATATTTTTTCCGTCAACCTGCAGGATGCGGTCACCCGGGCGCAAACCCACTTTTTCGGAAGGTCCGCCGGGTATAATAGTGGTTATCAGCAAGGTATCTCTAAAAATATTGAAAGAGATACCAATTCCTTCAAAATTTCCCACTAACGGTTCATTCATTTTATCCACTTCTTCTTTGGAGATATATACAGAATGTGGGTCCAATTCGCTGAGCATGTGAACTATTGCTTTTTCGGTGAGCTTGTTCACATCAGCCGAATCAACATAAAACCCGTCAATCAGTCGAAGAAGCCTGCCAAACTTCATTTGGTTCTTCTGAACATCTTCCTGTGCGAAAATTTTTCCGGCAGGAATTATGGTCAGCCAGATGAGTGAAATGATTGGCAATACATAAAGAAATATATCTCTGTATCTGTATTTTAAAGCGGTTTTCATCTTTTTAAATTATGAGTTTTTAATGGCAGACATGATTTAAGATTTAAAAATTCGGAGCATATTGTTTCAATATGCTTTTCTCATGTTTTCAGCCCTTTACATCAATATTGAATAAACGTTTATTCCCATTCAATTGTTGCAGGCGGTTTGGAACTAATATCAAACACAACACGGTTAATCCCCTGAACTTTATTAATTATTTCATTGGAAATTTCAGCTAAAAAGTCGTAAGGCAGGTGCACCCAGTCGGCAGTCATTCCGTCGGTTGAATTCACTGCCCGCAGAGCCACTGCATTTTCATAGGTGCGCTCATCGCCCATCACACCCACCGACTGAACAGGCAACAGAATAACTCCTGCCTGCCAAACTTTGTCATAAAGCCCGTGTTTTTTCAGTCCATTTATGAAAATTGCATCTGCCTCCTGTAAAATTGCAACTTTTTCCGGGGTGATATCGCCTAAAATCCGAACTCCTAATCCCGGACCGGGGAAAGGGTGCCTGCCTAATAATTCAGGCCTGATACCCAGCTCCTTACCCACGCGGCGAACTTCATCCTTAAACAGCAACCGCAAAGGTTCCACGATTTTCAGATTCATTTTTTCCGGCAGCCCGCCCACGTTATGGTGTGATTTAATTTTGGCAGAAAGCCCGTTTACGGAAACCGATTCAATCACATCGGGATAGATTGTTCCCTGCGCAAGCCATTTTACATCCTTGATTTTATGTGCTTCTGCATCAAATACCTCAATGAAATTATGTCCGATGGTTTTTCTTTTTTTCTCCGGATCGGTAATTCCTTTCAGCGCATTCCAGAATTTTTCACGCGCATCCACACCAATCATCTGAAGTCCCATATCCCGGTATGAATGCAGCACCGATTCAAATTCATTTTTTCGGAGCAACCCGTTGTCAACAAAAATGCAGGTGAGGTTGCTGCCGATGGCGCGATGAAGCAGTACGCCGGCTACTGTTGAATCCACACCGCCCGAAAGCCCTAAAACGACCTTGTCGTTTCCTAATTTTTCTCTGAGCTGACTGACTGTAGATTCCACAAATGAAGCGGGTGTCCACTTCTGTCCGGCTTTGCAGATGTTGGTTACGAAATTTTTTAATATTTGCTGCCCTTCCGTGGTGTGGTAAACTTCGGGGTGAAATTGAATGGCATAAGTCGGTTCATCTTCAATTTTGAAAGCTGCAATTTTTATATTTTTGGTTGAAGCGGTTATTTTGAAATTTTCAGGTAAAGTAATAATGGTATCTCCGTGAGACATCCACACCTGACTGTTTTCTGCAACATTTTCAAAAAGAGGGGATTTTTCATCAATGAATTCGAGATTTGCCCTGCCATATTCTCTTGATTCCGGGCGTGCCACTTCTCCGCCAAAGTAATGCGCCAGATACTGTGCTCCGTAACAGATTCCAAGCAAGGGGATTTTTCCCTTGATTTTTGAGAGATCGGGGAGAAGGGCAGTTTTTTCGTGAACGGAAAAAGGACTTCCTGAAAGAATCACTCCTTTCACGTTGTCGTCAATTTCAGGGAAGTGGTTAAACGGATGAATTTCACAGTAAACATTTAATTCGCGGATTTTTCGTCCGATTAACCGGGTATATTGTGAGCCAAAATCAAGAATGAGAATTTTTTCCTGCATGAAATTTATTTTAAAACGTTTAAACCGAAATTGCAAAATTAGAAATAAGAAAATAAAACAGATGTTTTAATTTCTGAAAGAATTCAAAATTAATGTGAATTGGAACCGTTTAAAATTATGGGCTGACCAATAATTACTATTTTTGAGCGATTTTTACAAAACATAAAATAAAGGAAATGAGCCATCTGGTAAATTTATACAAAACTGTGCTATTTTAATGGTTGTTTCCTTACAGATTTTTGAAAATTTACAATTGCAAAAACATGAAAATTACACATTATTTTCTTTTTCTCCTGTTTGCCGGAATGTTTACCTGCAACCTTTCGGCGCAGCAATTAAAGGAAAATGAAATTATTGTAATTCAGGGTGAAAAATTTGTTCTACATCAGGTACGAACGGGCGAAACTATTTTTTCCATCAGCCAGAATTATAAGGCAGACCCGCATGATATACTGAAACACAATCCACATATTTCGGAAGGAATAAAAATTGGTGAAATTCTTAAAGTGCCTTACACTGAAGGTACTGCTTTGCAGGAAATTCCGGTAAACAAAAAGGGAGACCCTACTCATTTTGAGTATTTTACCATCACTTCCAGAACGGAAACCCCCTATTTCATTGCCCGCCAGTTTGGCATTACCGTTGAAGAAATTTATGCTTTCAATCCTGGGGTGAACCGTTTTAAGAAAGGAACAAAAATACGCATACCCCGCTGGGATATCCCGCCTTCAGAACTTGAAAAAGCGGATTCGGGTGCAGAGCAAAAAGAGACTGCAGAAAGCAGCCGGATAATTGCATATGAGGTAAAACCCGGTGAAACGCTCTATTCCATTTCGCGCCGGTATAACATTCCGGAAAGTGAAATTCTGTTTTTAAATCCCGGTGGGCGTAACCTGAAAGCAGGAAGCATTATCTACCTTCCGGGCGTTGATATTGCAGATGTTTCAGAGTTCCCCGAAAGTATAGAAATAAAAGGGGAAAAACCAGTTGATGAGAAAACCCGTGAGGTTTTTTCCGAAAGCAGCGCTTTCTTCGAGCATGTCATCGTTTCAGGGGAAACACTTTGGTCGGTTAGCAGAAAATATCAGGTGTCCGAAGAGGAATTGAAATCGCTCAATCCGGTTTTGGAAACCGGATTTCCCGCCGGCGCTTCCATTCAGATTCCGGCGAGAGAGTCGGAGTTGAGCACTGCCGAGCCGGTGAATGAAGATGCTTTTTTCCGGCATCAGGTACAGCCGGGGGAGACTTTATACCGTCTGTCGGCAGAATACGGACTGACCATTCCGGAAATCAGAAAATTCAATCCGCAACTGGAAAACCGGAATCTTGTGCTGGGAGAAACGCTGCTGATTCCCCGCAAACCTGAGGAGAGTTTTGCAGAAGAAATTGAAGCAGAAACGGAAGTGGAAACTGACTCTTTGCAGGCAGAACTTCCGAGATTTGAGAGTAGTTTTTATGATGTTGAGCTGCCCGTTACCGTGCCCGAGGATTGTGCTCCGTCAAAATCTTACGCTTTTCAGCCTGCATACAATGTGGCTCTTTTTCTACCGCTGTTTTTAACTGAAAATGAGCAGCTCAACAAAAAATTTGAAAGAGAACTTGCTTCAAGGGATTCGCTGCAGGAAGTGATTTCTGATGTCGGTGAGGATGCTTTAGTTGAAATGGATGAACCCGAGGAGTCGCTTTATGAATTTTATCGTGAAAGTGAAAATTTCCTTGAATTTTACGAAGGAGTGCTTCTGGCGGTGGATTCATTGCGAAATGCGGGAATGCGCATTCACCTGAACATTTTTGACACCCGGCAAAATCCTGCTTCCATCAGGAAAAACATCCATTCGGATGAATTTCTGCAAACGGACATGATTATCGGTCCGGTTTATCCGCTGGTGCAAAAAGAGGTGTCTGCGATAGCTTCCAAAAATCGAATTCCGATGGTTTCGCCATTGTCTTCGCAATCCGACGAAATAAATGCGAATCCCTATTATTATCAGGTTAACCCGACACGTGAATTTTTAAATCTTAAAACCGCTGAGCTGATTGCAGAAGAGTATTTTAACAGCAATCTGGTTGTTGTTAAAACATCAAATACGGTTAAGGGTGCCGAAGAGAAAATTGTGGATATGGTTCGTGAAAAGCTTGACCATTCGGGCTATTGGGGACAGCCGCAGGGAATGCAGCTGCAAACTTATGATTTCAACAAAGAGGGACCGTTTGGTTTCAGCCGTGTCATGTCGCATGAAAAGGAGAATGTAGTTTTGGTTACTTCTTTGAATGAAGGGGATTTGAGCGTGATTTTATCGAATATCAACAATCTTGTCGGAACATATTCCATAACGCTGATAGGTTTTAACCGCTATGAGCAGTTCCAAAGTATAACCGATGAGTTTTTTCACAACCTGAAATTGAAATATGTAACTCCCTACTGGGTTGACTATAGCCACCCGGGGACGATTCGTTTTTTGAATAATTTCAAAAATAATTTTTACACGGAACCGGGAAGTTTTGGAAGGCAGGGCTATGATGTGACTTTCTATTTTTTGAGTGCTTTGCGCAATTGGGGCAGAGATTTTCCGGATTGCCTTTCTTATAACCGGGTTCATCTGTCGCAGGGGAACTATAACTTTGAGAAAATATCCCGTTTTGGAGGATATATGAATCAGGGAGTTTCGGTAATCAGCTATGAGCGGAATTTTGAAGTGATTCGCAAAAGGGTGGTGGGATTGCCCCGTTTTGCAGAGAAATAACCGGATTTTTCATCAGAATTCAGCGGCTGCTTTTTGATTCAGCCGGCTTGTTTATTTTGATTTTTCCCCAGAAACGTGCAATTAAAATTTCGGACAGAATAAACAGCAGGGAGAGGAGTATGCACCATTTCCAGAGTTGCTTTCCTTTCTGAATTTCCAACAGCGTTTCACTAAAATTTGAAGAAATATCGGTAAGCACGGAAGCTTTGTCCATGCCTGCCATTTCGATACGCTCTTTGAGTTCTTCCGGCGAAAAATAGCGCAAATCCGACTCACTTCGGTTGTAGTTGAAGGAGTAGGATGCAATTGTGCGGTTGTCCTCTTTTATGAGATAATGCCCGGCAGTTTCAACAAAATTTCCCAAATCGAGCCGAAGTCCCTCCTGCGAGACGGTAATTCCGGGAATTGAGCTTTCGCCGGTTTCCCGGTTCTCTATTTTTAGTGATGACTTTGCGTCGGCGCCGGTATTTCGCGGCAAAAGATAGGATTGCTCACGCCCTATGATGTACGAAATTTGCTGGTCGGGCAGGCTGTTTAATGCAATGTTATATATTGAGGGAACAAACAGGATGTCGTGTGCAAACGCTTCATTTTTTTTATTCAGCGGGAAAGCAAAAACCCACACTTTCCCCTTTTCGTAAGGCATAACCGACAGCGCTTTGTCATTATTCCCGAACCACAGCAGCTGAGTTTCATTGCTGCGTACGTTTTCTGAAAATTTCAGATGCCCGGCAGTTTCCGGTAGTTTTGCATTCTCTTTTCGTTCCCTGAAAACGTTGAGGAAGAAACGGTTATCGAAGTCGATGCCGGAAATTTCCTGTCGGGATGTGTCAATTCCTGAAACCGTATTGGCGCCGAATTTAGACAAAAACTGGTTGTTTACGGAAATAGAAGATGAAAGTTGCGGCAACAGAATCACGGAAGCACCGTTTTTGACAGCTACTTCAAGCTCATTCAAAAAACCGGAGGAAAAATGGTCGGGATTAATCAGGAAAATGGCATTGCTCTCATTCAGCTTGCTGATTTGAAGGCTGAGTATATCCATTGCTTCCATCTCCACGTAATCGTCATCTTCAAACAGGGCAGAAAGGTATTCATGTCCTTCTTTGGAGTCGCTGCTTTCATTGTAGATAGCCAAAACTTTCAGTTTTGGTTCCACAAAATAGCTTAAAAACCAGGTGTTGTCGTGTGTAAACGGATAGTCGGTAATTTCCACCTTGCCCGTTTGAATGCCTGCCGAACTGTTTTTGTATTTTAGATTAGCGGTAATATCGCTTCGGGCTTCCACCGTAAAATTGGTTATCGATTTCAGCGAATCGTTGAGAAAAAGCTGAAGCGGAAGATTGAAATAATCTTCATCGGAGCTGTTTTTTATCTTCACAAAAATGGTCTCTTCCTGATTAAGTCCGTGGGCAGGCACTTCCACCCAGCAGGAGTCGATATAGAGATTGTTGACCTGATTGGGAATCAGTGGCATGAAGTAGCTGAAAACCGATTTTTCGGAAAAGTTTTCCAAATCGGTTATGTTTCGCTGAAAATCGGAAATGAAATAGAGTATTCCGTCAGTTTCGATTTCCTGCACCCGGTTTTGCATTTCAAACCGGTTGTGAATTGATGAAAGCGTTGTCATTGCTGCCGAAGGGCGGATGTCGGAAACCTGACGGATAAACTCTTCCCTGTTGAACAGGCGTTGTTGTACCGGGCCTAAATCATTGGTGAGCAGTCTGAAACGCGTTCCTGCAGGATAGGATTGCGCAATTTCCGCAGCTTTGTTTTTAGAAAGCTCTAAAAGCTGTCCCTGCTCTGAAAGTGCGTTCATACTGAATGAGTTGTCAATGTAAACTCCCACAACTTCACCGGTTGCCGGCGCGTTTTTTTCAGAAGCAATATAGGGTTGTGCAAATGCAAATACTAAAAAGAGAATGGTGAGAATGCGCGCTAAAAGCATGAGCAGCTGTTTTAACCGCGATTTTTTTTGGGATTCCTTTTTAATATCTTTCAGAAATCCGACATGACTGAAATAGACGGTTTTGTGCCGCCTGAAACTGAACAGATGAATAATGACAGGTATGACAATGGCAAAAAGAGCAAATAAAAAACCGGGATTCAGAAACTTCATTTCAGTCGGACACTTTTATATAAACTTTGGCAAATATCGGAAAAATTTCGGCATTGCTTCTTTTCTCTAAAGACTGTATAAAACAGAGAAAAAGTGCAGAATTGTTCCTGCCATGACAAACAGATGCCAGATTCCGTGTCCGTATTTCAGGTTTCGCCATGCGTAAAAGATAACGCCGGCTGAATAGCAGATTCCGCCGGTAAAAAGAAAGACAATACTACTCACCGGAAGGTTTCTTACAATAGGTACCACAGCAATCAGAAACATCCATCCCATTGCCAGATAGAGCCACATCATCAGCTTTCGGAAACGGGTCAGGTAGATGGAGCGGATGACAATTCCGGCAACCGCAAGCGCCCAGATGATGCCAAACATAACCCAGCCGAACGGACCGCGGATTGTGGTGAGCACAAATGGAGTATAGGTTCCGGCAATCAACAGAAATATTGCCGAATGATCGAAACGGGCAAACAGATTTTTTAAGTTTTCTTTGGTGAAACTGTGATAAAGCGTGGAGGCAAGATAGAGCAGAACCATTGACGTTCCGAAAATGGTGAAACTTACCACGTGCCAGGCATCTCCTTTTTTAACTGCAAAAACTGTAAGGATGACCAATCCTGCAATGCTCAGCAAAGCACCGATTCCGTGTGTGATACTGTTGAAAATCTCTTCTCCGAGCGTCAGCTCCCTGTAATGTTTCTCTTTTTTATGTTTGTATTTCATCTTTCAAAAAAAGTTTCAAAATTTTGTGGCGAAACAGCTCTTTCCTCTAAAAAAGCTCCGTTTAAGAGCAAATTTCAGCATATTTTCATATAAAAAACCAAAACGGTTTGGTTAAAAATATAGTTTTCAAATTTAGATTTTTTTCTTCGTAACGAAGAAAAATCCCGCTTTTGTGAAATTAAGGTGTGTTTTATCCGGGATTTTCCATGTGCTCTGTTTGCGTTGAAACCGGCTGTTCTTCGGCATGAAGGGCAAGTTGCGGAATTGCCATTTTTATTTTCTCCTTTTCAAATGCTTCCTTGATTTCGGCAATCATCCGGTTTTTTCCAGCAGTTGCGTTGGTTCGGTCAACCCAGATTCCAACCGTAATTTCAATTCCGTTTTCGCCCCAATTCTGAAAAATAATGATCGGTTCCGGCTCATCCAGACAATATGGATTTTGCTTTGTGGCAGCAATCAGGACTTTTTTCACTTTTTCCAGATTTTCCTGATAATCAATTTTAATCAGCGTGTCAACCCGCCGGATTGAAAACCGGGTGAAGTTGGTAACCTCACTGCCGACAACTTTCTGGTTTGGAATGCGAATGAACAGATTGTCGTAGGTTCTGACTTTAATGGATAGCAGATCAATGCTAAGGACTGTTCCGGTGCTGTCGCCCACGCGGATGACGTCGCCAATCTCAAAGGATTTTTCGGAAACTAAGAAAAAACCGCTCACAATGTTCCCGATGCTTGTTTGTGAAGCCACCCCAACCACCAACCCGATTAATCCGGCAGCGCCGAAAATGGGGACCAGGTTGATTTTTAGCTCGGAAATAACTATCAGTACAAGGATGGTAAAACCGGTGTACTGAATTGTGCGGTTGATTATCATCTTCCTTTGCTCAGACCATTTTAGTGGTAATATTTTCTTAATGAAATATTTAAGTGAATAAATTAATGCAATGCCAATCGTGATGATAAGTAAAATCCGGATTGCCTTTTCAAGTGTTTCGATGTTGAAATATTGCTGCCATTCAAAATTCATGATTCCTGTCTGTAAAGATTTTTAATGAAGAAAAAATTGATTTTTTTTAGGTTATTTTCAGTAACTGTCCGTGGTTTTACAACAACTTCCGGCTTTTCGCCATGAAAAGCTTTCGAGTAGTTGTATTTAGCCGAACTGTTAATTGTTTTTCCCTTGTATTCCACAGCCAGCAGGCTGGTGGTCAGTCTGCCGGCAACTTTATAAAGTGTCATGTTTTCAACCCTGATGATCAGTCTTTCCACTTCTAACACTCCGGCGAAATTGTTATGAATTGTAACCGGACAAATTGCTTCAAATGGAGATAAGTCAAGCTCATCCGGCGATTGCCATGAGCCGGTGTTCAGGGCGAAAGCCGGTTCGCCGTCGTGTGGCTCACCAAACCAGGTGTTAGTAAGTTTGACGGGCGAAATCTCTTTAATCATGTTTTCCGGTTGTGGTTTTGAAAAGCAGACCTGGATATTCAGCGGAAGTTTCAGGAAAAAAGTGAGCTTTTGCCCCGAAGTGATATGAAGATTGTCCCCTTTGAAAACCAAAGGTATTTCCGGCAATGCAGGCAGGAAGTGCAGTGTGTTGGATTTTCCGGTTTTAAAAAATTCGGCATCCGAAAAGTCGGACGTTAAATTTTTTGCAGATATTTTTTTGTTCTGTTGCAAAAACAACCAGCCGTCATTTTCTCTTTTAACTACCAGTGAAAAATTTTTGTGGGAGAAAACAGCACTCTCCCCGTCAGGAATGAGATGTTTACCGAAAATTGGAATTCCAGCCATTGTACTTTATTCAAAATTATGATGTTAAAAATAGAAAAGTTTTTTCAAAGCAGGGAATAACAATCTCAATCGGGATTATTATATGATGTTTTTATGAAATTTCCTGAAAAAACAACAAAATACAATTTTGCTGTGCTTTAACATTTGTTCATAACAGGTGCCGTTTTCTATTAAAACTCCTTTAAATAATGTTGCATTTTGGATGCAATTTTATTCAGAATTAAAAAAACCTGCCATCTTTGTTTTATCTAAGCAGATTAAAGCTGCTTGTTCTAATAGTATATTGATAAAGAGTGATTAACGAAATATTGTCGGATTTAACATTTAAAAGGTCTGAAAATTTTCAGGTTGACCGTTTGCGCAAACGGAGAAAACAGATACGTTATTTCTGCTTATTTTGAACGCTGAAAAATTATTGAATATGAATGAAACTTTAAGCCGTGCGCTTGTACTTTTAGTAGTAGGTATGATAACCGTTTTTCTGATTTTGTGGTTGTTAATCATTATTGGCAATTTGCTAATCAGGTTTACCAACAGGTACTTGCCTTTACCTGAAGTAGTTGTGAAAAGTGCAGACGATATTGGTTCCGTTCCGGGCAGAACTGTGGCAGCAATTGTAGCCGCTGTTGATGTTGTTACGGGAGGAAAAGGGAAGGTTGAAAAAATTGAAAAAGATAATAATTAAATAGGAAATTACCATGGCAAAAGAGATTAAGTTCAGTTTATTATATCGGGACATGTGGCAGTCATCAGGAAAGTATGTCCCCCGCGTTGACCAGTTGTTAAAGGTAGCCCCGGCAATAATCGACATGGGGTGTTTTGCAAGAGTGGAAACCAATGGCGGCGGTTTTGAGCAGATTAACCTGCTGTTTGGCGAAAATCCCAACATTGCAACCCGCGAATGGACGCAGCCTTTTAATGATGCGGGAATTGAAACCCACATGCTTGAAAGGGCGCTTAACGGAATTCGGATGAGTCCGGTACCCAAGGATGTTCGTAAGCTGATGTATAAGGTGAAAAAGAAGCAGGGTACCGATATTGCCCGTTCATTTTGCGGTTTGAATGATGTGCGTAATCTTGAAGGCTCAATCAAGTATGCAAAGCAGGGCGGAATGATTTCTCAGGCTGCTTTAAGTCTGACTGTTTCTGAAGTGCACACGGTCGATTATTTCACCAAAATGGCAGATCAGGTAGTTGAAATGGGCACCGATGAAATTTGCATTAAAGATATGGCAGGAATTGGTCGCCCCGCTTTTTTGGGAAAACTGGTAAAGAACATTAAAGAGAGACATCCGAATATCCCTGTCCAGTATCATGGTCATGCAGGTCCGGGGTTTCAGATGGCTTCCATTCTTGAGGTTGCACGCGCAGGCGCCGAGTATATTGATGTCGGCATGGAGCCGCTCTCATGGGGAACGGGTCATGCGGATATACTTGCCGTTCAGGCAATGCTCAAGGACGCTGGCTTTAAAGTGCCGGAAATCAACATGAAAGCCTATATGCACGCTCGTGCGCTCACACAGAGCTTTATGGATGATTTTTTAGGATATTACATCAATCCCAAAAACCGGATGATGAATTCGCTGCTTATTGGTCCCGGATTGCCCGGCGGCATGATGGGCAGTCTGATGGCAGACCTTGACAACAATCTGGCAAGTCTGAACAGATGGTATGAAAAACAAGGTAAGCCGGAGATCACTCAGGACGATCTGCTGATCAAGCTGTTCGATGAAGTTGCGCATATCTGGCCCATGCTGGGATATCCGCCTTTGGTAACGCCATTTAGTCAGTATGTTAAGAATCTGGCGCTTATGAATGTCCTTCAGCTTGAAAAAGGACGGGAACGCTGGTCGATGATTGCTGACAATATCTGGGATATGATTTTGGGCAAAGCCGGAAAACTTCCGGGCGAACTGCATCCCGATATTATTCAGCTCGCAAAAGAGCAGGGTAAAGAGTTTTACACCGGCAATCCGCAGGACCTCTATCCCGACAAATTGGATGAATTCCGTGCTGAAATGCAGAAAAACAACTGGGATTTTGGCCAGGATGATGAAGAACTGTTTGAATTAGCCATGCACCCCGAGCAGTATCGTGCCTATAAATCGGGGCAGGCAAAGGCAGCTTTTGAAGAAGACATCGCCGCACGGAAAGCTGAAGAACAGCAGGCAGGCACGCTTGTTCAGGCAGTTGCAGCAGAGCAGGGAACATTTACACCGAAACAGCTGAATATTGATGTTGATGGTGAAAAATATGTGGTCAGGGTATCCTACGGAGACACAAATTCGGAAGGAGAGAACAACGGAAATCCCGCTCCGGCGCCTGTTAAAAAAGCAAGCCCTTCCGGGAAAACCATTGAAGTTACAACACCGCTTGAAGGCACTTTTTATCTCACCAAGGAAGCCGGCGAAAAAGGCTTAAAAGTCGGCGACAAAGTGAATGCAGGGGATACGGTATTCTATATCGAATCCATGAAAACTTACAATGCGATTGTTGCGGAAGAAGCGGGCGAAGTGGCTGAAATATGCGTTAACAACGGTGATTCGGTTGATGAAGATGACGTAATTATAAAATTACAATAACAGTATGCAGGATATTTTTTCCAACTTATTTAATATGACAGCGTTTGGTGCCATTGACTACCAGACTGTCATTATGTGGATCATTTCGTTTGTCCTGCTTTTTTTGGGAATAAAGAAGGGCTATGAACCTTTGTTGCTCATTCCCATAGGATTTGGTGTGTTGCTGGCAAATTTTCCCGGAGCAGAAATGGGAATTGTGGATGCTGCAAACATCGATCTGGGAAACGGACGCTACAAAAATCTGTTTGAAATAGCGAATGAGTACGGAATTTTAAATTTTCTCTACTACTCTCTGATTAAAACCGGATTTTTACCGCCAATCATATTTATGGGGGTGGGGGCGCTCACTGATTTCGGACCCATGCTCAGGAATCTGCGCCTTGCCTTTTTTGGGGCAGCGGCACAGATTGGGATTTTTTCAGTTTTGATTGGCGCCGTTTTGCTTGGTTTCAGTTTAAATGAAGCCGCTTCATTAGGAATTATCGGCGGCGCTGACGGGCCTACTGCAATTTACACAACCATTAAGCTGGCTCCCCATCTTTTGGGACCCATTGCCATTGCGGCTTATTCCTACATGGCGCTTGTGCCGGTTATCATTCCGTTAGTGGCAAATTTACTGATGACCAAAAAGGAGTTTTCAATAAATATGCGGGAAATGGACAGAAAATTTCCCTCAAAACATGAGATTAAAAACCTGAAAGCGGTAAAAATTATTTTTCCCATTGTGCTGGGAACCGTTGTAGCCATTTTTGTGCCTTCGTCCGTACCGCTGCTGGGGATGTTGCTGTTTGGAAATCTGGTGAAAGAGATTGGTACATCAACCAGCAGGCTGGCAGATGCGGCGAGCGGACCAATAATGAATACTGCAACCATTTTCTTAGGACTGAGCGTTGGCGCAACAATGACTGCCGAAGTATTTCTCTCTCCGAAAACATTGGGAATTGTTATCGGTGGTTTTATCGCCTTTGCATTTTCGGTGGCAGGCGGCATAGTGGCAGTGAAAATCTATAACCTGTTTGTGCAGAAGAAGATTAATCCGCTAATTGGGGCAACAGGCTTGAGCGCAGTGCCGATGGCATCGCGCGTTGCCAATGAGATGGCGCTGAAATACAATCCCGCAAATCATATTTTGCAGTATTGCATGGCAAGCAATATTTCAGGAGTAATTGGCTCGGCAGTTGCAGCTGGGGTACTTATTTCTCTGATTTAGTGTGACTTTCGATTAGTTACTAAGGTTATTGAAAGAAATAAGGTTTTTTACTTTTGAAAAGCAAGGCGCGGTTTGCAAAACCGTGGCAGCGGAGTACCGAGGTCAACCCAAAGAACTTTTCCGTTGTCTGCCGTCAACTTTACGCAAGTGCCTCCGATTTCCTTTGTCCCTCTATAAATTTTGATTTTCATTTCAATTGCCGTTTGTAAAATGCTCAAAAGTTTCAAGTTAGGACTGTCCCCTAAAATGGCAGGTAACGGGACATTGTCATTCATTGTCGTAACATCAAGGAAGCGTTGCGTTTGTTGGAGAAAGTAAAACAACGATTTAAAGACTGTAAATTGGCATTAAACCAAAAGAAGTCAAAAATCGTTTACTGTCGCCGAAATCAGAAACGCCAACCACCATTTAAGGTACGGTATCAGAAGTTTGACTTTCTGGGTTATACCTTTAAGCCGAGAGTAGTTAAAGAGCGAGGCAAAATCAAATTAGGATTTAGCCCTGCCATCAGCCAAAAGAGTAGGAGCAGGATAGCAAAGGAGTTGAAAGCGATGGCTTTTCATCGTTGGGTACACTTCCCAATCAGCAGGATTGCCGAATTGCTCAGGCTCAAAATATGAGGCTGGATAAACTACTACGGCAAGTTTCGAATGAGTGAGATGCGGAAAGTATTCCGCTTGTTACACATACGTCTTGTGAAATGGATACGCAACAAATACCGCAGGTACAGGAAACAACGTTGGGGCAATGCTTACAAGTATTTGCAAAGCCTATCACGAAGCTATCCGAATTTGTTTGAACACTGGCAGTATGAGGGTTTTCGTCCTTAGAGGTTTGGATTAAGAAGAGCCGTATGAATCGAGAGGTTCACAGCCTGTCCCGTTTTACGGGATACGGTTCTGTGAGAGGCTTAGGGGTGAAACTCCCCTTTGCCTACTCGACTTTCTTTTTGTCAACCACGATTATACATTTTAGTTAATAGACAATACTTCGTTAAAAAATTAAG
>LSQX01332479.1_pt1 | contig 20449 bp, 21 predicted proteins | sample 654561 | NCBI WGS metagenome assembly LSQX01 (sample SAMN04489861, study PRJNA283612) | anaerobic digester metagenome | isolation source: 4 biogas reactors fed with cattle manure at either 37C or 55C with and... | place: Denmark: Kongens Lyngby | collected 2014 | reverse complement strand
GATTGAGGGTATAAATTATTACTTTGAGTCTAGCCAGATTTTGGATCAAACTCTTTTTGTCCATTCTATTAGAAGTATTACTAACCAGATTCAGTTTTTTCTCTTATTAGGGCTAGTCTTAAGTTTGGTCTTTATCGTATTAATTCTTCTTGTTTTATATAGTACCAAGAAGTTAGCTGCTAATAAAACAACAGACTTGGATAAAATTATTCATGGTCTGTCCTTAGCTGAAAGTGGGGATTTGGAGTCTAGAGTAAACCTCAGTAGCCAGGATGAGTTTCAAATTATTGGGGAATCGTTTAATGCCATGGTGAAGAGTCTTAAAGAACAGATTGATCGAAACCAAGAAATGACCAAGAGGTTATCTAATACCCAAATGAAGCAGCTACAAGCGCAGTTTAACCCTCATTTCCTCTATAATACCTTAGATAATATCCGCTTTATGGTGAAATTCTCCCCGGAAGATGCCAGTGAGATGATTTTAAAATTGTCCGCCCTTTTACGCTATAGTCTTGATTATACCCATGACATGGTGGAGCTAAAAGAAGACCTAAGATACACGGAGAGTTACCTTAGTATTATGACCATTCGGTATAGTCAAAGACTCACCTATAATCTTATTTTAAAAGAAAGTCTTTTGCAGATAAAGATACCTAAATTAATTATTCAACCTATGATTGAAAATGCTCTAAAGTATGGGTTTGGATTGAGAGAAAATCTTCATGTGATTATTGAAGTAGATAGTGATGATGAATTCCTTATCCTTACCTGTACAGATAATGGGCAGGGGATGGATAGAGAAAATTTAGAATCCGTGCAAAAACAATTAAATGTAGAACAAGATCATCGAGCCCACTATGGACTCTATAATATTCACAGGAGACTTCAGCTTCGTTATGGTAACAAAGCGGGGGTTGAGATAAAGAGTGAGTGGAGCCAAGGTACTCGTTTAAAGATTAGGATTCCTTTGATAGATGAAGCGTAGCGTTAAGAATTCTTAAGATTATTATAGATAGAGAAGGGGGGGAAGGTGAATTGATTAAGATTGTCATTGTAGAAGATGAAGAAATGATCCGTAGAGGATTAGTCCATACGATGGACTGGCTCTCCATGGGAGCATTGGTGGTGGCAGATACGAAAAATGGGCAAGAAGGCTTGGAAATGATACTAGAGCTGAGACCAGATGTGGTGATGACCGATATTAAAATGCCTTTAATGGATGGATTTGAGATGCTGGAAAAAGCCAAGGAAATTTACTCGTTTCACTCTATCATTCTAACGAGTTATCAAGAATTTGATTATGCTAAAAAGGCCATTTCTCTAAATGCCATGGATTATCTTCTTAAACCCGTAACTGAAGAAGACCTAAAAAAAACGCTGATAAAAATCCAAGAGAAAATAGCTCTTAAAGAGAATATGCGCGAGGAATCCACGGATAAGCTTCAGCACGATTTTGAACAAATGATTCTTGAAAACAGGGCAAAAAATTATTATGTTCAAATTGCCTTAGATAGACTTATGGAGAGTTATCATGATAGGGTTAGTATTGAAAGCATTGCCTTGGAGCTAGAAGTGAGCGCTAGTTATCTTAGCCGAAAATTTAAGCAAGTAACCAATAGAACTTATCTAGAAATTTTAAATGAGTATCGAGTGATCCAAGCGGTAAAGCTTTTAGGGGAGGGCCGCTACAGAGTCTCAGAAGTAGCTGAGAAGACAGGATTTTCGGATTATAAGCATTTCTATAGTGTTTTCAAAAAATATACAGGCATGACTCCTTCAGATTATGCTAAGGGAGAGTAGAAAGGATTTGAATAAATGGATATAAAAAATACAATTTTTCTCTGTGATATGGATGGAACTCTACTAAGAGGCGATAGTTCAGTATCTCAAAAAAATAAAGATTCCATCGCCAAGTGGATTGAAAAAGGAGGGCATTTTGGTATAGCCACAGGTCGTGGTCATATCAATGCGGAGCCTTTTCTTGAAGGGGTTCAGATTAATGCACCTTGCATTTTCTACAATGGATCTATGCTTTATGATGAAGTGAAAAAAGAAGTGGTAAAAGTAAAAAGTTTACCTCAAGAAAAACTAAAGGATGTTTTGAGATGGGTCTTAAAGACTTATCCTAAAGTCATGGTTCATGTGTATGGATTAGAAATTTGTCATTTAGTCTCAAAAGAAGAAGAAGCGGACCAAGTCATCTTAAAAGAACATCAGCCAGCCATATTCTCGGATTTAGAGAATATTTCTAATGAGTCTTGGATTAAGATATTATTTGCAGGAAAATCCCATGAACTCAAGGATATTGAAGAGAAGCTACAATTAAACCTAAAAGATGATGTAAGATGGGTATATTCACTAGATATTTACTTAGAGATTCTTCCTAAAGGGATATCTAAAGGTTATATGATCCCTAAATTAAAGGAACTTCATGGAAAAGATTCTAAAATAGTAGCTTTAGGCGACTACTATAATGATGTAGAAATGATTAAGGAAGCTGATCTTGGGATTGCCATGGGTAATGCGCCTATGGATTTCCAAAGCATAGCAGACCATGTGACCCTAAGCAATGAGGAAGATGGTGTGTCTAAAGTTTTAGAGGATTTAATGGATGGGAAATTTTTGTAATAAAGAATGGAGTAAGCTAGATTTTGCAATAGCTGCATAGATAGGTATTTAAACACTGACATAGTCGAAATACTATATTTAGATGAATCACGAGGGAATTCTAATGAATCCCTCTTTTTTTTATGCTTTTTTAAAAAAATCAAAGAGGATCTGATTATCAAAAAATAGGTAGGTCCTCATCTCATCAATAAGGTACATTCTAAAAAAATGAATTGCAAACAGGATGAATAAAGAATGAAAGAGATTCTAAATAAGTGAAATTAAAAAATAATCCTTAAAATACGGACAATAACTTGATTATTTCAATAAATGTCTGTATTCTTAGAGCGGGAGATATTTAGAATGTTATAAGTGGACACACACGTCAGAACTTTAATGTGTAAGTCCAATCCTATTTAGATCCCGTTTAACAAGAGGAAAAGAAGGGGAAGTGCGTAATGAATAAAAAAATAAAATCCATATTAACTCTAGCATTAACTACTATTATGGCGGTTTCTACTGCAGCCTGTCAGCCCAAAGAAGTTGAAACCCAAGAAATCCAAACACCTACAGTGGAGACTTCGGTGGAAGAAAATGTTCAGCTAGAGAGCATTAAAGTAAAAGACCATCTAGATCGAGAAGTGACTTTTGAGAAAACACCAGACCGTATAGTAAGCGGATATTATATCACCTCAAGCATGCTTATGGCGCTAGGACTTACTGACAAAGTGGTGGGTATCGAAGCTAAAGCCCAGACAAGACCTTTATATGGCTTAGCGGCACCGAAATTATTAGAACTTCCTAATGTGGGAACGGCTAAAGAATTTAACATCGAAGGTGCCCTAGATCTTAAGCCGGATATGTTGGTGGTTCCGATTAGACTTAAAGATGTAGTTAAAACCCTAGAAGAGTTAGATATTAAAACTTTAGGGGTTAATCCGGAAAGCTTTGAAGACATAGAAGAAGTTTTGACTATGCTTGGAGAAGTCACCAGAACTCAGACCAAGGCCAAGGAAATTATATCTTACAATAAGGAATTGCTAAAAAAAGCGAAAGCATTGGCTGAAGATACAGACCAAAAAGAAATGGCCACGGTATATTTTGGTGGCAACAATAGTTTTCTTACCACCGCTGGAGGGAAAATGCATCAGTCATCTTTAATAGAGGAAGCTGGAGCTGTTAATGTAGCAAAAGAGCTTGAAGATAATTATTGGGCCGAAGTTTCTTATGAGCAGATTCTATCTTGGCAGCCAGAATATATTGTTATAGCTTCTGATGCCAGTTATAGTGTGGAAGATGTTTTAGAAGATCCGGCTCTGTCTGGGCTTAAGGCAGTGGAAGAGAAGAAAGTGTATAGACTACCCTCAAATATTGAGTCTTGGGATTCACCAGTACCTGCTAGCGTACTTGGTGTTCTAGCCATATCATCTTATCTTCACTCAGAGGAGTATGGGCTAGAGATGTTAAAACAAGATGTGGTGGAGTATTATGAAAAGTTCTATGGCTTTACGTTTAGCGAAGAGTTAAACTAAGAAAGAGACAACAAAAAACTTGGGGAGGGATATAATTTGGAGAAAAAACGTAAGAATATAGGAGTTTTTCTTCTTATTCTCACCCTAGTTCTTGTGGTTATTTCTTTGGAAGTGGGGAAATATAATGTATCTTTAATTCGGATTATCTTTGGCCAAATCACAGATTCACTAGATTATAAAGTCTTCTTTCAATTAAGACTTCCAAGAACTCTCATGGCCCTTTATGCGGGGTTTTCCCTAGCTTTAGTGGGAGCCTTTATGCAAACCATCTTTAAAAATCCTCTGGCCTCTCCAGACATTATGGGGGTATCTAGTGGTGCCAGTGCTGGAGCAGCGTTAGGGATCATTCTTGGAGGGGGAGGGTTTCTCACCGTAACATCAGGGGCGCTAATCGGAGCTCTTTTAGCCATTAGTCTGGCAGTTTATTTAACTCGAGGACGTTTTAGTCGTCAACTGGCGTCCTTTGTGGTGGCAGGGGTAGCGGTGAATGCTTTGGCTCAGTCAATATTGATGCTAATGAAGCTTCTGGCAGACCCTGAAAATCAACTTTCCTCCATAGAATTTTGGCTCATGGGTGGACTAGGAAATGTTACCCTAGATAAAGTTTTTTTAGGTTTAGTAGGGAGTTTACCAGCCTTAATTCTTCTTTTATTTTTAGGCAGACAAGTGGGAATCATGGCTTTGTCTGACGGAGAAGCTGAAGCTCTAGGAGTTAACTTAAAAGTCGTGAGACCTATAATCCTGTTTTTATCTGCCCTTGTAGTGGCTTCATTGATCTCCATCACAGGGATTATCTCCTTCATTGGTCTTGTAGCACCTCACCTCGCCAGATTATGGTTAAAGACAAATAATCGAAAAACTTGGATAGTGGCGGGGCTCATTGGAGCAAATCTTCTATTAATATCTGACATTTTGGCCAGGACCTTGACCTATGCAGAGATACCGGTGAGTATTTTAACCTCACTTATTGGAGCTCCCATATTAATCTTATTAATGAGAGGAAATGGAAAATTATGATGAAGTTAACGCTTGAGAATTTCCAGACAGGTTATCCAAATTGGGAAACAAAAGAAATCAATATGAGTTTATTTCCAGGAGAACTTGTAGCTTTAGTGGGGAAGAATGGTTCTGGTAAAAGCACTTTAGTTAAGGGCATAATGGCTTTATTAAAATTCCAAGGGAAGAAGATTTTAGGCGAAGATGATTTAAGTGGGAAAACCACCAAAGAGATGGCGAAATTTATTAGTTTTATGCCACAAATTTTTGAGGTGACCTATCCAACTACTGTAGAGGAAATCATCCTTATGGGCTTTAATCCAGATATGGGTGTTTTTCAAAATTATAGTAAGAAAATGAAAGATCAAGTCAAAAAAGAATTAGATAACTTTGAGTTAGCTAAGTATAGGCAACGAGATTTTCTGACCTTAAGTGAAGGGCAAAAGCAAAAAGTAAGATTAATTCGCTCTCTCATCAGAGAGACTCCAGTTCTTCTTTTGGATGAACCAGAGAGCACTTTAGATTTCATGGTTCGTCATGACATGATGGAGCTGATCTTAGCCCAAACAAAAATGAGGAATTGCATCTCCTTACTGGTTATCCACGATCCGAATCTTGCACTGCGCTATGCAGATAAAATCCATATGTTTAAAGATGGACAAGTAGTGGCTTGCATCGATGTCCAAGAAGAGGATGAGGTGACCATTGAATCTAAGATGAGACTGGTCTACGGAGATGTAGAACTAATTAAGACTTCAGAGGGAAAACTTTTAGTAGATAAGAAAAATTAACAATTAAAAATTGAAAGCTTAAGAGAGATAAAATTATGAATATGAGTGTCGCTATTAGTGGGCGGGGGAAGCATAAATTAAAAGAGTAAAGAGAGGAAGGGGAAAATATGTTTACATTAAAAAACCATGTCATGGTGAAGAGTTTAGATGAAGCTTATGAACTAGCTCAAGAGAAGGGAAATGTCATCTTAGGAGGGAATTTATGGCTTAAGATGGGTAATCGGAAGATTGAAAATGCCATAGATCTTTCAGCTTTAGATTTAGATACTATTGTAGAAGATGAGAGTAGCTTTACTATAGGAGCTATGACAACTTTAAGAGACATGGAAACTAATGAAGGGCTAGATACGTATTTTGAAGGTTATTTTAAAAAAGCATTAGAAGGTATTGTGGGAGTACAGTTTCGTAATGGAGCAACCATGGGAGGATCTGTGGCGTCTAAGTTAGGTTTTTCGGATGTCATCACATCACTTCTGGCTCTAGACACCTATGTGGAGTTTGCTCATGAAGGTGTGATTTCCTTATCAGATTTTCTAACAATGAAGGCTCTAAAAGATGTGTTAGTAAGGATTATCATTAAAAAAGATGGTCGAAGAGTAGCTTATGAGGCCGTACAAAAAAGTGCTACAGATTTCCCTATTTTGGCCTCAGCCGTATCCTATCAAGAAGGGAATTGGTCAGTAGTTCTTGGAGGAAGACCAGGGGTGGCTAAAAAGATAGACTTTGAAGGCTCCCTGCCTCTTTTGGAGAAAAACCTAGAAGAATTATTGCAAAGAGTGAATGATGAAATTGTCATGGGATCAAATTATCTGGGAAGTCGGGAATATCGAAGTATGCTAGCTAAGGTTCTTACAAAAAGAAACGTAGTGAAAATCTCAGGAGGTAATCATGGAAATTAAAATGTGGATCAATGGAAAAGAAATATCAGGGGATGTGGCACCAGATACTCTTTTAATTGACTTTGTTAGATCAAAGGGTTATCTCAGTGTTAAGCGTGGATGTGAAACCTCTAATTGCGGTCTTTGTACAGTTCTTGTTGAAGACAAACCTGTACTTTCATGCTCAACTTTAGTGGGTCGTGCTCATGGTAAACATGTGAAGACTTTAGAAGGAATTCAAAAAGATGCTCTTGAGATTGGAGGTTTCATTGCCGATGAAGGAGCAGAACAATGTGGTTTTTGTAGCCCCGGATTCATTATGAATATCTATGCGATGAAAAATGAATTAGTAAATCCCAGTGAAGCAGAAATTAATAATTACTTAGCGGGTAATCTTTGCCGATGTACGGGATACATGGGTCACACCAGAGCCATTACGAAATACTTAGATGCCAATGGGGAGGTAAACCATGAAGACCGTTAATACGAGTATACGAAAAAAAGATGCCATTCCACTAATTACAGGAAAACCGGTTTATACCGATGACATCACCCCGGAGCATTTTCTTACGGTAAAAATTCTAAGAAGTCCTCATGCCCGTGCCAATATCGTAAGTATTGATACAGAAGCAGCTAAAAAGCTTGAAGGAATTGAGTGTATTCTAACCCATAAAGAAGGTCCTAAAACCAGATTTACCACCGCGGGACAATCCTATCCTGAAGTGAGCCCCTATGACCGATTGATTTTAGATCCACTGGTGAGAAGTGTGGGAGATCCGGTGGCCATAATAGCAGGATGGGATAGTAGAGCAGTCCATGAAGCTATGAGCCTAATTAAAGTAGAATATGAAGTACTAACACCTCTACTGGATTTTAGAGAAGCACTGGACAGTGAGATTATTGTCCATCCAGAAGAAGACTTCCTTAGCTTAGTTGATGTGGGAGCAAACAATAAAAAGAATCTTTGTGCTAAAGGTTCTGAAGAAATTGGAGACGTGGAGAAAGAGCTTCAAGAGTGTGCTTATGTGGTAAATGAAAAGTACTATACTCTAGCGAACAACCAAGCCATGATGGAGACGTTTAGAACTCATACCAGTTTAGATCCTTATGGAAGATTGGTGGTGACCACCTCCACTCAGGTGCCTTTTCATGTAAGGCGAATTTTGGCTACGGCTCTTGAAATTCCAAAGTCAAAGATCAGAGTCATTAAACCAAGAATTGGTGGTGGATTTGGAGCAAAGCAATCTTCAGTTAGTGAGATTTATCCAGCTCTTGTTACCATGGTGACGGGACATCCAGCCAAACTAATCTTTACTAGAGAAGAGAGTATGACCAGTGGACGACCTCGTCATGAGAGTGAAATCAGTGTGCGCATTGGAGCAGACAAAGAAGGAAATATTAAGGCCATACACATGCATTCTCTATGGAACGCAGGGGCCTATGGAGACCATGGTCCCAGTACAGTGGGATTATCAGGCCATAAAGCCATGACGATTTATAACAAAATTAAGGCTTCTAAATTTGATTTCGATGTGGTTTACACCAACACCATGGGAGGCGGTGCTTTTAGAGGGTACGGGGCTCCACAAGGTTTCTTCGCTTTAGAGTCGGCTGTGAATGAGCTGGCCGCTAAAATGAACATGGACCCTACTGCTCTTCGCATGCAAAACATGTTAGACAAGAGCCAAGTGGGAACGGTCATGCCTACATACTATCAAGAAGTTTTAGGGAGTTGTCATTTAGATAATTGTTTAAATAGAGCAAAAGAGATGATGGATTGGGATAGAAAATTTCCAGCTAGAGATATGGGGAACAATAAGGTTAGAGGTGTAGGTTGCGCTGTAGCCATGCAGGGCTCTGGAATTTCAAATCTGGATGTTGGGGCAGTGGAAGTACGACTTAATGATGATGGATTCTATACCCTATTAATTGGAGCTACAGATATGGGGACAGGGTGCGATACCATCTTGGCCCAAATGGCAGCGGAGTCTTTAGATTGCCACGTGGATAATGTGGTGGTCCATGGGGTGGATACAGACCTTTCTCCTTATGACACAGGGTCTTATGCTTCAAGTACCACTTATATTACGGGTATGGCTGTAGTAAAAACCTGTGAAAAATTACGGGAACAAATTTTAGAAGAAGGGTCTCGTATGCTAGATCTTCCTTTAGAGGTATTAGAATTTGATGGAGAAAAAGTATTCTCCTTAGAATTTAAAAAAGAAGTTAGCTTAAAGGATATTGGGAATTTATCTTTATTAGGTCAAAATAAATATCTTACGGCCAGCGAATCTCATTTCTCCGCCACCAGTCCTCCACCATTTATGGCAGGGTTAGTTGAAGTGGAGGTAGACACAGAAACAGGAGTAGTTGAAATCATTGATTATGTAGCCGTAGTTGATTGTGGAACCACCATAAATCCTAATTTGGCTAAGATCCAAGTGGAGGGAGGCATCGTCCAAGGGATTGGCATGGCTATGTATGAGGATATTGTATATGACAAAAAAGGAAGAGTAATTCATGACTCCTTTATGAAATACAAGATTCCTTCTAGACTAGATGTAGGGAATATTCGTGTGGAGTTTGATAGTAGTTACGAACCTACAGGTCCTTTTGGTGCAAAATCCATTGGAGAAGTTGTGATTAACACTCCTTCTCCAGCTATAGCTAATGCTATTTACAATGCGACTAAAGTTATGGTACGCGATCTACCCATCACCAGCGAAAAGGTGGCTATGGGTATGCTGGAGCTAGAACTTAATCCATCTTAAAGGAATATAAATGACACCCTGGTGATTAGGCTTAAGGTCTTGTAACTGGGGTGTTTATAATATAGAAGAAAGTGTGTGGGGTGAAATATGCGAATAATTGTGACGGGTTCAAAAGGTTCGGGTAAATCTACCCTGTGCCGCAATATCATTAAGGCCTTAAATTGGAAAGCGGGAGGGTTTATGACCCATCCCGTGATAAAAGATGGCTTAAAAATAGGATTCGACCTATTCCCTCTTGAGAATGGTTTGAGTGTAACCCCAGGGTTTCCTATGGCCAGGATGAAAGCTTCTGGGAAATTCCAAATTAATTCAGAAGCTTTTGATTCCATAGGGATAAAAGCCATAGAAAGAGGGTTAAAAGGAGATAATNNATCATGGATGAGATTGGACGGTTTGAAAAGAATAATATCTCTTTTCTAAATACAGTTTGGCAAGCGATCTTGCAAAATCAGACTCCAGTACTAGTGGTTTTAAAGAAAGAGAATCTACCATTTAACCAAAAAGTATGGGAACTAAGTGAGGGAATCCATGTGGATCTAGATTTAATCACACGAGAGGAAGCTTTTCAGATGGCTGTGGCATATTTTAAAAAGGGTGGGAAGATATAAATGAAGACCTATTTAAGGATAATTATTATGGCCTCGGGTTTTAGCCGACGCTTTGGAGAAAATAAACTTCTGTTAGAGATTGAAGGTAAGGCCATGTTTAATCATGTGCTGGAGAATGTTGCTCAGTTTTTAAAAAAGCATCCTGAAAAAGGAACAGCTATATTGGTTTCTTCTTACGATGAAATATTAACTCAAGGGACAAACTTAGGCTTAATTACGCTAAAAAATAATCATCCGACTTTAGGCCAATCTGAGTCAATAAAGATGGGGTTATCCCACCCACTTAATCTGGATCAAAACGTAGAAGAAGTCGCTGTATTTTTAACGGCAGACCAACCTTGGATGAAAGCCCAAACCTTAGAAGCTTTTTTGCTTAAAGCCATAGAATCAGAATCTGGTTTTCTTTGTGCTTCCCATAATGAGATTCCTGGTAGCCCTGTTAGCTTTAATGAGAAATATTATCCTTACCTACTGGAGCTTCAAGGAGACCAAGGCGGAAAAGTTGTTATGAGAAGACATCTTAAGGATGTAACGTTTTTTGAAGCGAATAAAGATGAGCTAAAAGACGTAGATTCTCCAAGTGATCTGATTTAGACGCTATCTTTAGAAGATAACTGAGAGCGTCTTTTAACGAAAATAATTACCATAGATTAACAAGGTTAAAAATCATATAATAGAACATAATGACATGTTTATGACATATAGGATATCTAAATTTAAAAAAGGAGAAGATATATGCTAAGTTCAATCAACCAAGAGTTATTACACTTAAAAGAGGAATTAAGAGAATATCATAAGGTACTCTCTTTGGAAAAATCTAGAGTAGAGGATTTGGAAAAAAAGAATTCCCAAAGAATCGAACTTAAAGAGGTTTTAGACAAAGAAAGAAAAGATGTTGAGAAGCTAGAGGGACTAAGCTTATCAGCTGTGCTTTTGACTCTTGTGGGGAAAAAATATGAAAAACTAGATAAAGAGAAAGAAGAGTATCTGTTAGCAACATTAAAATATGAAGAATTAGAAAAACAGATTAAAAAGATAGAGATGGAAATCAGTAATATCAGAGGAGACTTATCAAAATTTGATAATATAGACTACAGATACAAGAACTTGATTAAGGAAAAAGAAGATCTTATCATCAAGGAAGGTGGCAACTCAGGAATACGACTTAAAAATTCTCTTGTTAAAACTGATGAGATTCGAATCGATATTAAAGAAATTAAAGAGGCCATTAATGCAGGGGAAACAACCCTTAATGCCTTAGAAGAAGTGAAAGAAAAGCTCGAAACGGCTAAAAGTTGGGGGACCTGGGATCTTTTAGGTGGCGGAATCATTTCTGATATTGCTAAGCACTCTGCCATTGATAAGGCCAACATTATTGCAGTTGAGGTTCAAGAACACTTACTTGCTTTCAAAAAAGAGTTGTCTGATGTAAATGAGTTTACAGACATTCAGGTTAATTTATCTTCATTTGCTTCATTTGCTGATTTCTTTTTAGACGGGATATTTGCAGATTGGTTTGTTCAATCAAAAATCAAAACGTCCTTGGATAATGTGTATAGCACCATAAGTAAAATAGAAGAGATTATTTCTGAATTAGAACGAAATCTAATACACTTGAAAATCCAAATGGAAGAAGAAATAACAGAAACTAATAGAATACTTGAAGCATAGCTGATCTAAAAAAATGAAGGTAACTTGCTTATGATAAATAATAAAGATGAGTAATCAAAAAATTATCTAGCTGTAGGGATGCAGTGCTAATTATGTAAGATTATAAGTGATGATCACTTGGGTAAAGGAGCTAGTATGAATTTTGGAAATGCAGTGACAATTATAGGGATTACTGGGGTGTATATTGTAGCTATCCTAGAATATATCGGAATTTATTGGCCGCTTAAAATAAAATATGAGGAGCATAAGAAACGTAGATTGTTTCAAAAAATAAATGCATGCATAGAAGTTTGTATGGCTTCCGCTGCTTTATTAGGTATAATCGTTTTTTCTGATTCTAAGAATCAATTATTATACTATGGTAGTTCTGGATTATTCATCGCATTAATAATTCTTAACATATTAAATAGAAATAACTTTGCCAAACAAAAAGGCATATATAAATAACTAATTTGAGCCAGATAAATAATTTGGTAGGACACATAGGGTAGGTTCAGCAAGAGATTTAAATCTTGCTGAGCCTTTTTTATGCTAAACTAAATTTAAAACAATGATGATGTAGAAAGAAAGAGAGTGAGGATGAAAGATGCAAAGTTTATCAATGAGAATTCTTAATGAGGAATATGGGGTTTGTAGACTTAAGCCTGATTCAGAGGTTCCAACGTGGGCTAGAAATGGTGAATTCACGTCCATTACAAGAACTGCAGATGAGCTTTCTATCGTTTGCCTTGAAAAAAATATACCTGAAGAAATAACTTGTGAGAGAAATTGGAAAATCATTAAAATAGAAGGGCCTCTCGATTTTACGATGATTGGAGTTTTAGCTCGAATTANNCAAAGAGAAAATCAGTATTTTTGTAATTTCTACATTTGATACAGATTATATTTTAGTGAAAGAAAAAGATCTTAGCTTAACTAAAATCACTTTAACTAAAGACGGATATAAATTACAAAATAGTTCTAATGAGTAATTCGAGTCACTAATGGGGGGAAGAATATGTTAATAAAAATTGCAGATGTATTGCTGCTAGAGGGCTTTAAGAATGCCAAAATTGTAGCAGGTTCCAAGGGCTTAGATAATACAGTAATTAATGCCATGCTCATGGAAGTCCCTGATATCATCCCCTACGTAGAAAAGGGGAATCTCTTAATAACCACTCTATTTCCCATTTCAAAAGATTCAAAGGCACTCATGGAACTTATCCCTAAATTACATGAAAAAGGAGTTTCAGGAATTTGCATTAAACCTTTTAGATATATTGAAAATATTCTGCCGGAAATATTAAGACAAGGTGATGAACTGGGATTTCCAGTTATTGAGCTACCCCCTGAATCGAATTTATCAAATTTGGTAACAGAAATCCTAGAGATTTCACTCAATAAGCATATTGATATGCTGAATTTTAGAGATCATGTCCACAAAAAGCTTATGGAGTTATTCTTAAAGGGAAAAGGAATCCCCGAACTTCTCAAAAACCTTTCTGGATTCTGTGAGTCGGGTAAAGGCAGAAAAGCCATCATCGCTTCTTTGGAAAAGACCAATGAAGCTTTGGTGGGGAAAAGTGGCACTGTAATTTATAAATCATAACAAAGAAACACAGGTGTAATGCCTGTGTTTTCTTGTTATGATGGTTACTAGTCTTTTATTAGTGTTAATGAGCATTTAGCTAAAACTTCCTCTACAATGGTGGATTTTTGGTTAGGGTCTAAAATTCTTGTAATATGTGAAAGATTATTATCCATGGTTACTCCTTAATTCACTGTCTAAACTTGTGAATATTAGACTACAGTGTAATTTTAGAGTACCATAAAATAAAACTCCTGTTGTAGATTATCTTCCCTGATATTTTTCATGAAAATTTAGGGTGGGTTGATGGTGTAGTAATGAGTTTACCCTGGCTTTTTCAACATAGTTCAAATGTTGTAGCACTTTTAATGATTTTAGAAAAACTAGAGGAGAAACCATGAATAAAGAAAGGTTTGACGAGATTGTGGAGAAATTTAAGACCACCAGAGATTTAGATGGGGATATCTTAAATATGCACTACTTGTTAATTAAGCAAAATCAAGAGGTTTATTTACACCGATTTAACGACAGACAAGAACTTTCTGATGTCAGAAGTTTAAGTAAAACGGTTATGACTATAGTGACTGGTATAATTATAGAAAAATCAAAAGAAAATAAGTATCCACATTTTGATGAAGAAACGTATATTTACCCTATCTTATCGAAGGTTATTCATTTATCAAATTCAAAGAATCTAGAAAAGCTTCAAAAAGTTAAAGTTAAACACCTTCTCAATCATACGGTGGGCTATAATCAAGTTTTACTCATGCGTAATGATGTAGCTGATCGAGATCCTTTCACCTATCTAGATTACCTAATTAATGAGCCATTAATGCATGAGGCTGGGGACTACTACTTATACTCCAATGCTGGTTTTTATTTATTATCTGTAGTTTTGCAAGAGTTTATCAATGAAGACCTACTAGGGTTTTTTGAAAGAAATTTGTTTCAGGAGTTAGAGATTGAAGATTATCGATGGGAGAAGTATGGAAATTATCTTGCTGGTGCCACTCGATTATGGATGAATGCATTAGATTTGCTTAAAATTGGAGAACTGCTATTGGGTAAAGGACTCTATCAAGGCAAAAGGCTAGTGAGCAAGGAGTGGATTGACAAAATCCTGATACCAACCACTTATACGAGCAATGTGGATTCCCCAAAAAGAACTTTTAGAAGATATGCTTATGGTAGTGGGATTTGGCTTGCTATAGAGTCAATATTCTTTGGACATGGAACGGATGGGCAGACACTAATCATGGTTCCAGATAAGAATTCTATCATTCTAACCTTGGCTCATCAAAAAGAGATAATTCAACTTGAGAACATCCTTAATAGTATTATTGAAAAGGATTTGTAGGATTAGTTTTCATGAAGTCATCTTATGAATGTAAAAAAGAGACTCATTTGAATCTCTTTTGCTTAATAATTATGTATAGTATTTTAGTAGGTCTTCATGTCTTTCCAGCAGGCTAAAATAGTCCTTTCGAAAAACGATATATAACAAAGAGAATAAAGACGATTCCAAGAATTCCTGTCACAGTTCTTAGAATTTGCTTTCTTCTTTGTGCTTCATAAGAAAAATCTTCGGTATCCCGCTCTTCTTCATTAGGGATTTCCAATCTATTTTTTTCCTTTCTTTCTTGATCATGAAAGGAAGCATCTTGAGCTGCGCGGTTAGATAGATTTTTACTGGGATCAAAGTTAAGGTTCATTAAGATTCCTCCTATGCATAAAGGTTAAGACCTTAAAAGATTTAATTGTTCAAGATAGCAAAAGAAGTTATTGAGTTTTTAAAAGATGCTGATAAAGAATCTTAGCCTAATTAATAAACTCGTCTTTACCTTAAGGAAATATCTGTATTTCATATATATGGCTATATTATAACAAAATTCAGAAAATTAATCTATTTTGTTTCATGGAATGAAATTTGTTTGTTACTAAAAATAGGTGTAAAGTGCTGCTATGATTTGTATAATAAGGATAAGAAGAGTACCATAAGGAAAACTAATATATCAGGATCGGGGGAATTATCGTGGACCACTCAGCACGTCTTATAAAAAAGAGTTTAATATATATCGCTTTAGTACTAATGATCCTATTTACCATCTTTGCCATCAATCAGACGGCTCAACTCTATAACCTAACGTACAATATAAATCCGTATTTTGGTTATTTTACCTTGATGCTTCTGATATTAATATTTGGTCTGGTTTTAATAATCCCGCTTATCGGTCTATTTAGCTTAAGAAAAAAGCCAATGGTGCCTAAGTCAGTGGATGATCCATCTTATCCAATATATTTAGAAGAGCTAAAGAGACGGTTGAGTAAGAATCCTCATCTAAAAAGCAAGGGATATGTTTTTGATGAGGAAAAGAATACTAGAGCTGAGGTAGAGAGGGCTTTTGTCGTTCTGGATTTGGAAGCTGGCACTGTAATCAAAAGGAGTGCATCTTCAGTATTTTTAACCACAGCGGTTTCTCAAAATGGAACTTTAGATAGTATATTTGTATTCATAAGTCTTGGCAAATTAATCTGGGAAGTTGCTCATATTTATAATCAAAGGCCGAGCTTAAGGGAAATAGCCTACCTTTACGCCAATGTCTTTGGCACAGTAATGATGGCCCGAAGTGTTGAAGATTTGGATTTAATGGATGATCAGTTAGAACCAGTAATTGCTTCGATATTAGGCGGAAGTTTAGGGAGTTTAATTCCTGGAACAGTATATATCACGAATATTTTGATCAATTCCATAACGGAAGGATCAGTAAATGCTCTTTTATGTCTAAGAGTAGGTTCCATGACAAAAAGATATAGCAGCAGTGTGGTGGAAGTAGATAAAAAAGTGATTAGAAGGTCAGCTTCAGTAGAGGCGATAGGACTCCTGGGAGGAGTTATTAAGGATAATACAGCCCTAGTCGTTCAGTCTTTTGGAAAAGCTGCAAAAGGGGCTACTAAGAAAATTTTCAAGAGAAAAAGCGACATAGATTAAGCCAAGAGTGTTTTATGATTTTTCTAACAGGATCGCCTCAATTTATCAGAAGCCTAATCGAATAATTTGTTAATAGTAAGTTGGAGCCGATACAAGGATATGTATCGGCTTTTGTCATAAAGTATCTTAATTTTTAGCTGAAATTAAGATTCTACTACTTTTGGCTAAGTAATTGGTTAAGAGATAAAAATGGTTATTTATCGTCCAATACTATGCCGTTTTCATAAAGCTGGGTTACATTAAAGGGAAACGTCCTTTCTTGATGAAGATGTCCAAAATACCAATGGGAATACGATGTGGTATCCATAACTTCTTGAAGAAAAAGGTTAAGCCTTAATTCAGGAGCATGATTTGGAAAGATCATGTTCATGATTTTTTCTGGAGCAGCATGGGAAAGAATATAATCTACTGTAAAATCATATTTCGTTAGGTTCTCCCGGGCTTCCCTGAACTCTTCTTCAGAAGGGAGTTCTTCTTTCCACCATGAAACTCCTTCTTTTCGTAGAAATTTATCGATACTATATCCACCACCCATAGTGAAGAAGGTTTTATTTTCTATAGTGAAAATTTGTCCTCTCATAAGATGGATAATATTATTTCGAATCTTATGTACTTTTCCACCATTCCAGTATTCTACTGGATAGCTATTTAAAGCATCAAAATTTTCATGGTTTCCATCAATAAATAGAATGGTAAAAGGAAGGCTTGATAAGTAATTTAGATTTTCTTCTTCACTTGTATTCATTCTAAAGAGAAAACCAAAATCTCCCACAACCATAAAGAAGTCATTTTCTTTGAGCTCGTGAATAATAGGTGTGTTATCTACCTTAAAACGCTCAATCTTACCATGGATATCTCCAGTAATATAAATCATAACAATTCACCTAACCTTTCTCTAATTAATAATTATATTATACCAGACTAAAGAACACGTTATTAAGAAGTAAAGCGTGTCCATATTAAATTGAAATACAATAAAAAAGCAATAGAGCTGACATTAGTGTCAGCTCTATTGCTTAAGCCTGGTACCCTCAGCGGGAATCGAACCCACAACTAGCCCTTAGGAGGGGCTTGTTATATCCATTTAACTATGAAGGCATGAACACTAGTTATTGTAATATACTGGTGCCTTCAAGTCAATGAATCAGATTTTTTGAATTATATTTTCATTTAAATTATTGGCTAAATTACCACAAAAGTTTCATGATAAGCTTTATTAAAGCTGTGATTTTTTAAGTACTTCTCTAACGCTTCAATTGCTAAAGTTTCTGTCTTTTTATGGTTTACCCCATATTTATTAGGAACTCCTTGATTTGTAACATAACAAGCTTTGTAGGTTTTTGTTAGATCAAGTTCTTGATCTCCCACATAGAATTTTTGGATTCGTCTTCCTTTTTCATTTTCAATCTTCATATAGATCTTAAGACCAAGACATCTCTTAACATATCCACCCATTTGGGCGAAAGGGTCCCTAGCGTAAGTATTTTCTAAGTTCTCTTCCATCATAGCCAACAGTTCAGCCCCTGTGATGTCTACAGTGGACACAGGAGGGTTCACAGGGATGATTTGGTGTAGATGTCTAAGAGTAACATCCCCCTGAGGAACTGGGGCGCCATAGCGCCATCCATTTGAAAAAGCTAATTCAGCTCCTGTCTCTTCTAACATGGAGGATAATAACAAGTTATCCATGGGACTTTCTAAAGCATTTCCCCGATGTAAAACAACTTCAGTTTTGCCTACAACTTTGCTTAACTTTTCTATATGAGGTTCCATAGCTTTATGAACCAATTTTTTCATGGTCTTATCTTCAACTATGGATTCTTCCACATGAATGAGTTCATGAGTAGCTGTAACAGGCTTACTGCCAAATAGAGTAAGGGTTAATTTCCCAACGAATGAACCATGAGAACCAGATTGCATAATATAAGTATCATTAACCTTTTGAAGTTGTTCTAAACGATTATGCGTATGACCACTAATCACCACATCAATGCCTGGAGTGTCTTCAATCAGTTTCACATCTTGAGGAAATCCTAAGTGAGATAATACTACCGTGACTTCGGCTCCATTCTCCCGAGCTTCCTTAAGGTATTTAGGAAGTTCATCTGATCCATTCGTAAAATAAAGCCCTTCGCTAAACTTCTTAGGCATGGTTTTATCGATGATATTACAAGCAATACCGATAATTCCCACCCTAATCCCTTGAATATCTTTAATGACATAAGGATTTGTATAGAGTTCATGGGTATCTTTATCATATGCATTTATGGCTAAGATGGGATAGTTTAATTCTTCTTGTCTTTTTAGAAGGATATCTGGACCATAGGCAATGTCCCAGTGAAAAGTCATGGCATCAAGACCTAGATTATTAAGAATAGGAACCAAGCTTTCTCCTTCTGACTCTACAGCCTCATAAGTACCGTGAAGAGTATCTCCATTATCTAAAAAGAGGACTTGACCATTTTCTTTTCTGATATTTTCAACGATAGTCTTAATTCGGCTATAGCCTCCAGCTGTTCTAAGCTCAATTCCTTGATTTTTATAGTATAACTCGGGATGAAGATCTAAGTATCCGTGGACATCATTAATTTGTAGAATGGTTAATTGATTTTTCAATGATAACTTCTCCTTTCCTAAGAGTTCGATTAGTTTAATCATATCAACAACATATGATGTAATCTTAGCTTTTCTTTAAACAACTTGTGAGCAATAAAAAAGAACCCCTTATAATAAGGAGTTCTAAAAAGATTTTACACTTTTGGTTTTGAAGTTTCGTTCTTTGCTTTTCTCTTAGTTAAGTAGATTAAGATTATTCCAGCGACAATAGATACAATGGAGATAAGCTGAGCTTGTCTTAGACCTAAGAACATTAGGCTATCAGTTCGCATACCTTCAATGAAGAATCGCCCTATAGAATAAAGAATCAAGTAAAGATAAAGAATAATCCCAGGTTCGTTCTTTTTTCTTTTTCCAAAAAGGACCATGAGGATAACAAAGCAAAGAAGATTCCACATGGATTCATATAGAAAAGTAGGGGCGTAATAGGTACCTCCAATGTTCATGCCTTCTTGAATGAATTTAGGGAAATTAGAGATAAATTCCTGAGTTACAGGGCCACCATGGGCTTCCTGGTTCATAAAGTTACCCCAACGACCAATGGCTTGACCAAGAATCATGGCTGGAGCAGCAGCATCCGTCATGGCTAAAATTTCAGGAAGGCTCTTCTTTTTCACCATCTTATAGATGAAGACTCCAAGAGCAGCGCCTAAAATTCCACCGTGGATAGCTAAACCACCACTTCTAAAGTCAATCATCTCGCGAAAACTATCATATTGATCCCATTCAAAGATGACGTAATAGACTCTAGCACCAACCAAAGCTAGTGGGAATGCGTAGAGAAACGCATCAGAAACATCGTCAAAACTAATTTCTCCATCGCTTCGCTGGCAATTAATGTAAAGGACGAAAAGCCCCATAAGGACTCCAAAGGTTATAATGACTCCATACCACATAACGGGTATGCCAAAGAGTTCAAATGCTTGTGGATTCATAAAATACCTCACTCTATTTTTAATGAATTTATTATAACATAGAATATCAAATTAACCTTAAGAGTAGGGTAGGGAATAAAAAAAGATGGAATAAATATTGTGAAGTAAACAAAATGTAATGTATACTGGTGAAAGTTTGGTATACTTGGAGTATAGAAATAAACAAACAAAAAGGGGAAAAAATATGATGAAAAAATTTAGTGTTATAGCCATTCTAATGACTATGGTTTTTGCTGTAGGATGTGGAAAAGGAGATGCAGACCAACCAGAAACACCTAGTGAAAGCAGTGAGGTTATTGTTTTAGAAGAAAAAGTACAAACCTTAGAGGATGAAAATAAGGCTTTAATGGAAGAAAATTCTGATTTGAAAGCACAAATAGAAGCGCTTAAAGATGGAGAAGGACCTGTTTTAGATCCAAGTGGTCAAGCCGAAGGAGAAGAAGAACTACCTATATTTGGATCAAATGAAAATGGAGATATACTACTTG
>LSQX01312498.1_pt1 | contig 20451 bp, 7 predicted proteins | sample 654561 | NCBI WGS metagenome assembly LSQX01 (sample SAMN04489861, study PRJNA283612) | anaerobic digester metagenome | isolation source: 4 biogas reactors fed with cattle manure at either 37C or 55C with and... | place: Denmark: Kongens Lyngby | collected 2014 | reverse complement strand
CCTTTTTCAATGGCATCATGTAAAATAATGATACACAATGCCTATCTGCTTGAAAGATTTATTAACGTGTCTGGAATTAAACCCAACAGAAGATTAAATGATAAGCTTGTCAAAGAAGTCGTCGAATTCGCAGCCATTGCTGCGTAACTAAATATTAAATTTTTACCGAACTATTGATGATTAGGACTCAAACAAAAAACACCTCCTCGCGTACGAGGAAGTGTTATAAGCATCAAACATAATCAATTTGAGGGGGAACCTTTCAGCATTTTCATTAAACCCCTGTCCGTTGTGGACTTACACTCTCATTGATACCTGAACAAGCCTGAGATTTATTTGCATAAACCATAATACTCACAGATCTCCTGAAACAAATGAATGAACAGACGATTACTTGATTGACTTGCCATTTGCACTGTTTTACTAGTACTGTATAGCATCTTCCAATTTCATCCCGCTGGTTTTCCTCCTTAGTTGAAAATTCTCAAACTATTTCACCCTTTTGTCCGACTAAATCGGTGTGAAAAAAGGTTATTTCATTTGATAATATTAATAAGAAGTACTCGCATCGTTTTTACTCTCTTTCAATGCTGCTTTACATTACAATTATATATATTAATTTCTTAATAACCAAATTTTTATCGCTTTATTTTTGAAATAAAAACAACTATTTCTTTTCTTCCTTTGTCAAATTTACTTCAGATGCAGATTTGGCTACAATTTCCACCAATTCGTCAAACGACAATCCGCTGTTGGCCTGTGTTTTGCTTATTTCTTTTTTAGCACCCAGCCAATTAAACGTTTTTCCGTTAAACCACCGTGTACGTTGATTGGTAAGCATAACTTTTGTGCCAACGGCAAGAATTTCTTCTTCATTAATAAACTTATGCTTTTCTACTTTATCGTTTTCGTTTATTCCTGTACGCATCAAGTTTGTACATGGACGTATAGGCACAAAGCGATCTTTGATGAAAATAGGCATAGTAGAACGTTGCAGTCGAATTTCGCGTATGGCGTTGGGTTCGCCTGGTTCAAATTTCACAGGACTAAACGGAATCCAGTTTAGGGGAACACTATTTTGGAACAAATACGAATAATCGGCAACCGTTTCTTCAGCTTCATCGTATTTAGGTGTGAGTAACTCTATTTCGTCACTCACTACTGCGGCAAAATCATCTCCATCAAGTGTTTGTCCACAACCATCATTTACCTTCACCTCTACAGCCCATACCATATTTGCCATTTCGTCTCTCAGGAATTGAACTTCTTCAACGGGTCTACTTTCCTCATTGCGAGCCAATGATGGAGGGAAAAACAAATGTCCGTCAGTGGTGAAATCCAATTTTTCGTAAGCATCTTTTTTCGAAACCGTAAACATTTCCCACTTGCTTGAATATCTGGTAGACGGAGAGCTTACGTCTCCTGCAGGCCGATTAATAAAATATCGGCTTCCGAAAACATCGGTAACTATAATTCCCTTAACAGCCGATACCATTCCAGCTTTCAGCTCCATAGGCGTTATGAGCCAATCGTTGCCATACATAGTTGTGTATTGCAGTATCACCGCATTGGCCAACGAACCAGCGCTTAGTTCTGAGTTTCCCATGGCTACTTTCATATCTTCAAATGCCCACAAACGTTTGTTGGGCGATCCAGAAAATTCAGCTAGAACAGGTATGTAAGTGAAGTATTTTTGAGAGGAGTTTTCAATAATTTTCTTGTGTTTGTTTACTGCTTTTTTGGGAGCCTTCGAATCTATATCGAAAGAATACCACGAGAGACGTCCTGAATGATAGTCTTGCACTGTATATTCTTTTGACAAACTATCGTCCATTGTGCTTTCTACCGAAACAGAGAGCTCGTAACCAAGTTTTTCGTCCACCCAAAAGTTGTCGGATGCTTCAATTGGTAAGTAGGTTTCGGTAAACCATTTTACGTAAGACTTACAGATTGACGTAAATTTATTTTGTTCGTCTGAAGATAACATTCCTACAATCTTTGCATCAGCTACAGATCTTGATTTTAGAAGAAGAAAAACCTTATATCCATCAAAACTTCTGTTGCCAAAAGCAGCTAAATAGCTTTCGAGATGCATATTCTTTCGTTTTTTAATCTCAGCAATGCATTCTTTGGGTGTTTTATTAGACGTACTCAAATCAACAGTGGTGTCTGGAAAGGCTTCTAATGTGTATTTGTTTTGCCAATATTTGACTATTGCTCTTGATTTGCTTCTCAATGGGCTAAAGTCGATACTCTTTTTTAGATAATATGCCGATTCTACCCGCACAGCATCTGTAATCTGCACATTCATACGCTCTACTTGATGCTCAAGCACATCGTTTTGGTTGAAACCTACTGTTTTTTCTTTGTTTCCTACAGATGTTATTTCGGCATGTTCAATCTTTATTTTGGCCCAAATTGCCGATCCTGCATCGTTTCCTTTAAATTCTCCGAATTGCCACTGGCGGGTAAGCATCCAGAGCGGATCGTGAACAGCAAAAGAGAGAGCCGCGTCAGGATTTTCTTTTCGGGTACGGGTTTCTAGTCGCTTACAAGAATGTATTGGTATGTCATTCGCTGAAAACAGCCCCCATTTTTCGGCGTTTCTATTGAAATCATCACTTCCGATGTATGTTTCAAGAAACTTATTTTTATGTAGCACTTCGTTGTTTGCCATAATGCTTAATCTTACTGTGTTATTCTTTTAACGAATTGTTAGCTCTCTTGAACTATTACTTCTCGTATTTCAGCAACGGGATAATTTTTGCCAGCTCGGTTTCTGCATATAAATGGTCGGGTTCTACCGCTCTATTTTCTGCCATAATCCGCGTATCAATGAGTGTAAGAATCAGTTCGTTCAGTGTCCAATTTTTGGCTTCAAAAGAGCCATCTTTTCTTTTTCTCATGGTTATTTTAGAAGGTACAGCTAGTAAAATAACTTGTGGAGCTTCGGCATTGGGTTGGTCAAAATTGAAAACCACCCCTCCGCGCTGTTGTTCATAAGGAATTAGTTCCATCCACTGATCAATAATCAATCCAGCGTTTGGCTTAACTTTGTTGGGTGAGAAGTTTTTCCGCTCAAACAAAACAATTGAATCTTTGTCTTCAACAAGTTCTTCCGATGAAACCTCTCTTCCAAGCCACTCTTTGTCTTTTTCGGGATTAAATGGAAACTGTAGAATAGCCGTTTCTCCTTGTTCTACACCTAAGAAGTCGGAAAAAACCCGAACATTCTGAATTTGACTTACTGGTTCACGCACTCTGGACACCTCGCCTGTCCAAGATTCTATGTCCATAGGAGAGGCATTGCTATATGTAAATAGCTTGTTTAATTGTGCTGATTGTGCATTGAGGTCTATATCCAACAGCGGTTTCAAGCAAAACTGCGGAATTACTTTAAAATCTGCTGACAACAATGCTTGAATTGCTTTTGTATAGGCAGACAAAATGGAGTCTTCATCGTCCATCTCAATCTCTTTAGCCAGAGCTTTAGCTTTATTGATTTTCTCTGTAAGTTTTTTTGTAAGTAAGCCTACTGTTGAGAGCAAATTGTTCTGCATTTTTAGAACCTCCTCAACGGTTGTTTTAAAATCAAAAAGCTGCGGAGATAAAGATGTTAGCGATTCAGATATTCCAATTGATGCGGCTTGAATTAACAAATCGGCAACATCAAAATACCCACTTTTAGCAGCAATTACATCCTTTGGTTTCTTGCCTACAAATAGAGCACAACGTCTGTTTAGGTTTTCGCAATAGAGCAAAAGCGAGTTGTAACGGTTTGCAAGTTCCACAGTATTTATGCCTTTCAGATTATCTTCGTCGGTTTGCGCAATGGTAGTAGAAAAATCTTCTGCTGTTAAAGCCCTACTGTTTGCAACAACATTTCTGAGATTATCCATCATCCATTCGTTTTCATACAACGAACGGATAGTATCATTGTCTGACTTTCCTGTTCTTTTGTAATCTACAGCTATATTTTGCGAGAAAAGATTATATTTCTTTCTGAAACTAAGCTCGAGGAAACGAGTGAAAATTGTTGTGTTTGATGACAAATAGAGGTACTCTAAGGGAGATATACCCAAATCGGCCAACGAACATGATATATCAGTTTTCACCTCTTTGTTTTCAACAATTTCAGTGCAAGTTACTGCAAATGCTATATCATGGGCATTGCCCAGTAAACTCCCAACCCATTGATTAAGCGAAGGTTCAGCTTTTGCCATTATCCATTCTGCGTTCTCTATAATGGTCTCGTTGTTGGTGTATTCTGATGAAATGCTTCTGCTCCATCCAGCAATATCAGCCTCTGTATTGCAGTTGAATGCAACGGCTACTTTGTGGCGAATAACAGCCGAATGCATGGGTATTTCTGTAACTTGTGGGGTTGCAATAACATTACCGTCTTCCAGATTCTTCATTAAAGCTGAAAAAGCAACCCGGTTTCCTTGCACAAGCTGATACACACCTTCAGATAAAACAAGATCGCCCAAAGCATCGAAAGTATCGGCAATTTGCTCTATAAGCAAAGCTAGGATTTTTTTATCATTCGGTGGACGTCTTTCAAAGAGCTCATGAAACCACGTTATACCGTTATTGGGTTCCAATAAATAATCGGAAACGTTTATTCCACGCGTTTTATCTTCATTAGATAGTATGCTACTCAATAACAACTCTCCGTTAATAACCGTCATTGCGTATGAATTGGCATTGATGTCTGAATTGTTATCTGCTTCTTCTTGTTCTGATTTTATATCTATTTTCAATGGGAACAACTGCCTGAGAGGATAGATATAACGATCTAACTCTGTGTTCGCATTGTATTTGTACGCTTCGTGCATACTGCGTTCTAAATCTGCTCCAAGAATGGCTCCTATTGATAATCCGTTTCGTACACCATCGATAACCCGCAAGGCTTGACGAACGCGCAACGAAGAGAGATTTATATTTAATCGACTGTCGTTTTTGTCCTTTTTACTATTATTGTAACTACTACGAAGTATGGCTGCCGTTATTGCATGATTGATAGATGGTGCTAATATAAATTCATTATGTTTGCTGTCTTCGTAAATAGGTGTTGTTTTATCGGTGAGATTCATTTCCTCACAAATAATCTTTTGTTCCGAAGCTGATTTTTTAGTTCCTTTTACGCCTCTTTCAAGATTAAACAACCACCCAAATGCACCAATACTATTGGCTGTGCTTACTTTTCCAAATTTACCGTCTCTAATTCGCTTCAACTGATAATTTACCAAGCCTAACCACCAAGCGTCTAATCGGTAGGTAAACAAATCCATAAATTCAATTATTAGAAGCGGAATTTCATTTTCGGGTATCAGTTCTTTTAGTTCATTCTTCTTTGCTTCAGATAAGATTTTATCAACAAAGGGTTTTAGATTGGGAGTATTAGTTACCACATCTTTAAATTCTTCGATCATTCCGGCTAAAGGGTGTGCTTTAAAAAGACCCAGATCATCTAAAATTGCACTGTTTTTCTTTTCATTAAGAGGTATTTCCAACACATCTTTTATAATTTTTGCGATACTCCTATTTGTTTTTTCAAAAGGCATATAATTTATTTCCGGATGCAAAAGTGGAATAGCTTCAGCCAGTGTGCGTTCAAAAAAAGCAACGGAAATGGGCGTTAATCCCATCATCTCAAGATACCGCTGCTGCGGATCTTTAGTGCCAAGGTTTTCGGAACATATAACATGTTTTTTCTTTATTGAGCTCCAAATATCAGTAATACGTTTTAATAGTTGATGCAGTTGGCGTGCAAATTGCAAAAAGTTATGATCTGTATCTTTTATTACACTATCGTAAGCAGGTTCAAACGTGAAACGCGAAAATGCAGTAGTGGGCAAAATACCGTAAGGTTGGTTTCCTATCCTTAGCGGTGGCACAATTCCTCTTGCAAAGCAGTGCGATTCTAAAAACTTAGGAACCTCTTTAAGAAAAAGTTTTGTTTTACAACGCAGAATAGTTCCGTCTTTATTGACTGTAAATTTATCATTAAAAACATCACACATCACTGAGTTAGCTTTTGCTGCTTTTGCTATTTCGGCATTGTCGAAACTGTTTGTGCGTCCAATCGAATTTTCGTACATTGATTTATCAAATCCAATGACACGTTGTAAAGAATTGAAAAGATAATCGCCAGTTTTGAATTTTTCTTCTACATCAATTTCATAGCGTCTTTCTTCAAGAAGCTCTTCATCGCTGTTGTAGCCAGAAACAATGTTATCGAAACTATTGGTAGGTGTTCCTATTTCAAGAAAATCTAACCCGGATTGTCCATAAATGTGGCCGTTGAAAAAATCTTGAAGAATATCATCGTCGGGTTCATTTTTTATTCCGAGTACGTAAATAGATGAAAATTTGGCTTTTGCAAATTGCTCATCGGTGTGCGGAAGGGGTACGGTAATTGCCATACCCGATTTTACGGCTGCTTCATAATCGGTCATCCACCGTATTGCGCCGCGCGCCTCTATTTCACCAGTTTCTTTGTCTAATTTATACGGGTTTATAGTATCATCCTCGGTTAAATCAAAGCCTAACATCAGATTTTTATTCACCTTACGACCAGCATAAACAATTCGTTTTTTCCTTAATTTTCCGTCAACTTTAAGTTTTGTATCACCGAAAAACAAAAAACGGTCGGGCATAATGGCCGAAATGGGTGGCGAGAAAACATCGGCATCTCTCACTTTATCTATTTTTGGAAAGAAAAGATCCTTTTTATCTAATCTTATAAGATATTCGTATATCATTGCATCCAATGAAACCTCGCTGTTATGTAGGTGCAGAATAAGGTCGTTGAGCTCGTTGTAAAAAGCAATAAGCGACTGATAATCTGTATCTACATAGGCCATGTAGTCTCGCTCTTTATATTCTGGATGACTATCGTAGAACATTAAAAAAGATTCCAGTCTGCGTTTCACATATCCCAAATCTCTATTTAATCTCAAATAGAGATAATCCACAATTTTATCGTATTGCATGGCTATTTTACGCACTTCGTAGAACTTGGGAAGCATTTCAGCAATGCCATCGTGCATATTTTTTTCATTATCGTGTTTCTGTTTGCTTTCGCTCAAGTCATATTTATTGCTCAACTCCACCAAATCTAAAAGAGCCTTTTCCATATCTGCGTTGTTTTTATATGGACGAAGTTGCGAATATGATTTAAGATTTATGGGATGAAGCACACGAACAATCCATGATGCACGCATAACGGTATGCTTTCGCCAGAGCACATTCCAAGCTTCTTTTTCGTGTATTCTGTTTCCTGAAGCAATGAACCATTTAATCCAAAAACGTTTGCCATCAATCACTTCCTCTTCAGTCAACAGTTTGTCTTGTTGGTGAATGAATACATCATCTGGAAAAATACGCACACAAAGTTGTTTTTGACTGATAGGTATTTCACTCTCGTTCTGTAATGTAATAGTCTCAACGTTTCTCAATTTAACTAACGCATGAAGAATTTTGTTTTTATCTGAATCCTTATATTCAGTATAATTCTGATCTTTCATCAGTGTTGTATATATCTCTACACTTTTGAGAACCTGCTGAAGCATACTATGCACAAAGTCTTTTTCGGAACTGTATTTAAATATAGATTTCAACACGAGTTTGTTGATAGCCAATATCTTCTTTTCTAATTGATTGTAAGGAATAAGTATGCGAGATGCAGAGGCTCCCATTAACTCTATGTTAAGTTGCAAAGCTGATTGTGAAAGCCGCGTGTAATGAAACTTGGTGCGTGGTTTTGCTTTAATATGGTTATCAAATTCAGCAGTAAAGGTTCTGCATTTTACCTGTGCATCCTCTAGTATGCCTTTCCAATCATTGTTGTATTTTTCTGTAAGCTTCTGATTTTGATGCGATAGCCCTCTGTATATCTTTTGCATATTAGTAGAAACACTCGAAAATAGAGTGTTCCACTCCGAAAAATTATTTGCATGTAGATCTCTAATTGCTACCATTCGCTGGCGGTTATCCATACTGGGAATTTCTTTCATGCGAGCATCGGCTGAATTGAAGAATTTGGCAATACGCATAGCACGCCCTGTAACATAGCGATACAGACGCTCATTTTCTTCTTTTTCTTTACCAGGTTGCTTATAATAGGCTTTGCTGCGATATGGAGTGCGACTAAGCTCTGTTAGTGTTTTCAACGATTTTAGGGTTGCCCTTAATTCTTTTAGAAAAACAGTTGCGCTGTCTTCTTTCACAGCATTAGATACTTCAATACTTTTGGCAGTATCAAGTATATCCTCAACGTGTTTTTGCAAAGATTTCTTTTCAGAGAGTTGTGTTATCTTGTACACGGTGCTTTGTAGCATAGAGGCTACAGACACAATAGATGTTTTGGTTTGAGAAGATAATATATCTAGTTCTTCAATTTTAATTTTCAAATCGTAAAGAGCTTCAGGTAAAGTATCAGAAAACAGAATTGGCTCTCTTTTTTTTGGAAGAAATGTGATGAAAAGCCGATTAATTATCTCCGCAAAACTTCTAAACACCTCTTCAACTTCTGATTCGTGTGGAGGACGAGGACTGATGAGCACTTCGCGAAAATGGGTTTCGAGACGAACGGGAAAAAGCATATAGGGCGAAAGCGTGCTATTTAGCGTTACCGAATGATTGATTTTGGCAATGCGTGCAGCGTTTATTTGAGCATTCTTATTTTTCATACGATTATCTTTTTTCTGGAACAACTAAATTCATTTTTGTGGAGCATTTTGCCATCCACTCAAAAACTGACTTATATGTTTCCCAAACATAGAGGGCTGAACAAGCAAATTGGCCGCAGTTTCAGCGGCGTTATTCATTGTTTTTGCAGGATTGTCTTTGCGTGATGCAAATCGTGTTTCTCCAGGACGATTCATAAACGTGAGAAAATAACCGGGATCTCTTGTTGCTGGATTTCCGGTTAGTTCATGTAGTTTAGCAGGGAAACCCACTATATATGTATCTTCGCTCAACCATGCTGATAGATCGGGAAGTATTTTCACTGCATCAGGATTTATGAGTATTATATTACCATTGAGCGAGGCTTTGCTGAGGTAAATGATCGTTTCTGGATACTTTTTCAACAATTCTCCTTTAATTGCAAATATCAACAGGTTGTCTTTTCCTGCAGTATGGTTTTGTCCAAGTTTGTGTGTCTTGAGAGGCATATAGCCTGCATCTCCTTCCTGATAATCCCATTTGTGTATGGGAAGGATATCGAAAAACGTATCGGAACGGAGTTCTTCTTTTATATCTTTTTTGATCTCAGTATCCCAAAACTTGCGGAAATATGAGCCGCGCGAATCGGTTGGATATTCTCTCCAAAGCAATTCTCGACCCATTTCTGTATTCATGCCGCACAAAAACGCTTCCACAAAAGCGGGATTGTTTACAAATAGCGCAATAGAATTGTCGGGCATAGAACCCGATGCTGGCAAAATAAACCTTTCTGAAATCTGTTTCAAGTAATAATATGCTGGCTCTGGATAGACCGGATATGCCATAACAGGATATTGCGAATGGGTGAGCTCTTTAATGTATTTATCTTGGTAATCTGGATTACTTAGAAACTCTTGATAATATTCTGTTATGAATTGATTAATACGGTTATTCTCTTCACTATTAAGAGGATTGATGTCTGTATTGAGTTGCGATGAAATTTTACTGTCAGGCCTGGGCTGAGCTGTTTCTTGAGGTTTAATTCCTTTATAGATCTCAGTTAACTTATCCTTAGCCTTATTTATTTTTTTTGAAAAAGGCTTTAGATTTAATTTTTCATGATTAGAAAGTTCCCATGAGAATTCTTTTCTTTGCACTTTTTCCTCATTAAATATCTCTGAAATTTCATACTCTATATCATAATCTGAATCCTTGCCATGTAATTTATAGGAACCGGAAGTTGGGACTAAAGGGATAAAAGTGCGTACGAAACTCTGTCTCCTAGTAAAAGATGATACCTCAACAGTAACTTTTATTTCCTTTTCAAACTCCATCAAAACTTTATTATTTCCAGTAAACTTTAATACGTGTTTTTTTGAAAAATTAAAGCCTGAATATTTTATAGATAATGTTTTTGTTTTATTAATATCCTTATCTGGAGTAAAAGAAAAAGAAAATTGATCTATTATTAATCCTTTAAAGCATAATATACTATGTATCTGAAATTTATAACCTTTTAAATAAAGTATTTCATCATCACTATTTTCTATATCATACTTAATTGTAAACCTCTCTCTTTTTGATTCCTTGTATTCATTTTTTATGCTGTTCTTATTATTAATAGTGCACGTATCCACGTAATTATATACATTATCATTTGAAGATTGAGATTTTATGAAAATATGCATATCCAGCACAGATTCAAAATTTACAACAATGTTTACCAGATTTCTCTGAGTATCTTGGAATGTGTAATTAAAAACAGTCGCTTTTTTCTCTAATTCTGTTGTTATCTTCTGAAAATCAACATCTCCATAATTAAATGGACACAGTATAATTCTAACATTATCCGTTTCAGATATCGGTTTGCTTTTAATCGAAATATCCTTTATATTTATACGTGCCATAATTATACGTATTTTAAAAGAGTTAAGTAATCTATCCTTTTAATAATTTCATTAATCTGATCCTCAGTTATCAAATCTTTAATTTGATGTTCTTCCCATTTATATATATTGTTTTCAACTATTTTATCTGTTAGGGTAGTAGCATTTACATTTTCGGGAAGAGAAGTGTTTGAGGTCAGTCGTTGAAACGAGGATGAAGCATAAGCTGATGGAATTCCCCTTTGAACCAGTGCTTCATCAAGAGACAAGTTATCTTTACCTACAGACGCATATTTCATAGGTTGCAAATAGAGCATTAGGTCTTTAAGGTATTTGCTATTGAATCGGGATTTATAGATGGACGAATTGAGATTGAGTTTCAGCAAATATTCACGTAAACGCTGGTTAAGCTCGTTTATAAGTTCCACTTGCTCCCAAGCTCTATGAACAAATTGTTCCTGATTGTTCTGCACCACTTTTTTGCCTACTCCGGCTGCAGCTCGATGCCGGATATCGAGATTGAGTTCTGTAAACCACTCATGATTTTTGTTGTCATTCGCTTCAAGTGAAGTTGCCATAATGTGTTTGCCACCGTAGAGCGACGGAACAATCCAGGGGTCGTCAAGCTCATCTCCTGCTTTAACGTTAAGGCTCAGAGGTTTTTTCTTAAACTCCTCGTTTATGAGCGTGGCTAAATTTTTGGCAACACTAACTTTCTCATATATTGCCAGATTCAGGGCGGTTTTAGTTGTTAATATTTTTCTTAGGTCTCGCGTTCTTACTTTGCTTTTTATTTGTCTTTGTTTCTGTTTTTGCTTCTTTTTTTTTCGAGAGATTGTTGGTTCCTCGGTAGTTTGTTCTAGATTTTCTATCAGAACCGGATTTTTTGAAAGCAAATCTTTCATTATATTGGCTATCATCTGCTCATCGGGTCGGGTAGGGAAGGGTTCTGAGGCATATCCTATAGGATGGGTGGCAACGGGCACATCTATCACTTTTCGGGTAGGTTGGTTTTGAAAAATAGAATAATTCAAACCATTTCCCATTCTCTGAACATCAACTTTGAGTGCGGCGGGTAAATTATTGGTAGATACTGGCTTCAATTTTTTGGCCAAGGCTACAAAGTCGCCAGTAGAGGTTTCAAACTCCCACCGATAATAGACCGGAAAATCGAGCGGACGCTGATGTGTAGCTTTTTGTTTATCAAAGGTATCACCCCATGATGAGCGTTGGGTCGGGATTGCATCGAAAGAGAGCATTAGTCCCGACAAACGACCGGTTTCAAAAGCTGGAATCAAAAAAGCAGTATATGCGGTATTGTCTTCTAACACTCTACTAGAGAGCAGTCGTGAAAATGCAACATTCTCATCATAATCAATTTTAGAGTTTACGGTATTTATTAGTTGGTTATCTTTTTTAAGTTCTAAATTAGGAAAATGAACATGGGCATTTTTCCATGTTTCCGATGGAGATTGAAAAATTTGTTTATATGTTTCGTTGTTCGATACCTTTATAGATACATAGGTGGAGCCGTTGTTATCTGTTGTAAGAGCATATTCATCATTTTTGCAAACCAGCAAAGCTAACCAAGGACGCAATTTATCTCCCGCTTCCTTAGCAGGGGTATATCTCCACGGTATATCCTCCTCAAAAAATTCGATAAAAGGTAAATAGTTACTCTCAAAATTTTTCACCCCATTTGCAGGAACCACTTGTAAGATGGAGACGGGTTGTATGCCTGCAATATCTCCGGGACCAGTCAATGCCACTTGTATGGTTTCGCTACGTTGAACCATTTCTTTATTTTCGGACTCTTTGCTGATTGGAGTTAAATCGAACGTGCTTTTCACAAAAAGGCTTGCTCGTTTTATAGCCGAACCTTCATTTGAATTTTTCGCCAACGTATCTACCTCACCTTTGCTTATCTCACGGCTCAAGCCCCGTCGAAGCCAAGGTATAAAACTGTGTTTTGTTCCTATTTTGTTTGCCATGTTGGTATATTTTTCTTATTTAATTTCCTCAGTAAAGCATCAAAAAACTTTTGTTCTTCGTTTTTTTACAAATATGAATCTACGATCCAATTCCGGTTGAGAGATAGATAATGTAGACTTCCGTCTTATTCTATTCGAATATTTTTTGCCAGGAACTACATTCTCTCCCTGAGTATGGTTTTGATCTCGCTCTTCTGTAATCATCCCAAAATCGGTTTCCATCTCTTCAAAGAATTTGTTAATCTTCTCATTGTTGTTTTCTTTTTGGATGTGTTGCACTTTGTTTACATGACGTTTGAAACCACTGTCGGAACGGTTTGATATCTGCACAAAAGCATCGAGAACAGAGATATTCGTTTCCTGCACATTCGCTCTCATTGTTTTAGGCAGTTGATTCACAACGAGTGTTTTTGCTACATTGTTGTCATCAGTTATTGTGTAACTTTTAGAATCTGAGAAGCTAATATTATCTTGCTCAACAACATATTCAATTTTTTTATTCACCAAGGTTGACACAGCCCTCTCCCTTAGACCATTTTCCACTTTCACACCATTTTTCATTTTCTGATAAGATGGAACTGATAGTTTTTCCTGATCATTTAAATCAAAAAATAATGAGGGTGCAAAATCGTAATCGGTTGATGATAGTTGACTAAAAAGCTGTGTGCCAATCTCTACTTTTGAAATTTTTATTGAAGAATAATCTTGTGGACGAACTCCTTCTCCAAAACGCTGCATGGACTCTTCCAACGGAACCAGCGGTTGCTCAAACATGATTCCGCTGAAGGGTTGCATTATAAGTTCTTTTACATTACTTCCATTTATATCATTGTTGTTGGTATTCTGTTCCACCAATCTTACTTGTTGATCCTGGATATTAGAAGATACAACTTTCCAGTTTTCAATTTTATAATATTCCTGGCTAATGAGATCGTACGTGGCAGTGTAACTAATTTCGCTGTCTCTGTTGTCTTTACCCCACGATAGGTTGAATTTGACTTTAATTGTGAAAAATAATATTTTGAATCTAGCACATCCTTTTGCATTCCATTTGGCAGGTCCTGCTAACGCAAATTCGAGTGAAATTGAGAACAACGTCCATCTTCCCCAACGTGCTTCTACACCCATTCTAACATCAAATAAGAAACGGAAAGGCTTGAACTGGAATAAACAATCAAACCCGAAATAGCCAAAAATGCCTACAGATTTCCATCCAATTCTTAAATCTACCTGTGCTCCCAGTTGAACGGAATTTGAAGTAATAGCAAAATAACTCTCTAAAGTTAACTTAAGCACTTTATAATCGAGTTTCATACCCAATCGCTTCATAATACCAATGTCAAATGCAGCATCGGGCCTGTAGGCAGGATGAAAGCCTCCGGCTGAAAACAAGAAACCTTTGTTTTTACCCCAATATAAGCGGAAGGCCATATCGCCGTATATCTGTATTTTCACAATTTCGGAATCCACAATTGAGGCATCAAACCACATGCCTTCATCAAAATCTATTCCGCCCGCGAAATATACATTAATTTTGACTAGAGCAGCTTCTTTGGTTGGAAGAGCCACAAAAAGTGCCCCAACAATAATAATCTGAGATGGTTTTGGAGCTTGAATCAACAATCCGAAATCTACGTGAAGAATCTCAGTATATGAAATTCGAGCTAAAATACCAAAGAAGAATTGATTTCGTTTGATAGGGAAATAAGATCCTATTTGTGTAAGCATGGTATCTAAATTGTCCTCAATATTTTCAACAAAAAATACCGCTGCTATCTCGCCTGCCCTAACTCCTGTTTGCATTTTGTTTTTATCGATACTTCGGTTCAAACCTACGGCTCCTCCTAAACCAGTAAGAGAGAATCCCATACCTAAAGGTATTCCAGGAATGAAAAATACGCTAATGAGCCCCACGAAACTAAATCCTTTACTGCCATCAGGCATTTTCATGGTAAGCAATGCTAATGCTTTAACCTCTATCTTTTCTAAAACTACCAACTCAAGAACACCTAGAAATTCTTTTTTATCGTCGTCGTAAGAAATAACACCTGTTCCTTTTACGGCGGTAGCATCAATTGAAACACCCAATCCCGAAGGGAAGGTAAAGATGGGTGATAGGTCGAAATCGCCCAGTGAGCCGTTTTTCTTCAAATAGTTTATGTTGACACCAATGCCCAAATCTTTCACGTAGAATACAACAGATTTGGTATCTATTGTAAAAGATGTATTCACCATGGTTCTGATAACTGAATCTTGACTATTAGAAGGGCCCACTTCTACCCCCAGTTTGTTGAGGGTGAATACATCGGCTATTTTTTTATTGAGATTGAAATCGACTTTCAACGAGGCTGAACCATCGAAACTGAAACCCTCGACGGTATCGTATATTAATGCGATATCAAATTTTGCTTTGATATCATCTTTGAGCAACTCTGCGAAAAAATCATTTATTTCCCTTATTTTCAGTACAAATTCACCCTTTTGCAACTCGCCTTTGTACTTCGCAAAAAAAGCTTTTTCTTTATAACCCAGCGATAAAGTTTGCGGATAGTTACCTATTGAGAAATCGAGGTATTTACTCTCTATTATATTGATGCTACCTGCTTCTTCTTTTCTGAAGAAAGAAAGATCGGTGGATGCAGAAATACTTCCAGTATCTTTGAGAAGCTCAAAGTTGCTCTTCGAGAAGAAAATTCCGATTGCACCTTTCTGGAAGTCTTTTATTCGATCTTTTGTTTCAGCTTCAGATGAATTAAGAGCGGCATTTAACGCCAACGAGAATTGATGGGTTTTGCCAATATTGAATTTCTCGCCGTAGTTACCCAGCATAACTGGAATAATATAGATGCCAGCTTGGCTGTTTTCTTCTGTATCGCCTTTTTCTCCAACAAAAAGAGACACAGAAAAAGAGAAGTAATTGTTTTTTTTCTTTATGTATTTTCCTCTTGAATCATATAATGTTACAGTAAGAAATTTATTATCGATATCGAGCGAGTAGGAGGGAAGATTGTAACTTACTTTATCTTTATGTTTACCCGAAAGTACAACATTAGGTGATGCTGGTATGCCAATGGCTTTTGTTATTTCATCTTTGTCAGATTGGCTTTTAGTTTTATCGTTATCATTACTACTGTCGATAACGCCATCAATTAATTTATAAAGAGGTTTTCCTAATTTCAAAGCAAGTGTTATTCCGTCACTCCAATTGTCGACACCTTTTTGAGTGGTTTTATAAATTACAGGAAATACTTCCTTAACAAAATCAATATATTCATGAGGCACATTTTTTTGAAGTTCCTTAATATCAGATGAGACGGTTTTCAAGATCTCTTCAAGTATGTCCGAAACTTTCGATTTCACAACAGCTTCTACCGATTGAAGGAATGGATGAAGAAATACATCCAGTATTTCTTTTCGCAGTTCTTTCCACGATTCTATCAATACGTTGTTGATGAACGAAGTAAATATTATATTTACCAGTTCACTATCATTTCCTTCTGCAATACTTTTGAAGTGAGAAGCGGTTGCATCAGTCTTGTTTGATAGTAGAACAAAAGACTCAATTGCAACCTTTTTAAATTTAGTATAATATGTTTCAGGATCTAAGAAAGATAAGATTTCCTTGATAGTATCTGATACGATTGTAAAGTAGGCATAAACATCGAATTGCGAAAACAACTTATCCGGTGACAGTTTATTGGGGTTGTTAAAAATTGTGTTTTGTAATTCAGCCCACGATGTTGGAATATCTTTTGTTTGTCTCTCAAGCTCATTTTTTAAATCCTCTAATTTTATTGTCCATGTGGATGTTTGAGACACATCAGAAATCTGTTTTTTTATTTCGCTATAAACGGATGTAAATGAAGTTCCTATTTGGACAATGAGTTTTTGCCAATCTGCTTCGGTAACTGCCCCAAACTCTTTAAACTCCGAAGCTTTTTTGAGAATAACGGGTAGAATAATTTCTTCGAGTGATTTTTGCAGTATATCCTTACCAGGTAATGGTTGAAAAGAGATATCGGAAATCGATTTTATCAGATTAGGCATAGAGTTTAACTTACCTTCTATGTCATTTTTTATAGCTTTGGCATCAATCAATTTCTTATTATTAAGGGCTCCTACACTTGACTGATAAAGCAAATTCAATTCTTTGGCAATTTCCTTAAGGGTTAAATCGAGGTTGGTTTTGATAACGTTTTTGGCTTCCATGGCAATTCGTTCGAGTGCCAACAAAAGTGTATTTATCAGTTTTTTTAGTTCCTTGATTTTATTTTTTATCTCTTCATTGACCAATTTCTCCAACGATTTCTCTAATCGGCGAAGCAAATCTATCAACATGCTTTTCAACGAGTCAAAATCAGGAATGTCTAAGCCGAAGGCTTGGGCAACGCTAATAAGCTTAGAAATAAGCTCCTGTGCATCAGCATAACTATTTACTGGATAACGCACTTTGAAATACTCGATGGGGTTTTTTGCCATTTCCTCGAAACGGCTCCAATGAATAACGTATATCTCCGTGGAAAGAGAGACAGCATTGTCATTTAAAGAAAAAATCTGCACTTTTTCTTGGCTGATAACTTGCATGAAATCTAGAACAGTATAGATACGCTTAAAATACTCTTCTACTTTTATAAAACTTCTGAGTAGCGTAAGAGATTTCTTTTGGTTTTCACTCAATTGATTTTCTAAAACTACAGTTATTTTGGAAATAACTTCCCGAAGTTTTTTGCTCAAAGTTTTAAGGCTTTCGTCAAATCCTTTGTCAATATCTGCCAATGCATCGTTGAGCAACGTTATTATGTCTGTAATGGGTTTTTGCAAGTCTACTGGCATGCTCTCTTTAGCGATTTCAACAGTCTCTTTCAATCGTTTTATATCGCTTGAAAATACCTCAGAGGCATTACGCATGAATACGGATATGATATGGTCAAACAGTCGTTTCGGAACATCTTTTTCGAAGTTGCTTTCTTCTACAAATTTGCTCCATTGCTCTGCAGCAGCATCCAAATTCGTATCGCCTAACTTCTTAAATGCCCTCACCATCTCCACAATGTCCTTAATCAGCAATTCGAAGCCTATAAAGATATTGTCCAATTCTTCACCGCTGGCCTCATCTTCAAAAATATCTAAAAAATCTGATGAGTCATCTACTATTTTAGATATTCCGGTTATAATTTTAGCCAAATCTTCCGATACATCGAAGACTTCTTGGGTAGCATCGGATATTTGTTTGGGAATAATATCTCTGACATCATATCCCAACAAATTAAAAAGATTGTCTACCAGTGTTTGTATGTTTGCAAGGTTGAAATCGTCTGAGATATCATTAGATAATCTTTCTTTAAGGTCTGTAATTAACGCATCTTTCGTTTTACTCAAGACGAGAGCAAATTTGGCGAGAAAGTCAACTGCTATTGACTTAGAGTCAACTGAATCTTTGCTAGAAGCCCCGTTACCCATAATGTTTGTAGTTTAAAATGATTCTAACCTAATATTATCTCGTAGGTATTATTAAATACAAATGTAAATAGAACCTAAAATAGAATTCCATAATTGAATTAATCAATAAGCTACCTCATCTTTTTATTTACGCAATTAATTAAGGTAACTATTTCATTTACTACATTTTTAAAAACTCCCACCCACTTTTTGATAATGTTTGATGGTGTTTTACAGTTTAAGGTATAAATATATATATTTATTTATTGAGTCCAGTTTAAAAACATATTTAATTTAAAGTTTGCATCATTGGCATATTTAACCAGGGAACACCCTTCGAATAAAAATATTCCAGGCAAAACCAACGAACGAAAAAATTACGCACAAAAATTGTTGATTTTTGCAATAAGCGTGTCATTTTTAACATAATATTACTTAAAACAGCAGGTATTGATGGATCAAACCCGTTTGTTAACCCATTTTGGACAATAAACCTGTAAATCCTTCCAAAATTAATGGCAATACCACTGTTAAACGCAAACAGGGTTGCTTTGAATAATCCTCTGATTTTAAGTTTTCCTCCCGGTGTTCTGATTTTAAATTCATTCATCAGTGCCTCAACATTTGACCTGATCTTGCGGCGTTCTTCAGGGATGTTCATAATATTTCTGTTGCGCCTGTTTTGCAGGTAGTCTTCATGGGTAAAATAATATCGTCCCTTATTCTTAAATATCTGGCATCTGTCATTTAACGGGCACTTTCTGCAGATATTCATATCGAAGCGGACTTTATGGCGTTTTTTAGTTGGCGAAGACTGAACTTTTTGAAAAGGACATTCTACAGTATATTCCTCAGGTGATTGAGATGTCCGTTCAATTTTTTTCTCTATTTCACTTTCCCTTCCCCTTACTGCTGTTGTTATATGGGTAATTTCCAACTCTTCAAACTTTTTGTCACTCTCCTGGCTTCCATAACCGCCATCTGTATGCATCTCGTTTATTTCCGGGGTTTTCTCTTTTATTTTATCAACCCTGTCGTTTAATATCTGGCTGTCGTCAATGTTATTGGGATTTACTGAAATATCAGTGATCAATTGCACCGGGTTTTCAGGGTTGGCAGTTTCAGTGCCGTTTATTGTGAACCCTTTACTGTGCTGACCGTTTTTTTGCCGGTAGGTAGCGTCCGGGTCATCGGGCGATTGCAGCATACTGCTGGTTAATTCCTCTGTAGGCTTCGGACTTACATCACTTTCAACAACAACAAAATGTTCCCTGTATGCCCGGCTGAAATTGATAAATTCTTGTTTGTCCTTATACTGTTCCTTTCTGCTCATCCATTCAAAAACCCTGTAATACACCTTGCCCAGATTTTCCAGTTCATGTGGCAACTGACTTGCTTTTAACCCGTAAATATATTTGTCTGTTCCATTTTTCAGGTATGGTTGCAACTGTTCTGCGATAAACTGCCTGTCTTCTTCTTCCAGTATCCTGTCCAGGCGTGTCAACACTTCAATCAATAATTGCAGACGGGAATATTTTTTGATATTGGAGCAAACCAATGTTGAATCACTCCTTTGAATATCAGCCTTTACTGACAATTTTTTTATCTGCTCAGCAGAAAGATTGTCAAAAACCCGCTCAATTAAGTTGAGCCCTGTTTGATGCTGATAATCTAATATCCGGTTTTGAAAATTGAAAAGCGTAGCCCTTGAAAACGGAACTTCACCAATGTCTGAAAGGCCCAATGCTGTTTTGAAACGCAGATCAAACATCACACTTTCCATCAACTCATCGTAACTCAGTCCTTTGAACTCTTTTAAAATCAATGCGGAAACTAAAATGTTTACTGGCGCATTTGGACGGCTTGCCTTATCTGAATACAGAGCCCTGAAATCCATCTCATTGATATTCCTTAATATCAGATGATAAAACCACTTTTCCTTTGAACTCTTCAGCAAATCGCGTTGCCTTTTATTTAGCTCATCCTCAAAACTGAATAGTCCCGGCTGGTTGTTTGTCTTGAACATGTTATATGTATTTTTTCTTTTCAAAACAAATATAAGTATTATTTAGCTGATATTCAAATAAATACGTTCCACGTGAAACATGTAACTTCTTGATTATCAAATAGTTGCAATACTGTTGATAAATTATTAAACTGCTGGTTTACAATGCGTTACAAACATGACTTATTAACAGTTAATTTTGAAATTAAATCCTTATTTTTGCCTATAACCTTTTTAGACTGGACTCATTTATTTATTACCAAACTTTTTCACAATAAATATATTCGAATTTATATTCTATAGGTACAATTCGTGATAAAATCGCATAAATAAACCAATTAAGCTTTCACTTTTATATTTTCCTTTCACATATAAACAATAGTTCGTTAATCTTTCGTTTATGCATCTGATTATCAATAATATAAGTCATTTATTTCTTGCTTAATCCCCTGATTTT
>LSQX01389359.1_pt3 | contig 20460 bp, 17 predicted proteins | sample 654561 | NCBI WGS metagenome assembly LSQX01 (sample SAMN04489861, study PRJNA283612) | anaerobic digester metagenome | isolation source: 4 biogas reactors fed with cattle manure at either 37C or 55C with and... | place: Denmark: Kongens Lyngby | collected 2014 | reverse complement strand
GTCGCTGGTTCGAATCCAGCCACCGCTACCACCAAGACCGGCAACTTGCCGGTCTTGCTCCTTGCCGGAGCGTAGCAGGCAGTTCGGGGTTCTAAGGTCAAAAAAGGTCTTGATCTCATGCCCGGCCTGCTGTATAATGTATCTCGCCAACGGCGTGGGCCATTAGCTCAGCTGGTTAGAGCACCTGNNTTAATCAGGGTGTCCGGGGTTCGAATCCCTGATGGCCCACCAGAGGCAAGCAAAAAGCCCTGCACACGCAGGGCTTTTTGCTTTGCCCGGGAAGCGATGATCCGGAGCACGGTGCTTCAGCCGCAGTGCCCTCGTTTGCCGCCTCGTGGCCCGTCGACGCCGCCTAGTACCCAGGCACCAGCGCGGTGGTGGCCGCATACCATGGCCCGACTTCACTTCGGGGGGATCGTCATGGCAACGATAGTGCGCAGGCGTAGAGTGCGGCACAGCAGGGCGCGCATTATGCTGCGGAACCGGCTGCGGCTGTTATGGGAGCAGCATGTGTATTGGACGCGGATGGTCATAACGGGCATCGCTTTCAACTCGCCTGACCTCGACGCTTCGGTCACGCGGTTGTTGCGCAACGTACCCGATTTCGAGGCCACTTTGGATCAGTTTTACAGCAGATCGGAAGTTGAAACCTTCGGTGCGTTGCTGCGCGACCACCTGGTCATTGCGGCCGACCTCGTGCAAGCGGCGAAGATGGGCGACAATGAGGCGGTAGAGGAACTCACGGACCGGTGGTACGCCAACGCCGACGAGATCGTCCAACATATGCGCACGATGAACCCGTTTTGGCGCCCGGACGAGATGAGGCCCATGTGGCGGGAGCACCTGGACCTCACCTTGAAGGAAGCAGTGGAGATTTTGAGCGGTGAGTATACCGACAGCGTGGCCACATTCGACCGCATCGAACAGCAGGCGTTGCAGATGGCCGACAGTTTCTGGCGCGGCATCGTGCGGCAATTTAGGCTGTAAGCTCGCGCGCGATCCGTCCGGCCGCGGGAAACAGGAACTGTCTTTACTAGCCCTGCTCGAACTCGAGGTAGCTACCCCGATCGCTTTCCCGGGCGTGGTGCACGATGAGGCGCCGGGCCACTCGTTGCCGCAGCTCGGGGACGTGGCTTATGATCCCGATGCTCACTTGTTCGCTGCGCAGTTTTTCGAGCGAGGTCATCACCGTATCGAGCAGCTCGGGATCGAGCGTACCGAAGCCTTCGTCCAGGAAGAAGAACTCGAGCGGATAGGTGCCGTGCAGTTGAATCTGCTTGGACAGGGCGAGTGCCAAAGCCAGCGAGGTGACGAAGGTCTCGCCTCCCGAAAGGCTCGACACCGGGCGGCGCACACCGCCGTTCGCATCGTCGCGGACGACGAAGCCGCCCCCGCCGTCAAGTTCCAAAGCGTAGCGGCCGCTGGTCAGGTCGGCAAGACGCCTGGACGCGTCGGCCGTGACGGACGCGAGGTACTCTTCCGCGACGAACTCCACGAACTGGCGTCCTCGGCAAAGCTGCTGCAGCTGCTGCAGGCGGTCGTGCAATGTCTGGGCCTCTTTGCGTTCGGCCTCCAGCGCGAGCCATTCTTCATGCCGCCGCGCCCTTTCGGCGGCTTCCTTTCGTGCGGCGCTCAGCTTTAGCAAGGCCCCTTCCCAGGCAGCCTCGGCCTCGGTCAGCTCCTGCACGATACGTTCCCACGCCGGCTCGTCTAGCCGGTCGTCACCTAACCGCGCCTCAAGTCGCGCCCGGCGTTCTTTCAGTACGGCAACGGCTTTTTCGTATTCGGCGATCCGCTCCCGCAGCGCGTTTCGCACATCGGCCGGGCGCAAAGCAGCCCGGGCGGACGCCACGCTGCCGAAGCCGGCTTCGGCCACTTGCCTTTGCAGCTGCTCCTTAATCGTCTTCTCGTGCTCCAACGCCCGTGTCAAGCCGAGCTTCGCCGCATCCTGGTGCCTTTGGGCCGCGGCCAGCTGGGCGGCTGCGGCCTCCCGGGCGTTCCATTTCGCGGCTTCTTCCTCGGCCAGGGCCGCGAGGCGGGCTTCTACCTCGCCTAGGACCTCACGCACGGCCCGTCCGCCCGTGAGGGCCGCGAGATCTTGGCTTAAGGCGTCGATCTCTTGCTGCAAGAGCCTGAGATCGGCCTCTGCCTGAATCGCTTCAGCCTGCAATGCGGTCTGACGTGCCGCGTGCTCCTCAGCCTGACCGCGCAGTGCGGCCAGATTCCTTCTCAGCTCTTCCGTCTCGCGTTGCAATGCCTCCACGCGGGCGTCAGCGGCGTGGATCCGCTCGAGTTCCGCCGCGACCTCGTCGGGCGAGAGCGCGCCGGCTGCTTGCCTGAATGCGGCGGCGAAGCTCCGGCGCTCCGTTTCGGCCTTGGCCAACGACGCCCGCATGGCCTGCAGCTCGGCCTCGGTCCGTGCCGCCTCTTGGCCTGCCTTCGCTGCCGCGTGGCTCGCCTCCTCGGCGGCGCGGCGTCGCTCGTCGATGTCGCGGCGCAGAGCGTCCACTTGCCTGCGCCACGCTGCCGCAGCCTCCTTACGGCGCAGGTAACAGGCTTGCTCTTCGGAGAGTTTTTCTTCGACCTCGGCCGCGGCAAGCCCGCGCCACGCCGTGGGCAGCTGGGCGTGCAGGCCCGCAAGGCGCGTGCTTAGGCGCGCCCGATCCGTATGGGCGTGCTCGGCCCGCAGGCGGACGTCCGCTATCTCTTGCTCGATCTGCCGCAGCCGCTCCTCGGCCGCGGCTCGCTCGGCTTCACAGGACTTCAGGTGAAGCTCGGCCCTTTGCAGCTCGGCGGAAAACTCGGCAGTATCCTCGGGCGGCACGGCGGGCGAGGGATGATGGGTCGAACCACACACGGGGCACGGGGCGCCTTCGGTCAGACGGCTGGCCAAAACCGCCGCTTGGTGCTCCATCTCCCACCGGCGGAGCGCTTCACCCGCACGCCGCGCCAGTTCCCGTGCCTCGGTCTCGGCGGCCAGGGCGGCGTCGAAGTCGGACTGGGCTTTAGCGAGCTGCTGCGCCAGGGCGGCGATACGGCCTTCGGCTTCGCTTAGCGCCTGCTCGACCCGGGCGAGCTCGAGTTCCGTCTCCTTCAGCTGCGCGATGCGTTCCTGGACCCTGGCGATGAATTCGGCATCGCGGGCCAGCTCGTCGTCGTTTTCGGGCGGGGAGGCCTCGAGCCGGGCCAGTTCGGCCAGGCGGACCTCGAGTTCCTTGCGGCAGAAGTCGGCTTGCCGCTCGGCCCGGGTGTGCTCCGACGACGCCCGCTCTGCCCGCGCCGCCAGCGCTTCCGCCTCGGCCCGCATCCGTTCGATTTCCTCTTCCACTTCGCGCAGTCTGTCGAGCGCGACGGCGGCTTGCTGGATGGTCCTGCGCCGTACGGGATCCACCGCGAGGCTCCCCAGCTCGGTCTCCTTCGCCACAAGCGCCGCCTCGTCCCGAGCCATGCGCTCGCGCACTTCGGCCAGCTGACTGCCGGCGGCGTCCCGGGCCGCGCGTATTTCGCCCACCCTACGCCGCAGGCCATCTGCCTTCTCCATGAGGCCGGCCAGGCGCTCCTCCTTGCCTACGGCTTCCTGCAGGCGCAACCGCAGCGTGCCCAGCTCCGGCTCATTCTTTTCCCGGGCGGCGTGCGCGGCGTCGTAGGCTGCTTGCGCCCGGTCGTACGCTGCCTTGGCCTTGTCGAGCATCTCCTCGGCAGCGCGCAGTTCTTCCTCCGCCCGGGTCCTGCTTTCCTGTGCGCGCTCGACCTCCGCGAGCTCCCGGCGGATCGGTTCGGCAGCTTCGGCGAGCCTCAGCTCGCACTCTGCGGCCTCGATCTGCGGCGCAGCCTTGTCCAGTGCGTGCAGGCGTGCGCACACCTCCTGGAGCTCGGTCTGGATCTGACGCAGCTCTTCCGCCCGTTTGTGTTCCTCGCGGGCCTTCTCGACGCGCTCGCGGGCCGCCTCGACTTCCGTTTCCGCCGCCTGCTTCGCTGCCTTGGCCTCGGCCACGGCCTGGGCTGACGCGTCGCCCAGGCTGCTTTGTGCTCCTTGTATCTTGGAAAGCTTGAGCTCCACGGCATTCAACCGGGACGAGATGCGGTCGCTGAGCCTCTGGCCGTAGTCTTGCAGGGCGAACAGCCGCTCGAGCATGGCGCGCCGCTCGGCCCCCGCCATGTGCAAGAACTCGGCGAACTTCCCTTGGGGCAACACGACCGCCCGGGTGAAGTCGGAGTGGTTCAAGCCCAGTATATGCTCGACCGCTGCCGTCACTTCCCGCTCCTTGTCGGCGATGACGTCGCGCTGCTCGCCGCGATGCTCCGTAAGGCGCGCGAAGGTCACCGCCACGCTGGTCGGGCCGGTGCGACGGTAGCGGCGCTCCACTTGATAGCGCCTTTTGTGCTCGCCGCGGCCCAGCTCGAACGTGAAGTCGACCACGAGATCGTCGCACGACTCGTTCAAAATGCCTTGCCGCATCCGCCCGGCCCGCTCGACTTGCGCGTAAAGGGCAAGGGTGATGGCATCCAGGATCGTCGACTTTCCGCTGCCGGTAGGTCCGAAGATGCCGAAAAGTCCTCCCTCACACAGGCGTTCAAAGTCGATATCCTGCATTTCTCTGTAGCTGTGGAGTCCCCTGAAACGTAAGCGAACCGGCCTCACTGCGCATCATCCTCCGCGTCCTCGGTCCCGTCGTCTTCTGCCAGCAGCGAAACGAAAAGGCGCACCAACTCTTCATCGGGTTCGGCGCCTATCCGCTGCAGGTAGAAACGGCGGAACAGCTCGTCGGCGGGAAGGCGGGAGCGACCTTCCCCGGCGGCTGCTGCTTCCTGCTCTCCTGGGAAGACGGGCCGGATGGCGACGATGCCCGGGTGCATGGAACGCAGCCGGCCAATCTGGTCGACGGTGAGGGGCGCCGTCAGATGCAGTTCCAGGTCGACCCAGGCGTTTGCGTCGCGCCCAGCCGCGCACCATGCTTCTACTTGGGGCAGGCCTCCTTCGGCTTTCCAGCGAACGAGGGGGCGGCCGGCCGACAGGTGAATCTCCTCGATCTTAGCCTCGCGGTGGGCGCCGGCGTCGACCACGACCACCGACTTGGCTTGTCCCGCCTCGGAGAACGAATAGGCCAGAGGCGAGCCGCTGTAACGGGCAGGTGAGGGCGCGGCGTGCACGGTCTGGGGCCGGTGCAGGTGTCCCAATGCGATGTAGTGGGCCCCTTGCGGCAACCCCGACGGCGCGACCGCGCTGGCTAGGCCCACCTGCAAAGGACGTTCCGAGTCGGATTCCTTGCCTCCGGCGACGAAAAGGTGGCTCATCGCAAGGCGTACGGCATCCGGGCGAAAACCTCGGGCGAGCGCGCCGAAAACCTCCGCCACCCGGTCCGAGTAGGCCTTCTGCAGAGCCGCTTCGTCGGCCTCGGCCGTGAGCACTTCGTTCAGCCGGGCCTCGGAAGGGTAGGGAAGGGCAGCGACGACCGCGGGTTCGTCGCTACCCGGCACCGGTAGGATAAGGGGGCGCAGGCCCGTCTGTACCGGCAGTCCGAGAAGGCAGATGCCGTGCCGTTCGGCCAGGGGCTGGGGCGCGGTCAGGCGGTCGGGGCTGTCGTGGTTGCCGGCGATGACGATGACGCGGCGCCGCCCGTAGTCCGCCAGGCGTGCGAGGGCGTCGTAATAGAGCTCCTCGGCCGCGGCGGGCGGGTTGACGGTGTCGAAGACGTCGCCGGCGATGAGGACGAGCTGGATGCCCTGATCGTCCGCGATGGCGCAAAGTTCGTCGATGAAGGCTTCCTGTTCGGGCAGCCGGTCCCGGCCCTCCAACGTCCGTCCCAGATGCCAGTCGGCCGTGTGCAGTATGCGCATGAAGGCGAAACTCCTCCGCTCGTGGTGGGCGAACGTACAGTCGCCTTCAGTGCTTGTTCGCTGTCGAGGACGTGAGCTCCTTTTCGGCCGGAAGGGGACAGATGGCCTAGAGGAAGAGGGGACGTGCCGCCGAACCCTCCCTGGGGTGATTTATTCTATGGATCATGGATTCAAGAGCGGACACAGGGTGCTCCTCATCGGCGACTCGATCACCGACGCGGGACGGCGAGACGATGAGGAGGGCCTCGGGCGGGGGTACGTGCGTCTGCTGCGTGATTTGTGCACCGTTCTCCACCCGGACTTGCAGCTGGAGTGGGTCAATCGCGGAATAGGCGGCGACACCGTGCGTCACCTGCACGCCCGCTGGCAGCAGGATGTGCTGGACCTGCAACCCGACTGGCTTTCTATCTCGATCGGGATCAACGACGTCTGGCGCCAGCTCGACAAAAGGGCGCCCGGAGTCGACATCGAGACGTACGAGAGCCTGTACCGCGAGCTGCTCGATCAGGTGAAGGAAAAAACCGATGCGCGCCTCATCCTGATGGAGCCTTCGGTCATCGGTGAAGATCCCGAGAGCGAAGGGAACCGGCTGCTTCAGCCCTACGTGGCGTGCGTGCAGCGCCTGGCGATCGAGTACGACGCGGTGCTGGTGCCCATCCACCGTGCCTGCCTGACTTACCTGAAGGCGCGCAGGGAGCCGGCGCTCACGTCGGACGGCGTCCACCTGGACGGTCCCGGCATGGCGCTGTTTGCCGTGGAGTGGCTGAAGGCGACGGGCCTGTGGCAGTAACAGCTCGGCCCGCCGACTTCCCCGGGCCGGCACGTCACGCTCGGAAGCAGGAAATCGGGGCTTTAAGTGGTACATTAGCCCGAAAGGAGCGTGACACCTCGAAGTGGATGACGATTCTGACCAGCGGGTGAGTCCCTTCCTGCGGCTGTGGTCTCGGATCATCATGCTGCAGCCCGGCGACGTGCGGCGCAGGGCGTCGCGTCTCATCGCGAAGGGCGATCAGTTTACCGCCGAAGGCAACACCGCGGCGGCGCGGGTCATGTACAGCCGGGCCCTCGACCTGCTCCAGGAAACCGGAGTACACCACCTGCGGAAGAAGGCCCTGCACAAGTTGGTGCAGGTCGACCATACCAAATGAATCCGTAGGCGGCAGGGCGACCCTTGCAAGTCGATCCGCCGCCTTCCTCATACGTCGCCCGGAGCGGAACGCCCGCGCCCCTCGCCGCGCCTGTCTCCGGGCAACCTGCCTACCATTACATCTCGTGAAAAGGATGCGAACCAATGGACACGACCGTGCAGATCCCCCTCGAGCCTTTGGCCTCCGCGCTACGCCGTCCTCTGCACCGGGTGGAGGCGGCGGTGCGGCTCATGGACGAAGGCAACACCATCCCGTTTATCGCCCGCTATCGCAAAGAGGCGACGGGCGGCATGGACGACGAGGAGCTGCGCAACTTAGCCGAACTGCTGGAGAAGGCCAGGAACTTGGAATCGCGGCGGGCCGACATTTTGCGTCTTCTGGCGGAGCAGGGAAAGCTGACGCCCGAGCTTGAGGCGGAAGTGCGGCAGGCCGCTACCTTGCAGCGTCTCGAGGACCTTTACCGACCGTACCGGCCGCGGCGCACGACCCGTGCCTCGATTGCGAAGGAACGGGGGCTGGAACCGCTCGCCGACTGGTTGCTGCAGAGAACCCAGGGCGATCCGGAGCAGGAGGCCCGGAAGTACGTCTCGGACGAGGTGCCCGATGCGGCTGCCGCGCTGCAGGGCGCCAGGGACATCGTGGCCGAGCGCCTGAGTGACGACGCCGACCTGCGGGAGCGGCTGCGGCAGATCGTTTGGCAAACCGGGCTCCTTTGCACGGCGGCACGGGAAAACGAGCGGAGCGGTCATTACGCCATGTACGCCGATTACAGCGAGCCCGTTCGCCGCGTGCCGCCCCACCGGATTCTCGCGGTCAATCGGGGCGAGCGCGAGGAGGCTTTGACCGTGCGCGTTGTGCCCGACGAGGCGCGCTGCGAGGCCGTGGTCTTGCGCGCCGTGCGGGAGCTGGGCGGCAAGTTCTCAGGCGCCTCGCCCGCCGACGAGCACCTGGAGCTGGCTGCCCTCGACGCCTGGAAACGCCTGATCTTGCCTTCGTTGGAGCGGGAGGTACGGGCCGCCCTCACGGAAAAGGGGGAAGAGCAAGCTTACGCCGTGTTCCGGGAAAACCTGCGCTCCCTTCTCCTGCAGCCTCCTTTGCGCGGCCAGGTAGTGATGGGCCTCGATCCGGCTTTCCGCACCGGCGTGAAGGTCGCGATCGTGGGGCCGACGGGTCGCCTCTTGACGACCGGCGTGATCTACCCGACGGCGCCCCACTGCCGCACGGCCGAGGCGGAGGAGCGGATGAGCGAATGGGTGCGCCGCTATAAGGTGACGGCGATCGCGATCGGCAACGGCACGGCTTCCCGGGAGACCGAGCAGTTCGTGGCGGCCTGGCTCAAGACGTTGCCCGCGTCCGCCCGTCCCGCCTATACGATTGTGAGCGAGGCGGGCGCGTCGGTCTACTCCGCATCGCCGCTCGCCAAGGAGGAATTTCCCGATCTCGACGTCAGCGAGCGCAGCGCCGTTTCTATCGCGCGGCGGCTGCAAGATCCCTTGGCCGAGCTGGTCAAAATCGAGCCGCGTTCGCTCGGCGTGGGCCAGTACCAGCACGATGTGGACGGCAAGCGCCTGGCCGAAGTGTTGCGGGGAGTGGTGGAGGCCAGCGTGAACCAGATCGGGGTAGATTTGAACACGGCCTCGGTTGAGCTGTTGTCGTATGTAGCCGGCCTCGGACCGCACGTGGCACAGAACATCGTAGCGTACCGGGATGAGCACGGTCCTTTCACCTCCAGGCGGCAGCTGTTGGAAGTGAAACGCCTGGGCCCGCGCACTTTCGAGCAATGTGCCGGGTTCTTGCGCATACCGGACGCACCCTACCCTTTGGACCGAACGCCGATCCATCCCGAGTCGTACGGCATTGCGGAAGGGCTGCTTGCGGCCTTGGGTTTGCGCTTGAACCAGGTCGGCGATGGCGATGCCGTGGCTCGAACGTTGGGACGTTTGCGTGAGGCAGATATTGCGCGGCTCGCCCAGGAACTGGGGTGCGGCGAGCCGACTTTGCGCGATATCGTGGAAGCCTTGATGCGTCCGGGACGAGACCCGAGGGATGACCTGCCCCCGCCGGAGCTGCGCTCCGACGTCCTTGCCATCGACGATCTGCGGGAAGGGATGGTGCTGACCGGAACCGTGCGCAACGTCGTCGATTTCGGGGCGTTCGTCGACATCGGCGTGCAGCAGGACGGCCTCGTGCACATCTCCGAGCTGGCCGAGCGGTACGTGCAGCATCCCCTCGACGTGGTGAGCGTCGGTCAAAGCGTGCGGGTGCGGGTGCTGCACGTAGACAAGGAAAGGGGAAGGATTTCCCTTAGCATGAAAGGGGTCTCGTGAGCAGCGCGTACGCGGAGAGAACGGAGGCGTACGTGGGCCGGCAGGGGGCTGTCCCAAAAGTGCATTCGGGACTGCCCCGTTTTCGTTGGGCAGCGCCCTCCCGCTCAAAAAATCCCCCCTAGGCCTTGAGCAGTGCCGGAACCGTGCCGATACAAGTAACGACGGGGAGTTGGAGCTCGGGTCCGGGGCCATACGTGCTGCGATGAAGTGTGCCGGACCTTTTCCGAGCGGGGCCGCTCCCTGCCGAGGCGCGATGCCACAGGGAGCGGCCTCTCCTTGTCTCCTTGTACCCATGCAGGCCGTCACGCAAGGTCGAGGAGGAGAGAGAGCATGTTCCGATGGTTCCACAACCTGCGGGTTGGCGCCAAGCTGCTTATCATCGCCCTGATCAGCATCTTGTTGCTCGGCGCTCTGGCGTACAACTCGTACACTTCCACGCAGCGCATGGCAAGCAACGCCGAGAGCATGTACGCCGATAACGTGGCGGCGATGGCGCTTCTCAACGAGGCGGCCGACCTGGCTTGGCACGTCCGGGCCGAAATGCTGATGAGTCTCTCGACGGAAGATCCCGTCTTGCGCGTGCAGCGGCAGACGAGCGCCTCCGAGTACGAGGCGCAGGTCCTCGAAGTGGTTGAACGTTTTGCGGAGGGCACTTTGTCCGAGGCCGAGGAGGAGGCCCTGGCCGCCTTCTACGACGCGTGGACCCAGTACACCGGCATCCGTGAGAGCCTGGCGTTGGCCAGCAACGTGGACGTAGCCCTTGCCCGGGAGATGGCGTCCTCGGGCCAGGAGGCGGGGCTGCATCAAGCGGCGATGGAGGCGCTGGCCAGTCTGCGGGCGGCTAAAGAAGAAGCTGCCCGCGCCCACAACGAGGCGATTAAGCAAGAGGCGGCCGGGCAGCTCCTGACGACCGGCATCGTCGTCGCCGCCTTCGTCCTGATTACGATCGCCGTCAACGCGGGCATCGGCCGTACCGTCAGCCGGTCCGTGCGCGCGACCTCCGGGCTCATCTCTCGGGTCGCGGACGGCGAGCTGAACGTGGAAGCCCTCGATATCGACTACCGGGACGAGCTCGGGTCGATGGCCCAGGCGGTCAATCAGATGGTGAGCAGCCTCCGAGAGGTGATTCACCAGGTCAACATGGCGAGCGAAGAGCTGACGGCGCACAGTACGCAGCTTTCCGCCACCGCACGGGAAGCGGGTCTCGCCACGCAGCAGATCGCCGCGACCATGGAGCAGGTGGCGGCGGGCACGTCCGACCAAAGCCGTGCCGTCCAGGAAGCGGCCCACGTGATGAGCGAGTTGAACAAGGCCATCGAGGAAATCGCCGTAGGAGCCGAGCGCCAGGCGGAGGCGGTGCGCACCTCGGCCGAAGTGATGCAACGCATGGTGGCCGAAATCGAGGCGACGGCCAAGAATGCGGAAGAAGTCGCGCAGTCTGCGTCCAAGGCGATGGAGACGGCCCGCAGCGGCGAAGGTTCCGTGCGCGAGACCGTCGCCGGCATGGAGCAGATTCAGGAGACGGTGCTCCAGACGGCCGAGAAAGTGCGCGAGCTGGGCGGCCACTCGAATAAGGTGGGCGAGATCGTCCAAGTAATCTCCGATATCGCCGACCAGACGAACCTGTTGGCACTGAACGCGGCCATCGAAGCGGCCCGCGCCGGCGAGCACGGCAAAGGCTTCGCGGTAGTGGCCGACGAAGTGCGCAAACTGGCCGAACGCTCCGCGGCCTCGGCCAAGGAGATCGCCCAGCTGATCGAGAGCATGCGGGAAGGCATCGACGAAGCCGTCCGCGCCATGGAGGAAGGAACCGACCGCGTGCAGATGGGCCAAGACCTCGCCCGCCGTGCCGGGGCGGCCATCGACGCGATATTGCAGGCCCTTTCCGATACCAACGAGCAAGTGCAGACGATCTCCGAGGCGGCCCGCCGCAACACCGAGGCCGTGCACGAGATGACGCGGCTGTTCGAGGACGTGGCCACGATCAGCAGCCGCAATATCGAGGCCACCGAGCAAATGGCAGCCCACAGCGAACGGGTCAACGCCTCCATTCAGAACATCTCCGCCGTGTCGGAGGAGACGGCGGCCTCGGCCGAAGAGGTGAGCGCCTCGACGGAAGAGATGAACGCCTCGTTCGAGCAGGTTACGGGCTCGATCGAAAACCTGGCACAGATGGCGGGGCGCCTCGCGGAACTGGTCCGTCGCTTCAAGCTGTAGTCCGAGGAGGAATGCGGGATGCAGGCTCACGGCGAGGGCGCGGCGCAGACCGGTCAGCGCCAGCTCGTCCTCTTTCATCTGGCAGGGGAAGTCTACGCCGTCGACATTCACCAGGTGCGGGAGATCATCCGGGTCCCGCAGATCACCCGCGTGCCGCGCACACCCGACTTCGTGGAAGGCGTGATCAACCTGCGCGGCAATGTGATCCCGGTCTTGGACTTGCGCAAGCGCTTCGGGCTGGGTGAAGGAGAAGACAGCAACGACCGGCGCATCATCGTGGTGGAGATGGGGGAGCGCACCATCGGCATGATCGTCGACGCGGTGTCCGAGGTGCTGCGCATCGACGAGTCCCTCATCGATCCGCCTTCGCCTTATATCGTCAGCGTCAACACTCTGTACATCGAAGGGATCGCACGCCTCGAACCCGACCTTGTGATACTGCTCAACCTGGAGAAGGTGCTCACGGAGGACGAAAAGGAGCGCCTCGAGACGATGGAGCTTGAGGAAGGAGAGGCCAATGCCGGGGTTTGAGCTGACCGATGAGGAGCTGAGGGTCTTCCTGCAAGAAGCCTCCGAGCAGCTGGAAATCTTGGAGCAGGGACTTCTCCGCTTCGAAAAGGACGCGCGCAACCCCGCGTTGGTGCAGGAAATCTTCCGTGCGGCGCACACGCTCAAGGGCGGCGCGGGCGCGGCGGGCTTTCAAGAGATCGAGCGGCTTACCCACGTGCTCGAATCCCTTTTGGACGAGGTGCGCAGCGGACGGCGGGCGGTCACGGTGCCTTTGATCGACCGGATGCTCGAGGCCGTCGACGCGCTGCGCCAGGCCCTCGTTGCAATCGAAAACGACGATGCTGAAGGAAGTGCCGGCTTGGCCGCGGTGCGCTCCCGGCTGGAACAGCTATTGGCGGAAGAGGAGCAAGGGTGCCTTGTCGAGTGGAAGGTGCGGGTGCGGGAAGATGCACCCATGCCGTCGATCCGCCTGTACCAAGCGCAGCTGATACTCGAAGAAGCGGGGGTGCTGCGCGAGGTCCATCCGACCGCCGAGATGCTCGAGGCCGAGGAACACCGCGAGATGACGGCCCTTGTGTTGCACGAAAAGCCCCCGGAGGAAGTGGAGGCACAGCTTGCGGCTTTGGAAGATCTGGAGCAGGTCGCATGGTCGCCTGTCTCCGGAGGCGGTGGGAGCGCGGCAGATCAGGCCGGTGAGCAGACCGGATTCGGTCCAGAGGCGGGGCGGATCCAGCCGGCGGGCGGTGTGAACGGGGGTGCCGAGGAAGAACAGCAGCCCGTCCTCGGCAATGCCGGCGCCCTCTCGCAAACCGTGCGCGTCGACGTCGCGCTGCTGGACCGGTTAATGAACTTGGTCGGGGAGCTCGTCACCGACCGCACCCGGCTGCAGCGCCTCGTGTCCTTGGATGCCGACGCCGCGGCCCTCCAAGAGGAGCTGGAGGAGGTCAGCAGCCACCTGAGCCGGATCACGACGGACCTGCAGGAGAGCATCATGCGGGCCCGGATGATTCCGCTGTCCACGCTGTTTCGCAAGTTCCCGCGCCTGATACGGGATGCCTCGCATCAGCTGGGCAAAGAGGTCGACTTCGCCGTGTCCGGGGAGGAGACGGAACTCGACCGGTCCGTCATCGAACAGATCGGCGACCCCTTGATGCACCTTTTGCGCAATGCGGTCGACCACGGTTTGGAAGGGCCCGAGGAGCGGCTGCGCAAGGGCAAGCCGGTCACGGGCCGTGTGAGCCTGACCGCCTACCATCAGGAAAACCATATTTTCATCGAGGTGTCCGACGACGGCAGGGGCATCGATCCGCAAAAGGTGTTGGATGCGGCGCTGGAGCGGGGGTTCGTCACGCACGAAGCCGCCCAGAACCTGAGCGAGAGCGAGATCTTAGAGCTGCTCATGGCCCCGGGCTTTTCGACGGCGCAGGAAGTGAGCGCCCTGTCCGGCCGGGGCGTGGGCCTGGACGTCGTGCGCCGCAACATCGAACGGGTCAATGGTCAGCTGTCGGTTGAGACCCGGGTGGGCGAAGGCACGACGTGGCGTATCAAACTGCCGCTGACGCTCGCCATCGTGCAGGCCCTTTTGGTCGAGCTGGGCGGCGACGTCTTCGCGATCCCCATATCGAACGTCATCGAGGCGCTGCGGCGGTGGAAGGGCGAGGTCGAGGCGGCCCACGGCTGGCATTTGATCCGGGTGCGGGACCAGGTGATGCCGCTCATCGATCCGGGCGATATGTGGGGCGACGCATACCGGGTGGCCTGGCCGGAGGGCAAACCGATGCCGGTCGTCGTGTTGCAGGCCGGGCTTGCCCCGATGGCTCTGCTGGTCGACCGGCTCCTCGGAGAGCAGGAAGTCGTCATCAAACAGCTCGATCCGATCGTTGGCGACGTGCCGGGCATCTCGGGCGCTTCGATTCTCGGCGACGGCAGCGTGGCGCTCATCGTCGACGTGGTGGGCCTGACCAAAGAGGTGAGACGGCGTGTCACGCACTGAGCCCCGAGAGCAGCTGACCCGTACGATTCAAGGCGCCTTGTTCCATGCGGCCGAGGCCTTCTCCGAGCTCGTAGAGGCTGCGTGCAGCCCGACCGCGTCGAAAATCGTCATGCAGAACGTGTCGGACCTGCCGTCGCTGCTCGGTTCGGCCGAAGAGCCCATGACGGGTGTGCTGCTGACGCTGCGGCGGGACCTCGGGGGCTTTCTGCTGTTGCTCTTGCCGACCGGCGTCGCGGACACCTTGGTCGCACGGCTCCTCGGCCCCCACGGGTGGGACGACGCGCTGCGCACTTCGACCTTGGGCGAACTGGGCAACGTCGTGGGCAGCGCCTTTCTCAATTACCTCGCCGACGAGCTCGAGATGACCGTGCTGCCCTCCCCGCCCCAAGTGGTGGAAGATATGGTCGGCGCGGTCTTGAGTACGGTCGGGGCGTACTTGGCCCTCCACGGACAGCCGGAGTTTCCCGTGATTCAGACAACTTTTCGGGCGAGGGGCCTAGGATTCGGCGCCTATCTTCTGTGGCTACCTGAAGCGTTGCAGCAGTTGGGGGAGAGACATTGACCATTGCAATAGGCATCGGAGAGCACCGCATAGGCGGCCCGGAAGAGCGCACCTGGGTGATGCACGGGCTCGGGTCGTGTATCGGCCTGGTGATCGCCGACCCGCTTACGCATATCTCCGGCGCGGCGCACATTTTGCTGCCGACGCGCGTCGCCGGCGGACCCGACGTACCCGCCCGTTACGCGGACGAAGCCGTGCCCTTCCTGGTCGAGGGCATGGCGCGGCTGGGCGCTCGCCGCCGAGGGCTCGTGGCTGTCATGGCAGGGGGCGCGCGGATGTTCGAGCTGGGGCACTTGGTGGACGTCGGCACCCGAAACGCGCATGCCGTGCGGAGGGCCCTGGACCGGGCGGGCATTTCGCTAGTAGCCGAGGACGTCGGCGGAAGGCGCGGCCGTACCCTTTGGTGGGAGCCGTGGGCCGGCACGGCATACATCTCGCAGGTCGGCGGCGAAAGGCGCGAGCTCACGCCGCGGGAACATCGCTTCATCCGGGCCGGGCTGCGCAGCTGAGACGGCCGAGTGGGCCCGCGTGCGTTTCAACGGAGGGGAGAGTGGAGTATGGCATTGGTGTTGATCGTCGATGACGCCTCGTTCATGCGCATGCGGCTGAGGCGGGTAGTGACGGAGGCGGGTCATGACGTGATCGAAGCCGCCAATGGGCTGGAGGCCATCGAAATGTACAAGGAGCACAAACCCGACGTCGTGCTGATGGACATCACGATGCCCGAGATGGACGGCGTGGAGGCTTTGAAACAGATCATCGAGTTGGATCCCAACGCCAAGGTAATCATGTGTACGGCCTTAGGCCAGAAGAGCATGGTGATGGAGTCGGTCAAGGCGGGTGCGAAAGACTTCATCGTCAAGCCGTTCCAGCCCGAACAGGTAGTGGAGGCGGTCAATAAGCAGGTGGGATAATGAAGCGCGCGATTCGGGTGCTCGTCGTCGACGACTCGGCTTTGATGCGCCAGATGCTGAGCCGGTTTCTGTCCGAGGCGGGCATGGAAGTGGTGGGCACGGCGAGGGACGGGGTGGAGGGACTCGCCCTCGCGCTGCAGCTCAAGCCCGACGTCATCACCCTCGACGTCGAGATGCCGCGCCTCGATGGCCTGGGGATGCTGCGCCGGCTGATGGAGATCGAACCGATGCGGGTCGTGATGGTGTCGAGCCTCACCCAGCGCGCCGCGCCGGCCACCGTCGAGGCTTTGGCCTTAGGGGCGCTCGACGTGGTGGCCAAGCCGAGCGGCGGGATTTCCTTGGACCTGCACCGCGTCCGCGACGAGCTCATCGACAAGGTGAAGATCGCCGCGGCGGCCCGGGTGCCGCGGCCGGCCGCACCGGAACGGGCGCCGGCCGAGGGCGCCGCCGTGCCCTGCGGGGAGCGCTCTCGACCGGCCGTGGCCGACGGCATCGTGATCATCGGCTCGTCTACCGGCGGGCCGAGCGCGCTGACGGCGATCTTTGCCCGCCTGCCGAAGGACTTTCCTCTGCCGATCGTAGTCGTGCAGCACATGCCTCCGGGCTTCACGGCCTCGTTGGCCAACCGCCTCGACGGGCTGTCGGCCCTGACCGTCAGCGAGGCGGCGCCGGAGCGCATACCGAAGGCGGGAGAGGCCTTGGTGGCCCCAGGCGGCGTCCACACGGTCTTCGGCCCCGCGGGAGCGATCCGCCTCGACACGAGTCCGCCCCATCTGGGCGTGCGGCCGTCCGTCGACGTTACGGTCGAGTCGGCCGTAGCGCGGTGGGGCCGCGGCGTGCGGCTGGTCGTGCTGACCGGCATGGGCATGGACGGCGCGAAAGGCGCCCGCTTGGTAAAGCAGGCCGGAGGCCGGGTGATCGCCCAAGACGAGGCGACGAGTGTCGTCTACGGCATGCCCCGGGCGGTGGTCGAGATGGGCCTTGCTGACCGGGTGTGCTCGCTCGGCGACATTCCCGAGGCTCTCGTAGCAATCGCCGCCAGGGAGTAAATGACGGAGGTGTGTCCGTGCTGGAAAAGTCCGCTGCCGGTTACGCCTTTCTCCAGCGAAAAGTAAAAGAACACGTGGGCATCGACCTGGCGATGTACAAGGACCGGCAGATGATGCGCCGGCTGACCGGATACTTGCAGCGACACAATCTGCCTTCGTTTTATGCGCTGGGCCGGCTGATCGAACGGGATCCCGATGCCCTGCGGGCGCTGCGGGAATTTCTGACGATCAACGTCACCGAATTTTTCCGCAACCCGGCCAGCTTCGAGACGTTGAAAAGCCGCGTCTTGCCCGAGCTAGCCCGCGTCGGCGAGCCGCTGCGAATCTGGAGCGCGGGCACGGCGAACGGCGCCGAAGCTTACTCGCTCGCGATCTTATTGGAGGAGCTGCGTTTGGGCCCGGAGCACCGCATCATGGCGACGGACATCGACCAGGGCGCGCTGGACGAAGCCAGGACCGGCATTTACGGGCCGATGCATTTGAAGGAGGTTTCCGATGCACGCCGTCGCCTATTCTTTGAGGCCGTGGGCGAGGAAACGTGGCGCATCCGTCCTGGGGTCGCGGCCCGCGTGGCTTTCCGGCGTCACGATCTACTGCGCGATCCGTACCCGAGTCCGACGCACCTCATCCTGTGCCGCAACGTCGTGATCTACTTCACGGAAGAGGCAAAGGAACGCATCTATTTGGGCTTTGCCCGCTCCTTGGTGCCGGGCGGGTACCTGTTGGTCGGGGGCACGGAAAGCATCTTGAGACCGGCTCGCTTCGGCCTTGAGAGCGCGGGTCCTTTTCTGTATCGCCGGACGGAGGTGGCGGTGTAGTGCGCAGACTGCCCGTGTCGGAAGCACGGCCCGGAGAGGTCTTGGCCCGGCCCGTAGTGAACACGCGAGGCGTCGTCGTGGTGCAAGCGGGCGTAGCCCTGACGGAGCACCTGATCGAACGCCTCGGCCGCATGGGCGTTTGGTACGTGTTCTTGGAAGCTCCGGGATTTGAAGGCATCGAGCCGGAAGAGCCCTTGACCCCGGCCGTCCTCGCACCTCTGGCCGATTTTCTGCGGAATTTGGCCAGCGCTCTGCAAGAAGCCGGCCTCGACGCCGTTCCGAGACTGCCCGCGGCGGAACTGACCCGCTGGAGCTACGACGTAGCCGACGAAGTGGCCCTGCTCAAAAAGGCATTTTTGCTTTACTATCCAGAAGGCCGGACGGATCAGTGGGTGGCGCGAACGGTCAACATGGCCGTCCTCGCCGCGCACACCCTCCGGCGGCTAGGCGGCGTGACCCAAGCCCGGCATCTCGTCCTAAGCGCCCTACTCAGGCAGCTTGCCCTGTTGCGCTTGCCGGAAGGCGTGCGCGAGGGCGTGGTCCGGGGCGAGGCCGCTGCGCGCCGTGCGCACGTGGAAGCGGCCGAGGCGTTGACCGGTGCTATGTTCGGTCTGAGCCCGGTGGTCAAGGCCATCGTGTTGCAGCACCACGAGCGGTGGGACGGTTCCGGGCAGCCCCACGGACGCCGCGGCGAAGCGATCCATCCGCTGGCGCGCGTGCTGGCAGTCGTCGACGACTACTTGATACAAACCTTCGACCGCGAGGAGCCGCTGCTACCCCATGAAGCGCTGGAACACCTGATGGCCGGGGCTTCCTTCGAGTACGACCATGCAGCGGTGAAGGCCTTTGCGAACGCGGCCCCGCTCTATCCCGTCGGGACGGAGATCGAACTGGGCACGGGAGAACGGGCAGTCGTCGTCGGCCCGTCGGGCGTCGGCAGCCGGCCCGTCGTCAGGATTTTGACGGACGCAGCGGGCAGGCCCGTCCAGCCGCGGCAGCTCAACTTGGCCGCCGCACCGACTTATGTGATTTCCAAAGTGATCCACGCTTAAGGAGGCGTTATCGCGTGAAAGTCGAGTGGATTCAGCCTTTCGTGACGTCGGCCATCCGGGTACTCGAGGCCGAGCTCGGCATGGAGGCGCAAGTAGGTGAGCTTGCCGCGGAGCGTGCCGCCAACACGACGCAGGAAGTCAGCGTGCTCATCGGGATTACGGGCCAGGTGGAGGGGACGGTCATTTACGGTACGAGCAAGCTCGTCGCCACCGAGATGGTCATGCACCTGACGGGCGAACGCCGGCCCGTCTTCGACGAGGTGAGCGAAAGCGCCATGGGCGAGCTCGGCAACATCATCTCGGGCGGCGCGGCTGCCCTCTTCGAAGAAAGCGGCATCCATTGCTCCATCTCGCCGCCGACCGTGATCGTGGGACGGGGCACCATCATCTCGACCGTCAACATGAAGCGGCTCCTCATTCCGCTCATCCTTCCCTTCGGCCAGCTGCACATCGCCGTCGCCCTGCGTTCCACGGTCGGTTAGGAAAGGCGCGCCATACCGGGACACAACCCGGGCTCCCCTCATACCATACGGGGCAGGAGGAAAGGGGGAGCCTGTGTGTGGCGTCGCATGGCATGGGCCGCTCTGGCGCCCTTTGTGGCTGCGGCCCTTCTTCTGCTCCACGCGGGTGAACGGGCCGTCGGAGAAGGAACGGAAGTGACCGAACTGAGGGTGGGCTACGTGGCGTCCCTTGTCAACGCGCCCGTGGTCGTCGGCCTCGCCCGGGGTCACTTCCAAGAGGTGCTGCCCGGTGTCCGCCTAGAGGAGCACGCATTCGGAGCCGGCCCTGCTCTCGTTGAAGCCCTTTTTGCCGGCGCGATCGACATTGCCTACTTGGGACCGAGCCCCGCCGTCAACGCCTTCATCCGTTCGGGTGGAGAGGCGCTGCGCATCGTGGCCGGCAGCAGCGTCGGCGGCTCGGGCTTCGTCGCTGCCCGCGGCTGGAACCCGCAGCGGGCGGAGGATTTCTTCGGCAGGCGCGTCGGCACACCCCAAATCGGCAACACGCAAGACGTCTCGCTGCGGGCGTACCTCGCCTCGCTCGGCGTGCCCGCGGCCGCCGGTGAGGGCGGCGTGCACGTCGTCGCGGTGGGCGGACCGGAGCTCGTGGGCCTGTTCGCCCTCGGGGCACTCGACGGTGCGTGGGTGCCCGAGCCGTGGCTCACGCGGCTACTGGCTACGGGCGAGGGCGTGTTGATGCTCCACGAAGGCGACTTACCGACTGCCTTCGTTGCCGTACGGCCGTCCCTGCTGGCTCGCGCACCCGAGCTGGTCGAACGGTGGCTCCAGGTACACCTTGCCCTTTGCGCTCTTCTGAACAAAGGGGACGACGAGGCCGTGGCCCTTGTCGCCGCAACCTTTTCCGAGGTTTGGCAACAGGACGTCTCGGAGGCGGAAGTGCGCGAAGCCCTGTCGCGCCTGCGTTTCGGATGGGACGTCGCGGAGGCCGGCATCCAGGCTCTGGCGGACAAGGCGTATGCAGTAGGTCTGATTCAAGGTGCACCGCCGGACGTTTCCGGCATCGTCGACCCGCGGCCGCTGGCACGTGCTTTGGTCTTGCGGGATGCCGGAGAAGGGGGCGGTGGGAATTGAAGACGGCGAGCCTCGTGCCACCGGAGGGGGAAACCGTGCTCGGACGGCCGCAACGTCTCCCCGCCCTGTCCGTCGAACGGGTGACGAAGGCGTATTGCGGCCGCGGCCGGCGCCTGCTCGTGCTCGATGACGTCACCTTCAGCGTGTCCGACGGCGAGTTCGTGTGCATCGTCGGCCCATCCGGCTGCGGCAAGAGCACCCTGTTCAATATCGTGGCCGGCCTGGACTTTCCTGACGGCGGCCAGGTGCACGTCGCCGGACGAAAGGTGGAGGGTCCCGGGTCGGATCGCGTGGTCGTCTTCCAGTCCGGTGCCCTATTTCCTTGGCTCACGGTGCGCGGCAACGTGGAGTTCGGCCTAAAGGTACAGCGCGTGCCGAGGCGGGAGCGGCGCCGCTTGGCGGACGAAGTCCTGGAAATGCTCCACCTGGGACGCTTCGCC